>Ga0307442_1001091_pt1 | contig 13355 bp, 11 predicted proteins | sample SalMarWE160430MG_FD_202143 | JGI IMG/M metagenome (GOLD analysis project Ga0307442, IMG submission 202143) | Salt marsh sediment microbial communities from the Plum Island Ecosystem LTER, Massachusetts, United States - WE1604-30 | ecosystem: Environmental > Aquatic > Marine > Intertidal zone >... | reverse complement strand
ATACCCGTTGGTATGGAGATGATAATAAGAATAATGGAGGTGACAATCACCAATTCAAGGGTTGCCGGGGCCTTGGACACAATGACTTCGAGGGCCGGTTTCTTGTAGAAAAAAGATAATCCAATATCACCTTTACATGCCTTTTTCACAAATCGAAAATATTGAATATAGAAAGGGTCATTTAAGCCCAGCCGATCTCTTATCTCTTCTCGTTCTGCCGGCGTAACTCTCTCACCCACCAAATCTCTGACCGGATCACCAATACTGTGTTGGATAGAAAAACCCACAAGGCTGATTACCAGCATCACAATAATGGATTGGATAATACGCCTGACTATAAATGCGAACATAACAGAATTTTTTTATCTCACTTTTTTATGAATTCTTTTCATACGATTAATGTTGTCCTGGGTCAAGGAGGAAAGGATCTCACTGCATGAATATATCAATTACTATAATCCTGGTAGGAAAATGTATCTATAATGTTGGGGCAGATGCGTTACATTCAATAACAACGCTCTGCCCCTTTAAAGATCCATAGTATAAAAGTGAAATGTTACTTTATAACAAGATCTCCTAAATAAGGAAAGTTCATGGTATTAACGATGGGCCCTATGCCCACGTTATTTTTGCCCGCGTAGGAATGGTTCTGCCAGTGAAAGGGCACAAAAGCTGCATCATCATAGAGAATCCTCTCTATTTTCTGCAGTATGGCCTTTCTTTTTTTCAGATCGGTCTCAGACTGGGCTGCTATGGTTAGCTCATCTATTTCAGGATTACAGTAGTTGCCGCTATTATACTGCCCATAACCGGTTTCCTTGTTCGGGCACATTGTCAAAAACTCACTGAAATTACCAGAATCTTCCGTATCTGAATGCCAGCCGATCAATTGAATGTCTGCCACCTGGGCGTCGAACTCATCCCAGTACTGTGCCTTGGGCATGGTCTTGAGGTTTACCTTGATTTTAATTTTGGACAGCATGGAGACTACCGCCTCGGCGATCTTTTCGTCATTTACATAGCGGTTGTTCGGAGCAATCATGGTGCACTCAAAGCCATTTGCAAGACCTGCTTCTTTCATCAATGCCTTGGCCTTTTTCAGATCATAGCGAGGAACCAGAGCTGGATCGTATCCCATATACCCTTTGGGACCCTGTTGGCCAGCAGCTGTAGCCGTGCCCTTCATGATCTTTTTTACAATGCCTACATTGTTGATTGCGTGGACAATGGCCTGACGTACACGCCTATCTTTAAATTCAACACGGCGCTTCTGGTTCAACTGGATCGTAATAATCCGGCCACCTGAAAAGGTCACCAGCTTGGTTTTTTTATCCTTTCGGATTCTCTGAAAATCCTGTGGGGGCACCGGAGAAATAAAATCTACATCCCCTGAGAGCAGTGCTGCCACACGGGTAGCATCTTCTTTGATTGGTGTCAGGATAATTTTGTCCACATTACTAGGGCAGTTTTTATCCCAGTAATCGCCGAACCTTTCAAAGACATATTTTGCACCCTGTTCCCAGTGGGTGACCTTAAATGGGCCTGTCCCGGATTCATTTTTCAGCGCAAATGAAGGCCCTATTTTTACAACAGCGTCTTTGGGCTGACCGGTTTCATCCTTTCCTGAATAGAATTTATGGTCCAAGGGGAAGATATAGGTCGCCATGTTAATAAGGAGGGCGTAAGGTTTTTTGGTTTTGATATCAACCGTATGATCATCAACGATGAAACACCCTTCAAAAGGCGTAAAAAGTCCTTTAAAATCCGGGCTCATATAAAAGCGATCAAAGGTAAATTTTACATCTTTGGCCGTGAAAGGGTTACCGCTGTGGAATTTGACGCCTTTTCGCAGATAAAAGCGCATGGTCAGGGCATCCAGGCGCTCCCACTTTACTGCAAGGCGGGGTTCAAAATGCATGTCCTGAGCATAGCGTACGAGAGGGTCAAAGGCCCAGTGTGAAAACTGGAGCATCCCACCAGACAACTGCACCTGTGGATCCTGCGATACCGGACCTGCATCCAGGCCCAATCTCAAAGTTTTTGCCTGGACTATTCCGCATAATCCGAAAACCATCACCAAAGCTAAACAAAACAACAAATACTTTCTCATTTTAACCTCCTTTATTAATTTTTATTGATTGTAAAATGAAATCCAGAACAACTATCAATAAAATCCGCTGCTTGTATCGGCATCACCTCCTTTCCACAGGATCCTTCGTCAAAATGATATGCCATCACTTTACCTGAAAAAAGTATTCGTGCTTTGCCATACAGAGAGATTAAATCCTTATACCGTAGCATTGTGGACTATCATTACATGTCATGTCAATAGAGATTTTCAGAACACCATTGTTTAATAAAAGACACAGAGAAGAATGATATGCAATAAGAATTTCATTCTATCCCAACTGTGAGTCAGGGAGCAATCTCATACGTGTGGAATGACATGGATTACAGGGTATTAGTCTATAGCATGCGTTGAAATAAATCCAGTAAGAATATTGTCTTTTTCATAATAAGGTTGGGTTGCAGATGTGCAGGCATGAAAGCCTATAATATTGAGATCTACCAGCGATTTTTTAATTGTCCACACAGGATTTGGGTTATAAATTGTCTTGAGATCTTTGAGCAATTTCCCCATTTCCCAGATTTGATGTAGATAATCTCCTTTTTCCCTGTCTTCTTCTAACATACCCAGCGAGGCCTTGGTTACATTACTCCAGATCCTTGGTGCTATATTTGCCCCTATTGAAAGTACCCCACTCATGCTTGGATACTCTAAAAACCTATCCTCATCTCCATCATAGACCCTAACATCCGGCCGACGGTTAAGGGCCTTCTGGTAGTTATTAACCCTGGTAAGTGAGCCACGAAAGATTAATGCCTTAATTTTGCCTATTTCAGCCAAATTTTTAAGGATGCTTGTCCGTATATTACACCTCTTTAAAGGCCTTTCTAAAAGGTTAACCAGTCCTGGATCGTTATAAAGCACAAAAGGATATTTTGTATTCAAGGTAAGATCCTGGTAATGATCATAGAGGCCCCTGTTGCTATGATAATAAAGTGGTGAGTCAAACCAGAAAACTTCTCCCTTATAACTGTATGATTTTAGAAGATCTTCAAGGAGAGCAAGCGTCTTTTCAGTATTTTCTACTGAATCGCCGCTTATCCAAAAAAAGATCGGTATTCTTCCCTGAATAAAGGCAGCAGCCTTTTTAAGCAATTCTGTTTTAAGCGTTAAGCTAAGACCACTGCCCTCACCCATCTGGGGACTGGCAAGGAGTATTGCATCGGCATAAGGCAGAACCCTTTTTAAAAGTGAGCCAAGGCCGCCATTGTCAATATCTCCTTTATCATCAAGGGGGGTAATGAGATCAACTATCAATCCTTTAGGCGCTTTATTGGATTCCATTTACTCTAAATTCCTTTCCCCCTAAGAGCTCATGTAAATGGACAATACCTTTAACTCTTTTTAATTTGTCCACAACGGGTAACACACTAATAGCATTATGTTCCATTAAGGTTACTGCTTCAGATACCTTTTTTTCCTCATCAATCATCTTTGGAGATTTTGACATTATCTTCGCAACCTCTAATCCCGCTATGTCTTTCCAATGTAACAGGGCTCGTCTAATATCACCATCCGTGACAATACCAAGTAAAATAAGGCTATTATCTACAACCAGAGATGCACCTAACTTTTTTTTGTCGACCTCAAAGATGGTCTCCATCACTGTTTGGTCTATAGCAACTAAAGGTATCCGGTCTCCTGTGAACATCACCTCTTTAATCTTGATTGAAAGCCTGTCTCCCAAACTACCACCTGGGTGAAACCTTTTAAAGTCCTTTCTGTTGAACTGTTTTCGGTTTATAAGAACAACGGCTAACGCATCCCCCATGGCAAGGGCAGCAGTTGTGCTGGTTGTAGGTGCGAGACCCAAAGGACATGCCTCTCTTTCCACCCCTACATTGATAAATAGATGACTTTCTTTTGCTAACGGCGATTCCGGATCCCCACAAAAGGCAATAAGTTTTACGCCAAGATTTTTCAGGATTGGTAAAATATTTACTAACTCCCTTGTATAGCCACTGTTAGAGATAGCTATAACAATATCATCAGCTGTAACCATACCCAAATCACCATGAACTGCCTCCACTGGATGCAGAAAGAGTGAAGGGGTACCAGTACTGTTAAGAGTTGCCATGATCTTTCTGCCAACTAAACCTGATTTACCAATGCCTGTAAAAATTACCCTTCCTTTGCTATCAAGAATCATCTCTACAGCTTGTTCAAACTCAGGCCCTATCCTCTCAATTAAATCGAGGATCCCTTGGGCCTCAATCTGTAGTACCTCTCTGGCTTGTTGAATTAATCTCGAGACTCTCCCCATTTTTACTTTCCCTTAAATAGAATCAATTTTTAATATATCTTTGTATCTACGTAGATTATCAGGTTCAAGGTTTCCCGATGAAATTCCGATTGGTCGCCTTATCTTCATTCTGGTCCCCGCCTGTCGCGATATAATCGGGGCGAGCAAGCGTGAACTTCGGAACTTTGAATCTGAGTAAATGCATATCTTTTATCTTAATTTCTACGTATCATTTTCTTAGCTGCTTCTCAAACGGTAATTTAAATTATATGATCGTAAAGTAGATATGATATTCTTACGTCTTTCTATGTGTATAGGAGCAATGATTACTATCATTCCTGCATAATGTGCAAGGAGATTATAGAAAGCTTTTCATGCAGTCAGCAAATAGGATAGTATCAAATAAGAAACTTGGCAAGAATTTAAAACCCTAAAAGATTCTAGCATCCTGCCATATCCCTACTATCCCAAATTGGCTTTACAAGAAATAGATAATTATGTTAAGAAATATGTTACTGCTAAGGTTGTTAGGTTCACGCCTGCCCGCCCCAATTATATCGGGACAGGCTGGGTTTACGGTTGGTTGCTCTCTAACCCTGAACTGTGAACCTGAGTAGTTACAACAAGACATATAAAATCATCTAAAAAATGAATACTTATTGAGGAGGAATAAATGTCTGGACATTCAAAATGGGCCTCCATAAAACATAAAAAAGGAGCAGTTGATGCTAAGAGGGGAAAGGTTTTTACTAAACTTATCAAGGAGATTACTGTTGCTACTAGGCTAGGCGGAAAAGATCCAGATTCTAACTCAAGGTTAAGGGTGGCTATAGCCGCAGCCAAGGCAGAAAATATGCCTAAGGAGAACATTGAAAGGGCTATTAAGAAAGGAACCGGAGAATTAGAAGGCTCTAACTATGAAGAAGCCACCTATGAAGGATATGGCCCAGGAGGGGTAGCTGTATTGATAGAGGTATTGACTGATAATAAAAATAGAGCCGTGGCAGATGTCAGGTACCTATTTGAAAGATCAGGAGGTAACTTAGGGGAGTCAGGTTGTGTGGCCTGGATGTTTTCTCAGAAGGGTCTTATAGTTTTTCAAAAAGATCAGGTAGAGGAAGAAATGTTGTTTGAACTGGCCTTGGAGGCTGGGGCTGATGACATCAAAGAAGATGAAAAAGAACTTGAGGTAATAACTGAACCTTCCTCTTTTGAAAAGATAAAAACGGCCATTGAGAACGCAGGAATAAGATATACCCTAGCTGAGATAACTATGATCCCTAAGACAACTGTAAAAATTGATGACAAACATGCTCAACAGATGTTAACTCTGATGGAGAATCTGGAAGACAACGAAGATGTTAACCATGTGTATGCCAATTTTGACATCTCCGATGAGGCTATGGAGGCCATCGGATGATGTTGGTTCTTGGAGTTGACCCCGGCTCGTTGATTACAGGTTATGGTTTAGTAGAAAAGAAAGACAATACATTGATTTACGTTGAGGCAGGCAAAATTTCCTTTCCTTATTCTTTGCCATTCAATAAGAGGATCCATAAAATTTTTAAATCACTTCTCGAGGTTATCCAGACCTATCATCCAGAGGAAATGTCTATTGAGGATATCTTTTTTGCCAAAAATGTTAAAAGCGCCTTAAAAATGGGCCATGCAAGGGGAGCTGCTCTTATAGCAGCTATCCAGGGAGGTCTAAAGATTTTTGAGTATACCCCCTTACAAATTAAACAATCAGTGGTTGGCTATGGAAGGGCAACAAAAGAACAGGTGAGATCCATGGTTAAGGTCATCCTTAAACTCGATACTCAATTCTCTTTAGATACATCAGATGCATTAGCCATAGCAATATGCCACCATAACTGGGTAAGGTTTGAAGATACTATTACATGATAGCTCATCTAACTGGAATATTATTTAGTAAAAGACCTCAGTCGGTAGTAGTAGATACAACTGGCGTTGGCTATCATATTTATATTCCTTTATCCACATTCTATCAACTCCCGGATGAAATGGAAAAGGTAAGTCTACATGTTTACACACATGTCCGACAAGATATGCTTCAATTATTTGGCTTTCAGACAGAGACAGAAAAAGAGATCTTTTTGCTGCTGATCTCTGTATCTGGGATCGGTCCTAAACTGGCGTTAAACATTCTTTCAGGTATCGGAATTAAGGAACTCCTCAGTGCAATTGTGAGCGCTGATTCCGAAAGAATTTCTGCCATTCCAGGTGTTGGCAAAAAAACATCTCAGAGGATAACCCTTGAGTTAAAAGAAAAGGTGTCTGATATCCTCGAAGGCATAGAGGTGCGCCCACAAGAGAAAATGCAGATAAGAAATAAAGAAATTTTTGATGACGCGTTATCAGCACTCATCAATCTTGGCTACCCGAGTAAGTCTGCTAAGATAGTTATAGAGAATGTTTTACGCAATGATAATGATATAAATCTTGACACATTACTAAAAGAGGCCTTACGAAATCTAGCAAAGTAGAAGCCTCTCAAAGTAAAAGATAAAAAAACTATACTTACAGGCAACGTCATTTGTTTTTTTACGAGTCATTTACTACATAGTAGAGTAACTGACCATTTGTGTGATTTACTGATATCAAATGACTATTGACTAATAACATTCATAATAATCATGGAAGAAAAAATAATAGATCCAAATCCTAGGGTAGATGAACGCCCAGCCGAAGTCAGCCTTAGACCATTTACATTGGATATGTTTATCGGGCAAGAGGATACTAAAAGAAATCTCAGGATCTTTATAGAGGCAGCAAAAGAGCGGTTAGAGGCATTAGATCATGTTCTCTTTCATGGTAGCCCTGGTCTTGGAAAGACAACCCTGGCACATATAATAGCCAATGAACTTGGAGTAAATATAAAAACTACCTCGGGACCAGTTTTGGATAGGCCAGGTGATTTAGCAGCTATACTAACATCCTTAGAACCCAGAGATGTTCTATTTATTGATGAAATCCATAGGCTGAATCATGTAGTGGAAGAAATACTTTATCCTGCCTTGGAGGATTTCAAACTAGATATCATTATTGGTCAAGGACCATCAGCCAGAACAGTGAAGCTCTCCATCCCGCCCTTTACCTTGATTGGTGCTACTACAAGAACAGGCCTGCTCACGCCTCCTTTAAGAGACAGGTTTGGCGTTATTTCGCGGCTGGAGTTTTATAACGCTGAGGAATTACAGCAGATTGTGTCCAGGACTGCACAACTTTTTAGTATTCAGCTTGATAAAGAAGGTGCCCTTGAGATTGCAACAAGATCAAGGGGAACACCGAGAATAGCGAATAGGTTGCTAAAGAGGGTAAGGGATTATGCACAAATTGAGGCTGAAGGTGTGATTACCCATTCAGTGGCAGAAAGGGCTTTAGACATTTTGGAGGTGGATAGAAAGGGTCTGGACAAAATGGATAGACACATCATGCTGACAATAATTGAAAAGTTTGACGGAGGTCCAATAGGTGTTGACACCTTATCAGCCGCCTTGTGTGAAGAAAAGGATACACTGGAAGAGGTTTACGAACCATTTTTAATACAAAGTGGTTATATAAACCGTACGCCAAAAGGAAGAGTAGCAACCAGGCTTGCCTACAGCCACTTTGGCTTTACCTCAAAAACAACAGAAAATGCCACCCAACAAAAATTGTTTTAACTATACCTCCCTTTTTTTCTCTCAGTTGTTCTATTTGTCTCTCTATTACCAAAAGGGATACCATATCACGTTACTCCCTGGTATTTCAGCACGACATACACCAATTTTTCTAAAATAAGGAGAATGTATTGGGAGCATTACCGGTTTGTTAAAGGATAAATTAGCATTTTAAGATGAGTATGGGTTACAATAGTAATCCCGCTGGTATCGGGGTAATGCTCCCAATTTATTATATATTGACTTTTTGTTTGGGCTTTTTTAAAACTCAACTTAGTTTTAGCATAACAGAAATGCACTGCGCACTTTAGTAGTGAAGGAAAAAATAAGAGATGAAAATTATTATTATAGGCGCTGGGGAAGTAGGTTTTCATATCGCCCAGAGACTATCAGAAGAAAATCAAGATGTAGTGTTGATTGAAAAGGATCCTATTAAAATTAGAGAGGTTCAAAATGTTATAGATGTCCAGGCCATTTTGGGCTCAGGCACCAATCCTTCGGTATTAATTGAGGCAGGTATTAAGGAAAGTGATATGCTCGTGGCAGCTACTGATAATGATGAAGCAAACTTAATTGCCTGCTTTTATGCTCAATATTTAACCGATTATATCACTAAAATAGCCCGGGTAAAAAATTCAGATTATATGAAACATAGGGAGATCTTTAATCAGGATTTTCTGAATATTGACCTGATTATCAATCCCCAATCTGAGATGGTTTCCTCTATGCTCAGACTCATAGAGGTACCAGAGGCCTCCGAAGTAATAGATTTTGCTGATGGTAGAATTAAGCTCATTGGCATAACGATTAAAAGTACCTCTCCATTGGTTGGGAAAAAGCTTTCCTCGTTTACTGGTTTTGAGCATGTAATCCTGGTTGGTGTTATTGTAAGGGGAGAGAAAGTTATTATACCAAGCGGGCAGGATACGATCCAACCAAATGATTTAATATATTGTGTTATCCACAAGGAGAATATCGAAGATATTTTTCGCCAACTGAATGTTAAAGAAGAAGGATTGGGGCGGATAATCATTGTTGGTGGCGGTGAAACTGGCCTTGCCTTGGCAACATCACTTGATGCTACGGCTATTAATACCAAAATAATCGAAAAAGATGGCCAGAGATGTTTAGAGCTGGCGGAAAAGCTTAAAAAGGTGGTCGTATTAAATGGCGATGGCACAGACCGGGAGTTCCTTTTGGAGGAAAACATAGCTGATGTGGATATTATGGTTGTAATCACTGGAGATGATGAAAATAATGTTCTCATTTCTTTACTGGGTAAGGCTCTCGGTGCAAAAAAGACGGTGACCAGGATAGGAAACCTTAGTTACATTCCTCTTATCTCTGCAATCGGAATTGATACAGTTGTAAGCTCACGACTTTCTGCAATTAGAGCAATCCTCCAGTTTATTAGGAAAGGGAAGGTGATATGTGTAGCACCACTCAAAGGAGAAGGCGCGGAAGCCATAGAATTCGAGGCATTAGAGACTTCTGATATTGTCAATATTCCTTTATCCAAGGTAAAATTTCCCAAAGAGGCCATTATTGGTGCAATTGTGAGAGGTGAAGAGGTTATCATACCTCGAGGACACAATATGATTAAACCCCATGATCATTTAATAATATTCGCCCTTAAAGGGGCTATGCCAAAGATTCAGAAATTATTTACTGTTAAACTGGAATACTTTTAATGCGTTTTCGTCAGATTTTCCGACTGATAGGAATCCTTAATTTTTTCCTCGGTCTTTCCATGCTTGCGCCTCTCACCATCTCCCTCATTTATTCCGATGGAAGCTTTGTTTCTCTGCTCTTCTCCTTCATTATCACATCAGGCACTGGCATTGCCCTTTTTTTCCTGATCGGGAAAATTAATTATCTCTCTCTCAGTCAACGAGAGGGTATGGCAATTGTTACCTTTGGTTGGTTAACTGCCGGTTTTTTTGGATCTTTGCCTTTTTTATTTTCCGGCTCAATTGGCACTCTCACAAATGCCTATTTTGAATCCATATCCGGTTTTACTACTACTGGGGCTTCTATTCTTGCCAACATCGAATCTCTCCCCAAAGGGATATTATTCTGGAGGAGCCAAACCCAGTGGATGGGAGGGATGGGAATTATTGTGCTTTCTATTGCCATTCTCCCTTTTTTGGGAGTGGGAGGAATGCAACTTTATAAAGCTGAGGTCCCAAGCCCGGTAGTGGATAAATTACAACCTCGCATCTCAGAGACGGCTAAAACCCTGTGGAAGGTGTATCTATTTATCACCCTACTTGAGATAGGCTTTTTATTTATAGGCGGGATGCCTCTTTTTGATTCTATCTGTCACGCCTTTTGTACCATGCCAACCGGAGGATTTAGCACCCAGAATGGGAGTATTGCTCAGTATAACAATGCCTATTTTGATGGTGTTATTACCTTTTTTATGATCCTGGCTGGAATAAATTTTTCCCTCCACTTTAGATTTTTGAAGGGAGATTTTAAGGTGTTTGGCAAGGATCCAGAGTGTCGTGTTTATCTTTTTATCTTAGCTATTCTGATATGTTTGATAACCTTTAATATCTATGGGACTATCTATAATTCGCTCAGCCATGCATTAAGGCGCGCTGCCTTTCAGGTTACATCCATAATCACAACAACTGGTTTTGTAACAGCCAATTACGCAACATGGCCAGCTCTATCGCAGATTATTATTCTATTATGCATGTTTATTGGGGCAATGGCAGGATCTACTGGTGGAGCAATAAAAATTATGAGGATTATATTGTTTGCTAAACATGGCTACCAAGAGATTTTTAGACTTATTCATCCCCATGCGGTAAGATCCATAAAGCTCGGTGGAAAGCCTGTTCCAGCAGAGGTGTTGAACAGTATTTGGGGATTTTTTATTCTTTATCTTGGTCTTTTTATTGTAGCTGTAATAATTATGTCCTTAATCGGGCTGGATATTTCGACATCATTCGCCTCAGTAGCTGCTACGATAGGCAATGTTGGACCAGGATTTGGCCTGGTTGGACCAGTAAATAATTATCTGCCTATTCCTGGCCTGGGAAAATGGGTTCTGATCTTCTGCATGATTCTCGGACGTCTTGAGATATACACCGTTATCATTATGCTTGCCCCTGCATACTGGCGGAAGTAGGAATATTGTCATTTCTCAGTCGTCATTTGTTATTAACCCAACAAACACAATAAACCCAAAAAACCCAGAAACGGATATCACTCATGAGTCTTGTAATCATCTCTAACCTTTCTATCACCTTTTTAGGAAAAAATCTTTTCCGTGAAATAGGGCTTCAGGTCGAGCCTGGAAACAGGATTGGCCTTGTAGGTCCAAATGGATCAGGTAAAACAACATTGTTGAGACTGATAGGTGGCGAAATTCCTCCTGACACTGGAGAGATTAAGAAAAGAAAAGGAATACGGATAGGATACCTCCCCCAAGATGTCCATGCTGCATTATCCGGCAAGATACTCCAGTCTATTCTGGATTCCATACCAGGAAGAGTAAGGTTGAGAGATGAGATGATGCAGATAGAAAAGTCATTGACAAATATCCAGAACAAAGACAGCCAACTAAAACTGGCAGGGAAGCTTGCAGAGCTCCACCAGAAGATAGGTTATCTGGACAGGCAATTTCCATCGCATGAGGCCGAAAAAATCCTTGCAGGTTTAGGTTTTCGATCCGAGGATTTTGACATTCCCGCTTCCTCCCTAAGCGAAGGATGGAGAATGAGAACACTACTGGGGAGTCTTCTTTATCAGACGCCTGATCTCCTCTTGCTGGATGAACCGACCAATCATCTTGATATCCCCTCTGTACACTGGTTGGATCAATTCCTTCAAACATATAAAGGCGCTATAATTCTTGTATCCCATGACAAGGATTTTTTAAATAAGCAAATAAATCGCATCATAAGTTTTGAACCAGAGGGTTTAAAAAGTTACAGCGGAAATTATGATTTCTATCTAAAAGCCAGAGAAGAAAAAAAATCAATCCGTCTGCGGCAGGCCAGAAACCAGGAACAAAAAATAAAAGAGGCCGAGAGGTTTATTGAAAGATTCCGATCGAAGGCCTCAAAAGCGAGACAAGCGCAAAGTAAAATTAAATTAATAAAAAAAATGGAACTCATTGAATCTTACCGCCCTCAAAAAACCATCCATTTTTCTTTTCCTGCTATTCCCAGGAGCGGTAGAGAGGTAGTGGCAATCAAAGGGGTTTCAAAAGGTTTTAGTAAAAAAAATGTTTATACTAACCTCAATCTCACTGTATTAAGGGGTGAAAGGATAGCCATTATAGGGCCAAACGGTGCTGGTAAAACAACGTTACTCAGGATGATAGCAGGAGAGATTACACCTGATTGTGGTGAGATAACACTGGGCCACAAGGTAACCATGGCTTACTTTGCCCAGCATCACAACGATATGCTTGACCCCAGAAAAACAATAGTTGAGGAAGTGAGCCTGGCTACCCCCAATGAAACAATAGGGTTTGCAAGGACTGTGTGTGGAACTTTTCTCTTTTCAGGTGATGATGTAGACAAATCTATAGGCATCCTTTCAGGTGGAGAAAAGGCCAGGGTATCGCTTGCGAAATTGCTCGTAAAACCTGGAAACCTTATGTTGATGGATGAACCGACAAATCACCTCGATCTTATATCATCAGAAATTTTAATAGATTCCTTAGCTGACTACAAAGGCACATTAATCTTTGTTTCCCATAACCAGTCATTTGTAAACAGATTAGCAACAAAGATCTGGAATATACAAGGAGAAGAAATTGAAGAATACCCTGGCAATCTCAATGAATATTATGATCATCTGGAAAGAATTGCCAAAACTTCATCTGAAGACTCCGATAAGAAACAAAGTCACGCAGTACCCTATAGAGATGATAAATCTCGAAAGGCACAGAAAAAAGAAGCGGCAGAAAAACGCCTCTTGATCAGGGAAACCCTTAAACCCATTCAGGAGAAACTACTTGCATTAGAAGAGAGGATTTCTGATTTGGAGAAAAGGCAAAAAGAGCTGGAAACAATCCTTTCTGACCCAGGCATTTTCGCAGATACCAATAAGAGTCCCTCATTTCTAAATGAATATAGTGAAGTAAGGGAAAAGGTAAAAGAATTGATAGCACGATGGGAATTCGCTCAGGATCAATTGGAATCAGCTAAAAGAGAGTTGGGCATCTAACTATACCGTTAAGGTGTAACAACTAAATACGTGCTACAGGACGTTTTTGACCCTCCCTTAGATACTCGATGATTGTATGGGGGATCAGGTATGCGAAAGGCTATTTGTTCTC
>Ga0307442_1001086_pt1 | contig 13372 bp, 28 predicted proteins | sample SalMarWE160430MG_FD_202143 | JGI IMG/M metagenome (GOLD analysis project Ga0307442, IMG submission 202143) | Salt marsh sediment microbial communities from the Plum Island Ecosystem LTER, Massachusetts, United States - WE1604-30 | ecosystem: Environmental > Aquatic > Marine > Intertidal zone >... | reverse complement strand
TACCTCCTGCCCGGCCTATAATCGGCCAGCAATTGAATACAACGTTCCCTATTATCCTTTTTGCGAATGGTTTATCCAAGTGTTGGCTTGGTTATAACAGGGTGCTTATATCTATAGCTAAAATCTTTTCTGAGATAAGGAAGGTATGCTTTATCCATTAGAATAATTTTATTATCTGCCTCATCAACAATATCAATATTTATATATCCACCTTCGATTGAAATTTTTATACTTGTTCCTTCGCAAACCTCTGTTAAAGCATCAACCATTAATTTTCTGACATTTTTCTTTAATTTCATATGTGTACTTCTTTTTTTAAGTGAGCGTTATATAATTCCCCAAAAGGGGTTTATTTCCTCCAACGTTCCCGGCACGGTTGGAGTCTGTCAAGATTTAAACCTGCCGGTGTTGTGTGTTGATTTTACGCTTCCTCCGGTTCTTTTGGGCATGGTTTTTCAGGACAATCAACTTTTGTACAATCGTCATTTTCATATCTCCAATTATTACTATTCGGCGGCGGTTTTCTCCTACAAAATACCTTTGGATAATAATCATTTAATCCACCATAAAACTTACAATTAAAACATTCAGATATATCAATCCACATTTAAAACCTCCTTTATAGTGCCCAAACTACAATCTCAAAAGTAAAATTTGCACACAACGTTCACCGCACTGTGTGAAGTTTGCAATCTATAACAGACTTAATAGCACCCTTAATTTCACGCTGCCTGTCAATATTACAATGTGTCAATACACCTGTTTCATTTAATAGATATTCCATAATTCCTTTGCAAATTTCATCACTGCGGTTGTTGTCGGATGCGGGGAGTTCAGCTTCCCCTGATTTGGGTTTGCGGGTTATTTTCAATTCAACCTGCTTTAACTTAGAATTATTCTTACGAACAATATCCCAATTCCCCACTTGTTCCTTCCAATATTTATCTGGGACAACTAATTCCCCTTCGTTTGAAAATATAGCCGCTATTAACCACTCTTTATAATTCATAGCAAACCCCTTTATAATAATCGTTTTGAACTTTTAGTTTCCGACAACTAGACAAAGGGTGTACTCAACCTTAATTTTCTTTTGGCCGATACGACGTTACTGTTTCCTCGAACGCTTCGTATTCTTTAACTTCGTCGAAATCAAATTCAAGCCCCATATCGTCGGGACCATTGTCTCCAGTACATTCAAACCACTCGAAACCAATAAGGCGACCATTAATATTGACGACGTATAGGAACACATTGTACCATCGGTGTTTACTTAGTTCCTTGCGATAAATATGGTCTGATTCGAGCAATACTTCTTGTACTTCTCTATCGCCATCACTATACCCTTCTTTACGACAATACTCTCTGAGATATTCAACTATTTCTTTACTCACAAAAACCTCCTTAAATTTTACAGCACACAATTGATATTATCAGGTTTTTAATTCTTTTTAGTTGGTTTTTTGTAAGGAACCTTAGTGTAAGAAAACTCAATCCCCGGTATTTCAAGCTTTTCATTATCAGCCTCATATTTTTTTATTAAATCCTTTTCAATTATTTGAAGCTTTGACCGAAGTACAGCGTCTTTTGCCATGTGTTTAATGGCAGCGTCAAAATCGATTACTTTCATCGAATAGACTTTTTTGAAATAAGATCCACTCGCTTCGACTTTGGTTACTTGTCGTGCTACCGTTTGGGCAGCGTTTTCAATATGTGTATCCGCTTCTGCTTCCCTTTTGTCTGCCTGGGTATGTTTCCCTTCTGCTCTTAGCTTTTCAGCGACTTGCCGATCATGCTCTGCCCTCTGTAGTTCTATTTCTTTTTTCTTTCTTTCATCGGCATCGAGTTTTTTCTGCAATTCCTCTGCTTCCTTGTCTTTTTTAAGTTTATAATATCCCATTGCCGAACCACATTGGTTTACAAAATTTTGGGTTTTCTTGATAATATCATCGTAAAAACCAATAATATATTTATATCTTCCATAATGCGGTTCCTTCGCTTTTTCACGGTCTTTTTTAATTGCGGATATTTGATTTTTGTAATGATTCATTACAGCATCAGCTTTTGTAAATTCAGAATCGCTTGTGATAGTAATCTGTTTATAGCTATTAAGCTCCTCTAATACTTTTGTAAGCTTTTCCCGATCTGTTTGTGGTATAAGTGCTGATAATTCTTCAGACATTTTATGACTCCTTTTTTTGAAATTGTTTATAGATATTTAAGAACGATAAAAATATACTGAAATGGGCTTCTCTGTATTCTATTGTCTTATAGTCATTTGGTAATAATTGTACGCAGAGCTTATGAATTTTTCGTTTTGTTTTCAGATTATATTTTATTAATTCCTCATATGCTGCAAAGGCCGGGCCGAAAAGCTTTGATATCGTAGTACCACTTTTCCAGTCCAATAAAAGCAGGGTGATTGTTTTGGGCTTCTGAATATATAAATGCCCGAACCAATCCGGGGTGCCGGCGTATTTATATATCGGATGATAAAAGGGCTCCTCGATTAATTGGTATTTTATGTTATGAGAATTTTTGAATTTAAAATATCCCTCAATCCAGGGTTGTAACGCAGGGTCGTAGTCGCACTTAATACCCTGCTGATCGTATTTAATAAAATCATGTAAAGCAGTCCCGAAACGGGCTCCGGTATTATCACCGATATACTCAGAGCCCGTAAGGGACCTATAGGAGGTATAGCCTGTGCCGTTACAAGAGTTGCAGGACCCTACTTCACCACAGCCGCTTCCCTTGCAATCGGCACAGCGGTTACGGACACCGATAGAGTCCATAACCTCATTCACACCGGGAACACCGACACCGGCGTAAGTGTATCTATGAAGAAGAGGGTCGAATTCGATTTGCATTTACTTTTTACTCTCCGCTTCGGCTTGGAACATATCGAGCCATTGAGAATAATCATCTTCGGGAATATCGCTTACGCTCTTGTACTTCCCGTCTGAATTTTCCATGATGAAATTGTTAGTTTCATCAGTGGTTTTCTGCCCGGCCTGCAGCGCAAGGTTAGCAATCTGCGCTTCGAATTCCTCGCGGGTGAGAATTTTATGGCCTTCCTCTTTGGGCTTTTCTTCCATCTTTGGGGCCGGGGCTTGATCAACTTTAGTATGGATAGAGGTAAGTGTATTGTATTTCCCTTCCTTTTTCCATGTGTATAATACAGTTTTACCTTCAACAGCCGCTTCCCCGATTTTTTTATCAAATGTACCGTAGGTTGTACCGGAAATTTTAATATCGTACAGGGTCCATTCCCCCTTTTTCCCTTTCCCGGTTTTTACTTCAACCGATTCAATTACTCCAGTTTCGTCCATCGGGGTTGTCGGGGTAGTATCCGGCTTGGAAGATTTCTTTTTTCCTTTTTTTTCATTATCTGTAAGCATTTCCTGAAGCTCTTTTGACATATCACCAAGGTCCTGTGTGTATATCCGTGAAGCACCAAGAACTGAAAGAACAGCATCAATTTTGGAACTCTTTTTAGCCATCTTTAATACAGTATTAGCAAGGTCTGATGGGTTGGTTCGGATTTGATTTTTAGTATAGGGCGGCTTACCTTTAAACCATTTTATACGTTTTTGGTCAACCGGTGTGGCCTCGAATTCCTCATCACAAATAGCTTCGCGCCATTTGTATTTATCTTGATTTGTGGAAGCTTCCCCAATTCCACAACCAAGGTATATCCCCTGAGCGTAAATTTCAGACTTAATTCTATACCTGATTTCGCTTCTATCCTCAGAGGATAAATCTTCCACTTCCAAACGATCCGAAAGACCAAATGTTACCATGAGCAGTTCTGCCCCTGGTTTATAAAGGGAAGGTTTATCACATCCCGGAATAATTCCATAATCAATATCCTTTTTCATTACATTCTGCTGAATTTCCAACATCCTTTTAATTCGTGCCTCAAGCGCTTCGGGACTCTCCCAAATTGTCAAAGCGTTGACTGTTTCATTTTCCACTATCAACTCCTTATTTAGATTTTTTTGGTTTCGGCTGTCTTTTTGTACCAATGTTGCCGGTACCTTTTCCTGATCCGTCCTGCCTGCGAGTACCGCCGCAAGCTCCTCTTTTACCGCCTCCGGGGTAACTTCCTTTACGTGCCACTATCAACCTCCTCGTTAGGGTTTAAAATTTTATCAAGATCATTTATTATCGCTATGCTCTCCAACTATACAAAGGGTTGTTGGGCGGTAGAGTATAGTCACATGGCCGGGTGTCCCGGTATTCCGCAGAGTTTCCCGATCATTCTCACGTTCCATTTAGTCCTACCGCCTTTCAACTTTTGTTTGTTGTTTTTAGTTGGCAACTTCTTCTGTTTCTGTTGCCTCAATATTTTCAGCAATTAAATCGGTTTTTACCAATTCAAGACATCCAACAACAGCAGATAAGGTTACATCAGCACTACCAACAAACTCATCAATCAATTCACGAATCAAGGTCGCAAGTTTCTGTTCTACCAACATATAAAACCCCCTTCTATTTGAGGCAACCTACAATCGGCTGCCAATTGAATACAACGTTGATGCATGGTTGCTGTTTGACTAAATGGCAACCTGCATTTGTTGTTTGATGTATCAAAAATTCCATATTATTCTTTTGGTGAACGGGTTATAGTTTACTATTAACAACATCCCAAATGTCTTTTCCGTGAAACATCTCAAGTGCCGCCTCAAAAATACTGTGTTCATAATCATTTAATCTATCTTCATTAAAATCGTCTGAATCCAAAAAGTCTAAATAATCTTGACATTCTTTTTTCAATCTATCCATCAGTTTGTCCATAATTCCTCCTCAAACAATCTTGTCCTGCAATTCTTTTGATATCATGTTCTAAACTCCGGGTATATATAATTTGCTCCTAAGAGCTTGAATACATCTTCCTCCTCACAGGTTGGCATTACGACATTATCACAAGCCCGGACTATAGTACCACCTGTGCATTTATATCCACGGGCTTTGAATCCGGTAGGGCTCATCATCCATTTGTTAAAGGTTTTCCCGCCTGTCCTCAACACAAGGATATAGCCCCAATTGTCCTTCTCTGCTGTAAAGAAATCAAGTTGGATACCTTCCGGTGTAATACGTCTGAAATATTTTCCATGCGCCGGATCTCCGATAAGCTTTATATCATTTTTCTCTGCAATGTCAGGGAGAAAATATTTTTCAATAGCATTTATAAATCCGGGCACCCGTACTTCTTTCAGTGGGTCAAATAGGTCACCGGAATTTACCATCATTGTTTTGGGAATTAATACAAATTCAATATCGTGTCCCTCAGAGCGTTTTCGCCGTACACTGCCAGCGATTTTTTTTCGGGTGCAGAACGGACTGATTTTATCTAATATATCCCCCCCTACCTGTTCTAGATAAGCAAGGGGATATTTTATTTTTTGTTTTTCCATCAGGCTGCCAGCCTCTCCATTTAAGGTTTAATCATTCCTGGGATTGTAATATTCTTTATATTCATTTATTAACTCCTTTGCTTTTTGTTTACAAAGTAAATAGATTCTTTTCGCTCCTTTTTTATCATCCCACTCATACCATTTACCATAAGGATTATTATCAGCTTTAAGACATTGGGGTAAAAAACATTTTTTACAAACAAAATAATAAGCACATAAAGGGCAAGTACCCACCTTATTCTTAATATACGCCCAATATTTAGAATCATATTTAATAGTATATCCATGTTTCCAAATATCATACCAGACCAGCATAGTTAATACTACATGATCAAGCTCTGTTTTCGGCTTCTGCCAATCAATCTTTAGTTTCATTATCTACCTCTTTTACCTCAACTTTGTCAATAGATGACAATTTTTTGTGCGGGAGATATTCATACTGCTCCACAAAAGAGCGGTATGGTAAATCCATACGTTGGGGTATATTATTAGATTTATAGTAACCGAAGAATCTCACCATAAAGCTTTCTCCATAGGTGGATTGGTGAATTTGAACAATAATCGCAAACAATGGATAATTTTTATCCGGGATTTTTCGCCGCCATATTTGTTGTGGCTCTATGTCAGTTACACTGGTTTCAGCCGCCCGGATACCATTTTCAAGCTCTTTCCGGGTAAGATCAAGTTTGTTGCAAATATATGTTTTACATTGATCTATTTCTTTTAAAGCTTTTTTTATACTCATAATACCGGTTCCTTTCGTTAGTGTTCTTTTCGCCTCTCTTTGGTAATCCCGAATTAAAAGCCCTATCAAAAGCCCTATTACCATTAAAGCCATGAGCAGCTGGATGTATATGGGGTACTCCTTGAATCTATAACGTGTTTTCATAATTTTTCACCTTAATGTCTCCTTTCCATTATTTCCTGCATTACCCGTTGAATATCAAAAACTTCCTCCGGGGATTTCCACTGAGGGAATTCTTCAGCGTCTTTATAACGCGTATCCCGATTTCTGAAAAATTTTTTCGGATTTCTTTTACCGAACGATTCGTCATAAATTTTATTTTCTGACATACTAAGATCCTTTTGTTGTTGCGCTACGCATTTCATCGACAATCTTATCAATCCTGCATAACCTTTTTGATAACGATATCGAATGTTTCTCCGATGATATTGTTTTACCGGGGCTTTTGGCACTATCCCACACCTTAACAAGACTGTCACAAAGCAATTTATAACTTTCTTTTGTGGAGTTTTGAGCTAAGCGACATTCATAGGTGGATTGTAACTTTATTGACACTTTCTCTTTCAAAGCCGCAAACTCCTGCAGCCGGTTTAAATTTGAATCAACCATTCGTTTATATATTTCAGCATGTCCAGGAGTTGATGTAAACTCAACTGTTAAAACATAACGTGCTACCAAAATAGCCTCCTTTTTAAAATTTATCCTGCCAAATTTCCGTTTGTACTTCCGCCGGTTTAACATCTTCCGGGATAATAAAACATTCCGAATCATCGTCCTTTTTTAAATCACTCTTTTTTATTTCATGGAATCTGCCGTTATACTTGTTGTATTTGAAATAGCAGGTCCCTATCTTTCCATGATTTTTAAACTTGATTTTCTGGACATGAATCTCGATATGGTTGTCCCTGAAGTCTCTGTATATCGTTATACCGTTGTCTACCCCGTTGTACCAGTTAGCCCCGCCCGATAGATCGTAGAGGGTGGGTACAGGGTACCTGGTTTGCTTCGGGGCCCGGTACATCTTGGCGGGGTGTGCTACAATGCCTATATAAATATTATGGCTCCGGGCCATGTACTGAAGGTCTAACAATGATCTTGCAATGTATTGGGTTTCGGATTCCCCTTTTCTTAAATCCATTTCAATTTTATTCCAGGGATCCAGAACAACCGCGTTAATCTTATTTTCTTTCAGAGATTCGAGCATTAATCTTTTGATTGCTTTCAGTGTCCTGTTATTTATATCAGGTTCTAAAAAGGTTATGTAATTATTCAGGTCTTCCAAAGAGTTGTCGAGCTCACCGCTTGATATGGCACCGTCCCCAAAAAAAGGTTTCCCGCTGTATTTTTCGCATAATGGCTGTATATGTAGGTAGTACGGTTTGTTTTCCGGGGAGAAGATCGCCCATTTCCAATGGCTGCTTATTATTGATTCGATTATTATTGCATCAATAAAAGAGGTTTTTCCATGGGTAGGTATGCCGTTTAATACGTTGATCGTGCCTTTAACCAGTCTATAGTGTTTTGAGAAGATAGGCCAGGAATTAAAAGATATTCCAATCTTCTCTTTCCCTTTTCTCCAAAAATTTTCTACATCTTCTTTAACGTCTTTGATGTGTATTAGCCTGCCCCTTCTCCGGCGTTTTATTCCCGCCTTGTTAGAATAAGCTTCCAGGTGCTCATTTAATAATTCAATCTGGTTTATTGCGTCCCCTATATCGCTGTCCTCGATGTATAATTGATTTTGAATTAAAGCAGAATCTTTTATTATTTTACGCCTCGCTGATTTTTCTTTGAGGATATTAATAAATCCGTCAATGTTTGTGGAAGTGCTCATTTCAAATATTTCAGAAAGGTGTGCTTCAATTCCATTGGTTTTTAAATTTTCGGATATCAAAACAATATCCGGGACCTGTCCATCATCATAAAGTGCGGTAATCTCAGTAAATATTTTAGAATTTGGAGTATAATAAAAATCCTCCGGCTCTAAATACTCAATAGCCTTTGGGATTAAATCAGGCGTTATGAGTATTGAAGCTAAAATAGAACTTTCAACGCTCGGTGCCTGTGGTGGTATTCTATCGTACATTTTTAAACTCCGGCCGGGAGATCGTCATTATTATTTTCTCTTTCTCCCTTTTCAGGATACAACCTGTCCATTTTACCCCCGTTCATGTGAGTTCGTAATTTGCTGGCCGATCGTAAAACATTTTTCCAGAAATCATCTTTAAATGCCCGGTAAATTATATATTTAATTTCTTCCTTGGTTCTTTTATCACGTTCTACCATTAACCGGAAATCATTAGACCAGTTTTTTAGTTGGGTATCTGTAATTTTAGCATGAGGGGATTGCTCTAAAATTTTCTCTTTTAAGAAATTTGAGAGAAAAAAGTATTGACTGTTTATATTCTTTACATTTTTATTTATATTTACATCTTTATTTTCATTTTCATTTTCATTTTCCATATGTTCAACATATGATCTACATGTGTTAGACATATGATTTTTATCTAATTTGTTGATTTTACTGCTTTTACGGTTTTTTGACCGTGACTCACAGTATTTTTTACGCTTTTTTATACTATCTGCAAGCCACGAAATAGAATACATATTTTTAACATATGTCATTACTGGTTTTATACCTTCCCAAACGTTGTCAAAATCCTTTCCAAGAATTTTTTTAACAAATTCCAAATTCATTGGTCCGAATTTACGTTGGGCCATAATAATGTCAAAATATGCACCCCTTTCCAATCTATTCATATGAGATACGTCTCTAGACGCATCTCCATCATAAAATAAAAAAGCTGGGTCCTTCATATGCATTTTGAAAATAAAAGAGCAGGCTTCATACAGCGAGATACAGCACACCCACAGAGAAAATGTACTGCGTATTCTGTAATTCACCTGCCCGATATTTGCTTGAGTTTGAAGACATTTAAGATTCCCTGCGTGTAGGTATCTCATTTTTATATTACCCCTAATATAATGCATTTTTTTTTAAAATGCAAATTTTTTTAAATTATTTCTTTCAATTCAATAGTAAGCCTGAATTTCCTGTTTATAATCCTGAAATGTAGTACAATAATTTATAAAATATCCAGACTACGATTAAGGAAAAACCAATAAGGATATTCCAAAAAGCTAAGAAAATAAATAATCTTCTCATGTTGAAACCTTTCTGTTATAAGTTTCCATTTAATTCTCTTTACTTTCCAGCAGATAATGTTCCTGCAGACAGGAAAGAAGAAAATCCGCAAGCCTGTATTGTTCCTCAATTTCTTCCCGGTAACGTTCCTCTTGATCGGTATATTTCCAAATAGTTGTGAAGAAGAATAAAAAACCATTTTCATCGCGAATTCCGTAAGGCTTATTATTTTTGTAAATAATTTTCAGTTTTTTAAGGTTATGCATTAGCCACCGCTTCCCTTGTATTCACTAATTCTAGCATAATTTACCTCAAGTTTTGTCTGGCTCCCACTTGACATACCTGTTTTGTCCAGCAAGAATATCGTTTCTATTCAACGTTTCCGTTTTTTGCACGTAATATATCTGGTGGGTCTCCAGATATTGTTTTATTGCTAGCCTGACTACCTGGCTGTAATGCACCTGGTACCGAGCCGCAAACTCCCGCAACTGGTTTAGCAGATCCGGCTCAATTCTGATATGTAATCCTGTTGATTTTTTAGTTTTTTTCATAGCAAAACTCCTCTTTTTTGACGGCGCTTCTCTTTTGGACTGCGAGCAATACGATGACAACCCTCTTTATTACACTTTACATATTCACATTTCATAAATTTTCGGCGCGGCGTTTTTGTTCACGCAATGCTGATGTGATTTCTTTTGTTGATATCTCTCTTGCAGAAATTAAACACCTTTCACGCTGAGAAAATGCACCGCCACCAAATTTTCTTCGAGCTTCATCTTCTGAATCAGCTTCGATAATAGACGGCCCATAATGTGCCGTCATGCTACCATAAGAAACACTATATATTGCCATTGCCGCGCCTCCTTATATAAAAAGTAAATTTTATTTCTTACAACGTCTGATGCATGGTTGCTGTTTGACTAAATGGCAACCTGCATTTGTTGGACGCCGTTTTTGAAATCACAATATTAATCCATCTTTCGCCGGTTCTTCCTCAAGTATCTTTTTGACTTTATCATTCAACTTATTATTTACTTCAATCATTTGCATTTCCCGTGCATAATGAGAACCAAAATTCGGAGAAGCAAATTCCTTTGCAAATCCTGTAAAAAATTCTGATTGCTCAACATCAGACCCAGCAGCAAGGTATGCTCCGAGTAAATCCCACTTAATTTCGATAGTGTTTATCATAACATTCCTTTCTTTGTGGTTTTTGTTTTTTTTTGTACTCCCTGCACCGATTCAAAATCGTCCGGTGAGGAATGCGCTGGATATTACCCCAACACGCATCACAGACGGGATAGCGACCTATTTCAGTCGTTACCCAGGCGGTGGCGTTGTCACCGCAATCATTACATTTAATATTCATAGCAAAACTCCTGTTAAATGTAAATTCAAACCTACTTCTTCCATATTTCATACCATCCATAGTGTGGCCGCCTGATTTCATATTCAGCAGACGCTTCGGGCGCTTCTTCATCTTCAATTTTTTGAGGTTTACAATCTTCAACCACCCTTATCCAAATATTATTTTTGCCTTCACAATGTGGGCAAATTTGCATCGTAGAAATGTCACCAACGCCGAATGGTGATACCTCTAACTCGACCCTGAATTCTTTGTTACAGTTTTCGCAAATTCTAAATACATTTGTCAATTTTGATTCCACCAATCTCATTTGTGCAATATTTATGCATTATTTATGCAATTTTGATCTCATCGATAGGCTTCTTCTTCACACATTATTTCCTTTAGTTCTTGATAAGTCATACTACACCTCCGGTTATTGGTTTTCAACGTTTGCCACAGTTAGATAGTTAAACAGACTAAAAAGATTCTGTGGTACCGTAGTTTAAACTACGGTAGCCGTACTTGATTGGGTGTGTACAATTTTCGTACCCACCTACAAGAAATTTGTGGGCCTTCCTCCGCAGGAGGAAGTTCTCCATTTTCAGAAGAAAATGGAGGGTTGATTTCTTTATAACAACATTTATTACAAGCTTTCGACACGATACGAAAGCAAAAAAGTAACTATCCCAATGCACCACGTTGGTGTCCCGACATACAGGACACCGAGAAATAATAATATTTTTACTGAGTTTAAACTGGTGCGGCAACCCGCACCGACATTTCATTTTTAACTGTGTCATACTATCTATACCTCCTGTTATTGGTTATTTATTTGTTTTCCTAATCTAAAATCTGCATTAAATTTCAACGATTTTGTAGCTGCCAAATTTGTCGAGTTTTTTATACTCTGCTTCCATTTTGGCAGCTATACACCGACCGCACAACAGGCCATTTGTTGTGCGGATTTTTTTCCAAATTTCATTTGCGACAGAAAAATCAATTCTGTAAATTCTACCGCAATTTTGACAGACGCATCCCCCTGAAAGATCATTAGTTGAAATGTATGCACGCCATCTGCTGCCTGACCCGGCATTTTCAAAACGTATTCCAGGATAACGATTCAAAATCCATTTTGGTATCGGTCTCCATGAAAACATTTTTTCGCCGACAATAACAACCGCGCCATCTGATAAAATTATTTCCATCCATCCAGACCCGCCCTGAGGACCAGACAAACGATCCTCTGATACAATAGACCTGCTGCCAATTGCGTTTGACAGTTTAGTACTCAGTGACGTACCTAACGGGACTGATTTTATTTTTATTGTAGCCATAATTATTTATTAATTAATCGTCTCCATTTGTTGTGTATATCCCTATCCATCCAATTAAACAAACAATAATTTTTTGGAATAGGATCACCAGCGTATATTTTTTTAGGCTCGTTACATACTCCTGTTTTACGTCTGACGATTGTTAATTGTGGTCTGTTCATTTTATACCTCCTGTGTTTTTGGTTAATGTTTACACTTTTTTTCTCTTTGGCCTTATATACTGCAATCACCGTGCCAAACTACAAAAACGCCCTAAAACATATCAAAAACAACAATTAACCCAATTTAACAAAACTCTAACTGTAAAAATTCCCGACACCTAAAATTAACCTTCCCTCTTAAATCCCTGAAAATACAATGACTTAACCAATGTAAAAAAATCCGACAACATGTCGGAAATGTATACACAATACCCCAATTACTAAATATTAACCCATTTAAATATTTGAAAAATAGAGAAAAAAATCGGCAAAAATTACTGCCATAGTAGGATTGCCACATTATCAACATATAATGCAGCTAGGTGTTAGTTTAACCAAATGCTAGGTGTTAGTTTAATCAAATGCTAGGTGCAGGCTTATCTTCATTCCATTCCTCCCGTGTTTTGGGTTTAAGTATTTGCATTAATAGATTATTACATTTCTGTATCCATGCAAACGGCCGTTTTACCTGTCCCTTGTCGTTCGCTCCTGCTGTCAAGGCATAACCCTGTTCAAACAATGTCAGGTCATCTTTAGTAAACTCAATCTCATTATCATCATCAGACAGGTTTTCTAATTGGCTTATACAGTCATAACAAAGCATACTGCTTTTTATGTCCTTTTTTGCCGTGCTTGCCATATTAAAACAGAGAGAGAGCATACCTATTTCCAAATCTCTCACAGGCTCCTGAATGATTTCTTTCCCACGGCCACAATTCTCACACATTTGTACGATTATTTCTCTCGTTATTTCTTTAGGTGTTAGTTTAATCAAATAAGATATCGCCATATTACCCCCTATTGAATCTCATCAATCGTATAATTCCCCGTATATTTCACCGGTATTTATATCACATCTCAAAACGCAATCCTCTACATTATGTGCAACTTCTCCTGTTTTTATAGAAGGAAGCTGAGTAAACATATTGTTTACATCGGCGTCTATATGAAATGCTAAATAATCATCAGAATATATTTCGGTATCAAAATTGGCAGTATCAGAATTAATTGAAACTTTAGCAGATTCAGAATCTACATGAATTGCTGAACAACCATTAGCATGAACCTCCCAATCTATATCTACTTGATCTACATTAAAAGTAACACCAAGAGGATTGACTCGCATTGCTTCAATCCAGCTTATTGCACTATTCCCCCCCCCACTAGCAGCGACTTTTAAGAA
>Ga0307442_1001085_pt1 | contig 13376 bp, 9 predicted proteins | sample SalMarWE160430MG_FD_202143 | JGI IMG/M metagenome (GOLD analysis project Ga0307442, IMG submission 202143) | Salt marsh sediment microbial communities from the Plum Island Ecosystem LTER, Massachusetts, United States - WE1604-30 | ecosystem: Environmental > Aquatic > Marine > Intertidal zone >... | reverse complement strand
AAGGAGAGCGGCAAGGTCGCCTGCTTCCTGGCAGTCCGGCCGTCCTTCAGCCTCCATCTCGTCGACATGGACGCGAGCGGCCAGGTCAACGCCTTGCGCCCGACGCAGGACGCCAATCTCTGGGTCAATGGTGGGTTCTTCGTCTTCCGCTCCGAGATCTTCGACTACCTCAACGACGGCGAGGAGCTCGTCGAAGCGCCGTTCAGCCGCTTGATCGAGGCCGATCAGCTGCTCGCTTTCAAGCATGAGGGCTTCTGGCGGCCGATGGACACGCTGAAGGACAAGGAAGTGCTGGAGGACATGGTCGAGCAGGGCCGCATGCCCTGGCGCCGCCAAGAGGCCCTTCCACTTACGCCGGCGAGCGTGAGCATGAAGGCCGGATGAGCCTTCGGCTTGCGCGTGCAGATCAAGACATCAAAGCAATCGAGACACTGAAGCCGTAAAGGAGAAGCAGCAATGCGCGTATTGGTCACCGGGCACCTTGGTTATATCGGAACCGTCATGGTGCCGATGCTGCTCGAAGCAGGCCATGAGGTCATCGGGCTCGACAGCGATCTCTATGAGCAGTGCACCTTTCCCGCCGGCGGCACCATCGTCGACGTCCCCCATATTCGCAAAGACGTGCGCGACGCGACCGCCGCCGATCTGGAAGGGATCGAGGCCGTCATCCATTTGGCGGCCCTGTCCAACGACCCGCTCGGCAATCTCAATCCGGACACGACGTACGGTATCAACCACAAGGCCAGCGTGCAGCTCGCACGACTGGCGAAGCTCGCCGGCGTCAGGCGTTTTCTGCTCGCCTCCTCGTGCAGCAATTACGGCCTGGCGGGCGATGGCCTGGTCGAGGAGACGAGCCCCCTCAATCCCATCACGCCCTACGGCGTCTCCAAGGTGAGGTCCGAGCGCGATATTTCCGAGCTTGCAGGCGACGGCTTCTGCCCGACCTATCTCCGTCCGGCGACCGCCTACGGGCTCTCGCCCCGCCTAAGATTTGATATTGTTCTCAATAACTTGGTGGCCTGGGCGGTGACCACGGGGCTGATCTATCTGAAGTCCGACGGCTCCCCCTGGCGGCCGATCGTGCATATCGAGGACATCTCCCGGGCCTTCATCGCCGCACTCGAGGCGCCGCAGGAGCGCGTCTTCAACGAGGCGTTCAATGTCGGCTCGACCGAACACAATTACCGCATCCGCGATATCGCCGAAGTCGTGGCGGGCGTGGTGCCAGGCTGCCGCGTCGAGCTGGCGCCTGACGCCGGACCCGACGCGCGCTCCTATCGCGTCGACTTCAGCAAGATCGAACGCACGCTTCCGGCCTTCAAGGTCAAGTGGGATGCAAGACGCGGTGCCGAGCAGCTCTACGAGGCCTATCGCCAATCCGGCCTGACGCTGGAGGATTTCGAAGGGGAGCGCTACCAGCGCATCAGCCACATCCAGAGCCTGATCGACACTGGGGTGCTGTCGAGCGATCTCAGGCATCGCCGCGCCGCCGCCGCCTGACGGGCACTGATGGCCGCAGATATGATCTTCACCGAGACCAAGCTGAAGGGCGCTTACATCATCGACCTCGAGCGGCGGGAGGACGATCGCGGCTTCTTTGCTCGGGCCTTTTGCCAGCGGGAATTCGAGGAACGCGGCCTCAAGCCCAATATCGTCCAGGCGAGCATCGCCACCAATCGGCGGAAGGGCACGCTTCGCGGCATGCACTTCCAGTTCCCGCCGGCGGCAGAGACCAAGATCGTGCGCTGCACCCGCGGCGCCATCCTCGACATCATCGTCGATCTGCGCCCCGAGAGCCCGACCTATCTCCAGCACGTTGCCGTCGAGCTCAACGGCGATAATAGGCGCTCGCTCTATGTCCCCGAGCGCTTCGCCCACGGCTACCAGGTGCTCGAGGACGACACCGACGTGAGCTACGAGATGAGCGAGAGCTACACCCCGAGCGCCGAGGGCGGTCTGCTTTATGACGATCCGCGCCTTGGGCTTCCCTGGCCGTTGCCGGTGACGGTGGTCTCTGGCCGCGACCGGAGCTTCAGCCCGCTCGAGGCGTTCGAGCCTGAGCTCAGGCGGAAGATGTCTCTCGCTCGGCCGAAGGAAACCACGCTCGCGACCGCCGCGCGCGGCTAGATCAGATGCACATCGTCCACGTCGTCCGCCAGTTTCACCCCGCCCGCGGCGGTCTGGAGAGCGTCGTCCTCGAGCTGGCCTCGGCCCAGGTAAAATCCGGCCACCGCGTCCGCGTCGTCACCCTCGACCGGCTGTTCCAGGCCGCGGACCGGCGAAAGCTCCCAGCGGTCGACACGCTCGATGGCATTGAGATCGTCAGGATTCCGTATTTCGGCTCGACCCGCTATCCCATCGCCTTGTCCGTGCTGCGGCACATCGAGGGCGCCGACGTCGTCCACGTCCACGCCATCGATTTCTTCTTCGACTATCTCGCCTGGACCAAGCCGATTCACGGCCGCACCCTCGTGGTCTCGACCCATGGCGGGTTCTTTCACACCGCCTATGCCGCCCGCCTCAAGCGGCTCTGGTTTGCCACGGTGACGCGGTTGTCGATGAAATCTTACGCGGGCGTCGCCGCCGTCAGCGCCTTCGACTTCGAGCAATTCCGCGCCATCCGGCCGAAAGGGATGGTGTGCATCGAAAATGGCGCCAATCTCTCCAAGTTCCGCGATACCTCGGCCGGGAGCCTGCGGAAATCGATCGTTTCCTTCGGTCGTTTTGCCAAGAACAAGCGGATCGATTTGCTTGTCGGCCTCTTGCGGGAGCTGCGGCGCCACGATCCGGAATGGACGCTCGTCATCGCCGGTCGGCCAGGCGATCTATCGGTTGAGGACATTGCCGCTCTCGCTGAAGACGCGGGCCTCCGGGAGGCCGTTAAGATCGTCGCGTCTCCCGCCGACGCGACGCTCAAGACCCTGCTGCGCGACTGCTCGTTCGTTGCCAGCGCGTCCGAATATGAAGGGTTTGGGGTGGCCGCGATCGAGGGAATGTCCGCCGGGCTCATTCCCATTCTCAGCGACATCCCGCCCTTCCGGCGCCTTGTCGCGCGCACCGGCCTCGGCCTGATCATCGACTATTCGGACCCCGAGAAGGGCGCGCGGGTTCTGCTGGAAAACCTGCCGAGGAGCACCGCGAACCATAGCGAGCAACGCGCGGCCTGCATGCGCGCTGCCTCAGCCTACGATTGGCCGCGCGTCTGCGAGACCTATGCCGCGCTTTACCGGGCCGCGACCGGCGCCGCGGTCAAGACCGTGCTCGACGTCCCCGTCCAGGCGCGGAGCTTCGATGAAGCGGTAAACCTGATCGACGCCCGCTACGAGCGGGGCGAGCCCGCGGCGGTCGCCTTCGCCAACGCGCACGCGCTGAACGTTGCCGCGGAGGATTCCGCCTTTCGCCAGGCGCTTCAAGACGCGCTGGTGTTCAACGACGGCGTTGGCGTCGATGTCGCGAGCCGGATCCTCTACGGAACGCCGTTCCGGGAGAACCTCAACGGCACCGACTTCGTCCCCAATTACCTGATGCGGACCAGGCATCGCTTCCGCCTCTTCCTCCTGGGCGCGAAGCCGGGCATCGCCGAGCGCGCCGCCGATCGCCTGTCGTCCTTGTGCCCGCGACATCAGGTCGTCGGCTGCCAGCACGGTCACTTCGCCAGTAGCGAGAAACCTGAGATCATCGCGCGGATCCGCAAGTCCAAGGCTGATGTCGTGCTCGTGGCGATGGGCAATCCGAAGCAGGAATTGTTCATCCACGCTCATCTTGCCGAGACCGGCTGCGGTCTTGGCATCGGCGTCGGCGCTTTGTTCGACTTCCTTGCCGGCAATGTCCCGCGCGCCACGCCTTGGGTGCGGCGCTGGCGCCTCGAATGGATCTATCGGCTCGTCCAGGAGCCCCGCCGTCTCGCCCGCCGCTACCTCGTCGGCAATCCGCTGTTCCTGATGCGGATCTTGAAGCAGTGGTGGTCGGGGGCGCAGGTCATGGATATGGGTCCCGGCGTCGCCGAGACACTTCCTCCCAGACGGAGGACTGCGATTGGCCGAGACGTCTCCGCGCGACAACCAGTGTCGACCTGAGCTCAGCTAAACACTACTACGCCATCGCCTACTTCGCAGGCCTACGCCGCATCGCGTCTTGGGCACTCGGGAGCTTCCTCGCCCCTGTGGGGCTGCACACTGACCGACACCCGTTCCAGCCAAACCTCGCGCCACCAGGAAAAGATAGCGCGCGGACAAAACATGCGGTGATTGCTGTAGCGGGCCTGGCAAATGACGCCATCGAGGATGACGGCCGGGGTCTTCAATCGCGTCATATACCCGGTCTTCTCGTTGATGAACCTCTCCACGCGACCACGAACGCGAAACGTGCGACCGCAATAGGGCGCCATTTCTCCGTCGAAATGCATTCCGCGATTCTTGTTGGTGGTGTTCAGGGTTTTGAGGATCTCCTCGTACGGTTTGATTTTGACGAAATCCCCCGCCTGGAGGTTCAAGGTGGCGATCGGGGCGGTTTGATCGGCGGGGATGGTGCCGCGACGCCGCGGGTAAGGAAGACCGCCCCACAAACCCTGGAAACGATCGTAAAGCCATCGCGCCGGACCGCCATATTTCACGCTCTTGGCCAGCGTGCCGTAGTAATAGCCCAAATAAATGAAGCCGCGCAGAAGCTTGCCGAGTGATGCATTCCCGGAGGTGTAGTCCTCAACGTATTGTCTCGCATCCCACCACGGCAGCGATGTCGTGTATTTCCGCAATTCGGTTGCCTGGCACGAGTAGCAAGGCTCCTCACCGCGCCTTCGGTCATCGGCGCGGGTTCCTCTTTCGACGTCCTCTTCCGAACAGCCTCGTCCCGCCATACCCGGCGCCGCCCGCCCCTGCTCTTCCACCACGGGCCTCAGCCATGCGTCCTTCCAGAAAATGAGACACGCGGCCTGACAGCCCCCATAGGCTTTGCCATCGCAGCGAAGGTCGAGGTGAATTCCGCCTGGCACTTTTCGCGCAAGATTGGACTCGACGGTGTCGCAGGTCTTGTGCGCGCGTTGGTAGACTTGGAATCGTTTGCCGCAATATTGGAACATCTGCGGCATGAAGGGCATGCCTTCAAGCCGGCCCCGCGCATCGAGCGTCCTCAGGATCTCCTCTCTGCTGAGGACCTCAACCCAATCACCTGCTCGCAGCTTGCTCATGCTCGCGCCCTACAAAATGAAGTGCACCTGGCTAGTGATACGGCAATTGCTCGACCAGTCTTCTGTCACTTTGGGATTAGAGGGAAATAGCCACTCCCTCAGCCTCGCCCTTTTCGGACGATGAAAAGGACGTGGTCCGCATCGCTCTGATGAGATCGAGGTAGAAATCTTTCCCCATGACGAAGATCATGAGGCTAGAATAGGCGGCCATCATCACGCCGCCGGCGAGAGCAAGCTGGGAAAACGAGTTTTGCAGCGGGCCGAAATAGGCGCACACGATGTAAGCCAACGTCACGGCAACGCCGGCCGAAACCAACGGCCGGCTGCTCGCCCGGAATAGGTCGAGTGGAGATATCGGTGTCCCGCGCAGACACCAAACAACATGCGGAACGAGCCACAACACCATCGCCGCTGAGTAGCCGGCAGCAACGCCTTGTGGGCCGTAAGGCAAGCCGATCAGGCAACCGGCGGGAACCAGGACGGCAAGCACGAGCGCAATCTTCAAGCTGCGAACGTGCCGCTCGCTGGCAAACAGAACCCAAACCAGTGGATTGACAAGGCCGTAGAACAGCGCAGCTGGAGCCAACATCTGAAAGATGATCGCGGACTCGGCCCATTTCTGTCCGAGGGCGGTCAGAACGATGTCTTGGGCAAAGACCGCCGAAAAAATCGTGATCGGCAGCGTCAATGAGACGTTCAACGAGTAGCCCTTAAGAAAGTAATTCCTGAATCGGACGGCGTCGTTCTGGAGGCGCGATAAGGCGGAAAATGTCACCCCCCCAACCGCCGTATTGAGATGGGACACGGGCGTGGTGATGAGCTGCGCTGCCACACTATAGTGGCCAAGTGCGTTCGCACCCGAGACGCGCCCAACGACGAACTTGTCGAAATTGACGGTCAGGTAGGACACGACCCCGTTCAAGGTGAGCGTGCCACCAAAGTGCAGCATGGAGCCGATATCGGCGCTCCTAGTTGGCATCCCCGGAATCCACCGCGTGGCCATCCAAGAGCTGACAGTCACGGCTGCCGGCAGCGAAACGGATGCCGCCACCAGAGCCCAGTAGCCGTATCCCGCAAGCGCCAGACCAAGACCAAGGCAGAAGCTTGCCAGCTGCGATGAGAATTCGATCTTGGCCAGGCTCACGTAGCGCATTTGCCGCTGGAGCAACGCGAGGTGCTGCGCTCCCGCTGCGTTGAAAATGAACCCGGCTCCCATCGCAACGGTGACCCAGAAAAGGCGGGGCTCATGATAAAAAACAACAATAAACGGTGCGATGAGCGCGCACAGAATGCTGAGCGTCACACCGACCAGGACATTGATCCAGAAGAGCGTCGAAATCTGTTCCTTGCTGATGATCGATTTCTGGATCGCTGCCGATGAGAGACCGATGGTCGAAAACAGGTCCAAGACGGCCGTAAAGGCCGTCACCATCGCTACGAGACCAAAATCCCTCGGCTCCAGCAGCCGCGCTGCGATCAGCACAAAGCCAAGACGGAGGGCCGAGTTTCCGGCCTGGCTGATGAGCTTCGCCAGACCGCCGCGGAGCGCCAGTCTCTTGATGTCGTGAACTCCGACTTCGGCAACGGTCATGCGAGGGCTCTCGTTAGATGCTTAGGGCGAGATGTTCAGTGCTTTGTGCCGTCCGCAAGAACGGCTCCAGCGGGGCCAAGCGCGGCCTCAACATCATGAGCAGATCTCGGGAGAATCCAATTGAGCAACGGGCGCAACCGACCCACTGACGGGGTACCCCCTTCGGGCCAGTCCGCCACTGACCGCTGATACCCCAATTGCTCGACTAAGCCGCTGCCACCTTTGGGGGTAGTGCGAGGCGTAGATCGGCGCCGGGGTCAGACTCTCCAGCCCTTCCCGCAATTAAGGTGACGGCGTCTCGCCCATTGCGGCTGAGGCTTTCTCGCTCGTTTCGGAAGCCGCCTCGCCCAGCCAGAACATGAACATCGCGTGCCCCGCGGAGGCGACTATCACCTGTCGACCGTCCACGCTGAACGAGATCGGTGGCGCAAGGGTGCTGCTTCCGAGAAACACGCGCCACAGCTCGTGTCCCGTCGTCGAATCCAACGCAAACACGTAGCCTGCCGAAGCCCCAAAAACTAACCCACCTTCCGTGGCAAGCAAACCACTGTACTGGCCTGGCTCCCTCTCGAGCCGGGGCGAGAAATGCTCCCATCTCCTTGCGCCGGTCGCGGCGTCGAGCGCTCGGACCACAGGCTGCGTCGTCTGCTGCGCCCCGGCGCTGCCTTGATAGAGTCCTCGATCCCCGCGCTTCGGGTTTTGAGATTCCGTGAACACACCGGCCCCTTCTGTTGCCGGGATGAAGATCAGTCCTCGTTTTTCGTCATACGCTGGGTTTTGCCAATTCGTGCCGCCAAGAACGCCGGGTTTGATGAGCTGCCCCGTGCCGGAAATGCTCTGGCCTTTCACCAGTCGCGGGCGTCCAACCGCATCAAGACCTTCCGCCCAGTTCTGTTCGACGAAGGGCACTCCCGTCAGGAATTCTCCGGTCGCTCTATCGAGGACGTAATAGAACCCGTTCCGGTTCGGCCAGCAGATCACCCGGCGTTTGGTGCCGTTGATCGGAAGGTCCGCCAAGACCGGGTTTTGGGCGGAATCCCAGTCATGGTCATCGTGTGGTGTGAATTGAAAATGCCAGGCAAGCTTTCCCGAGCTCGCATGCAACGCAACGACGCTGTTGGTGTAGAGATTGTCGCCCGGGCGCACATCTGCCGAGAAATCCGGCGCCGGATTGCCGACGCCCCAATACACCAGATCGAGCGATGGATCGTAGCTGCCGGTGTTCCACGTCGGCCCCCCGCCCGTTCGCCACGCATCGTTTTCCCACGTCTCGTGACCCGGTTCGCCTGGACCAGGGATCGTGTCGAATTTCCAGACCTGCTTCCCAGTTTCCGCATCGTAGGCCGCCAAAAATCCACGAATGCCGAACTCGCCTCCCGCAACACCGACCACGACCAGCCGATTCACAACGAGCGGGGCTCCGGTCAGGGTGTAGCCATCGGAGGCGCTTACCACCTGGGTTTGCCACACCACGTTTCCGGTGTTGGCATCGAGGGCCAGCAAATATCCGTCGAGAGTCTCCCAGAACAGCAAATTGCCGAGAACCGCTAGCCCCCGGTTCACTCGCCCGCAGCAGTCTGGGAGGTCGGAGGGCAAGTTCCGACTGTAGCTCCAAATCGATTTGCCGGATTTCGCATCCAGGGCAACGACGCTAGAGGGCGGCTCGGTGGTGAAGATCACCCCGTTCACGACCAGCGGCGTCGCTTCGACCTTCGGCTCTCGGCCGTCGAACTGATGCACCCATCGGAGCTGGAGTCGCGAGACATTCTCGGGAGTCAGCTCGCTCAAGGAGCTATGCCGGCGCCCGTCGAGAGAGCCTGAAAATGTCAGCCACTCATCCGGCTTGCTTCCAGCGGCGAGAACCTGCGCGGCGCTTACCTGGATATTGAGTGGGGCCGGTGCGTTCCCGGAACGGCCCAAATTTTTGAGCGCCAGAGATCTCACATAGCCGACGACTTGCCAACGCTCTTTGAAATCGAGCGGGACGGGAGCCATCGACGTATCAGGAATCCCGTTCCTTATGACCTTGTAGATCGCCAGATCGCTGTCGCCGTGCTTGAGTCCGGGGCGATTTAGCGCTGGGCCGTGTCCCCCGGTTCCTTCACCGCCATGGCACACGGCGCAGTGTTGGCGGAATATGGCCGCGCCATCTTTCAGATCATCTTGAGTGACGTAATCGTTGCGGACGCTGCCCTCCCAGCTCAGTCCATCACTTATGCCTTGCAAGCCAAAACCACCTTGCTGCCGCGTCATCTGGAAAAGTTCACTCCAGGAGAAATCGGGCACTCCACCAGTTGCTTTCAGCGCATACAACTTCAGGCGCCACTCCACCTTTCGCCAGATCTGGTCGGTTGGCTCGTCCCCCAAAACCGATCTCCCATAGAAGGTCGCCGCGATCACCGCACCGACTGCCAAGACAAGAGCGACGACGAGAGCACCAATCGCAAACCAAGCAAGCTTTCTTCTTGTTCGCGCTGTCATATGCTGGGCGCCATCATTCTCGCCGGTGGACACCGACGGTCTCGAATTCGAAATTTGGTGCCGTCCTACGACGTCAGCTCAACGCATCGCCGCATCGGGTTGGCTGTATTTCTCGAGAATGGCCATTTGCGGCCGATCCTTTCCACCGAGCGGTTGGATGCTCGTGAAGTAGTCTTTGGACCACCAGGCACCGGCAGCCCAGTAGGCCCAACCAAGCCAAACATCGTTGTTTGCATTCATGAACCTCATGACGCGAGCGAGGGCGTCGAGACAGGTGCTATTCGACCCAACGCCAATTTCTCCGAGGAAGAGGCGCTTGCGATGCTGCTTCGCCCACTCGGTAACGGGGGTAAGGGTCGAAACGCCGACATCCACACTCTGGCAATCAGCGCTCGTTCCGGTCCAGTCAGCGTTGAGATACTGATGCACGTCGTATGCGACGTTGTCGGCGGGATCATCCACGTTCAGCATGACGTCGCCGTTGGGCGTTCCGTAGTCGGCATCCATCCAAGTACGTGCAGATGACCAGCCATTGCCCGGCACGAGAATGAGGTTGTTGGCGCCAGCACCTCTGATCTTGGCAATTGCGCTGTTGGCAGCTTCCAGCCAGGTTTCGGTCGGCATGTCATGCGGCTCGTTCATCAGCCCGAAAATGACCGACTCATTATTTTTGTATCGTTCCGCAATCAGGCGCCACAAATCGCCCAGTGCACTGGTCGGTACATTCTCCGTTCCAATCCTCGAACCGCGATAAGCTGCATAATTATGCACATCGAGGATCACCTCCACTCCCTTGGAGGTGGCATAGTTAGTGACGGCATCAAGCCGGGCCATCTCGACGCTATCAAGATCGCCTCCCAATTGATGTTGCAGCCGCTCCCAGAGGACGGGGACTCGAATGACGTTCATGCCCTTGGCCGCAAAGTAGGCGATCGTGTTCGGAGCGGGATAGATGTAGTCGTGGCCATATCGACCGGGAAGACTGTCACCGCCGAAATCGCCACCGGCGATATTGACACCGGTGTACCGGACTGAGGCGTCCGCTGCATCCGCGGTTGGCGCCGTGCACATGGCCAGAATGATCGCAAACGGGATGCACTTGAGCACTGTTTCCTCCCGGGGTCGATAATCAACCGGCAGATATCCAAGACCGCTTGGTCCGAGTCGTCATTGAACATCGGATCGTCGGCGCAGCCTTGCCAAGGCCCCATTCGGGGTAGCTTCCGGTGTCGCACCCATGGAGCCCGGCGACCCGGGCACCAGAGCTGGCGTCCGACCCAAAATGGTCGGGGCGGCGGCCGACGCGGCTCGGCGTTACCGACCGGGCGTGGAATATTACCGCAACGGCCGGCTCAAACCCGAAGGTGGTACTCCCTCCTGCTTCGGTCTCCTGCGTCCGGGGTACCACCTTCAAATCCTGCCCCGGCCTTGGCGTCCGGCTACACTCGGACGTCGCGCGGGGCACTCTTCGGCGAGAGAAAGGGCTACGGCACTGGCAAGCACTCACGTGATAGGACGAGCTCGGGCGTCGGCCGAGGATTCCGACCTGAAGCGGCTTGCCACCTGGCTCATCATTGGCGCAATCAGCTTCAATGCTGTCTTGTGCTTCTTGAACACTCGCGGCATAGCGATCAGCAATGTCCACGTGATTTTGTCGGAGGCGCTTCTGATCTTTACGGCTGCCGTGGCCTGCCGCAAGAACATAAACGTCATACATCTATCTATCATAGCAATGATATTGCTATATACCGCGGCACTCTGCATCATCCGCAAAGTCAATACACCGGCAGATGGATTTGACCCTAAGATAGTACGAGACTTGCTCGTACCAGTTATATTTTTTCTACTTGGAAAGGCTGTTGGCCATCAAAAGGCCGCAGACAGGATAGTTTTTATTGCCACATCCATAGTATTATGTTTTGCGATATTCGAATATTTCTTCCTGGATATCTTCTTGAAGGTCTTCGGTGTCGCCGAATATTACATCGCCCGTGGAACCTTGGTGGACTCGGACCACACCCTCAATGTCGCCAAGGGACTGATGATCAGCGGGTTCCGTCCCGAGGGCCTGGGAGGCCGCGCACTCCTGCCGTTTCTTGGCGATCATCGCGTTTCGTCGATTTTTCTCGAGCCCATCAGTCTCGGGAATTTCGGGACGTGGGTAACCTTGTGGGCCGTCCTGCGATCACGCATGGAGGGCAGGCCTTATATCTGGTGTGCCCTTAGCGGCCTCGCGCTCTTGATCCTCTCCGACGCTCGCTTTGATGCCGGCTTTCTCGTGCTGGGCGTCATCGTGCTCATGCTGCCACCCAGACTCACGACGCTTCCCCTCTTCCTTTTGCCGTTCCTGATCATAATCGGGCTCTATATCTTTGCGGTGTCGGCAGGTCCTTTCGACGGCCGCCCCATACTCGAAGGCGTCGGCGTCTACGATCGGTTGCTCTATTGCGGTCGCGTTCTATTCTATCTCGACGCTTACAACTGGTTTGGGCTGGAGACTGCGCGCGCGAATGTCATGGATGCAGGCTATGCCTATGTCCTTAGCAGTGTGGGCATTATTGGATTTGCGGCGCTTTGGATCTTATTCATGTCGCTCGAGGGCTCGAACCCCTATTTTTACGCCTTTCGTAACGTCATGGCCGTCTATTTGGCCGCATTGTTCTGCATCTCGGCCTCGCAATTCACGATAAAGATCGCCGCGCTCCTGTGGTTTCTGTTGGGGGTACTGTCCGTCGCGAGAGTCAACGACGCGATCCGGTCCCCGGCCCGGGATGTCGGCGCCCGTGTCGTTGGGACTCGCTTCGCATGAAACCGAGATTGGCGCCCGGGGCACGACCCGCGAGAGACTTGCGCGTTGTTTTCGAGTTCGCGTGAACTTGGCTTTCCGAAATGGCGCGAACCTGGCTTCCGGAGCTGGCGCGGACTTGGCTAAGGAACGAGTCCAAGGACGCAGCCAGGACCTCCGGGGCGTAATGCCCGGCTCGAGCGAGTGTCGCCTCACGCAACCGGTTCAACAGGTTCCGATCGCCCGCGATTCTGCGAAGGCAAGCAGCGAGCCCCTGAGGATCATCAGCCTCGAATACCAATCCACTCTTTTCATCCTCGATGATCTCGGGGAGCGCCCCCGACCGCGCAACGACGACGGGAACGCCGAACGACAATGCTTCGATGCACACGTAACCGAACGGTTCCGACCAAGTCGATGGCACGACGAGCACGTCGATTGACGGATAGAATGAATTCGAATCGACCCAACCCAAATACCGAGTTGTGGAAGCCGGAAACCTTGACAGCACCTCGTGAACAAACTCGGGGTCGCCATCCCCGGCAATGAGGTACTCGTACGGGGCATCGGGGCCCAGCAGGGCTGCTGCCTCTCCCAACGTGCCGATCCCTTTGTTCGGCGTCAGCATACCGATATAGCCCACCCGCAAGGCGTCCGTTCCGGCGTTACGAAAGCTCGGCGAGGAGCTTGGCGCACGCACGGCGCCTGGAATAACCCTCGTCGCGGCACGCCGGAAGAACCCCTGCTCGCGGTGCAAAGCGAGGGTGTGCGAGGCCTCGGCAATGACCCCATCAATCAGCTGACTGCAGAGTTTCTTTCCAACCGATGCGGCTCTGCATTGCAGGCAAGGCCGTTCACAGTTCTGCTCCGAGAACATGGTGCCCTTCCAGCACATGAGAAAATAGCTCTGGATGGCGTGCACCGATGGGCACCCCAGCGTCCAGGCGGCGATCCACGTGGCCACGTTCACATTCTCGACGCTGATCGTGAGGACCAGGTCTGGACGAAATTCCGCTATCTCGCGACGCATGCGCACAAAGGCGCGCGGGTTGAAGTTTTCGAGCGCGTGCCACAACAGCTTCGCCAAGGCCGAGCGGCTTTTTATCCAATAATTCCAATAAAGGTTGAGGGTCCTGAGCGTCTTGACCTGGACGCCATCCCGCACTTCGAAGCTCTCGTCATCGGCCACCGTGACCACGCGCACAATGTGTCCGCGGGCAGAAATGGCCTTGGCAATCGTCTCCGATGCCTTAGGACCGCCGCCCTTGCCGTGGGGCGGATAGGCAGCAGCGACGCAAAGAATTCGCATGGAACTATCTCACTTTAGCCCGGCG
>Ga0307442_1001082_pt1 | contig 13387 bp, 15 predicted proteins | sample SalMarWE160430MG_FD_202143 | JGI IMG/M metagenome (GOLD analysis project Ga0307442, IMG submission 202143) | Salt marsh sediment microbial communities from the Plum Island Ecosystem LTER, Massachusetts, United States - WE1604-30 | ecosystem: Environmental > Aquatic > Marine > Intertidal zone >... | reverse complement strand
CTAAGGTAAAAATTTATCTACACATGGATGAAAGAACTGACATTTTCAAAGCGAAAGAGATCCTTGGAGATCACATGTGCATTGAAGGGAATCTGAAACCTTCTCTTTTTACACTCGGAACACCCTCCTTAATCGAAAAAGAAGTGAAAAAAATTATTGATGGATGCGCTGAAGGAGGAGGCCTCATGGTAGGATCTGAAATCCCAGATGATGCGAAGCTCGAAAACGTGAAAGCAATGATTGACACCTGCAAAACCTACGGGAAATACAAATAATTTACTTATTTTTTTTATTTAACACTCTACTTGACATTCAAGTTAAAATGAATAATTTGATTTTATAAATTAGAGTTTAAAGAATTATTAAAAAATTTAATCTAAAGAAAATTCTCATTTTAATAATTCGACTTTAATATAATTCTTTATTCTGATCAATAATATTTAATTCTCTTTTAAAAAAAAATCTATGGGTATAATTACCCATCTAGACCAAATATCTAAAAATTTATATACGACATCTACGATAATAACTTTATATCTTATATAAAATGAAGATATGAAACGAAATTACTATAGAATATTAAGTGATACTTATGGGTAAAAATGGATTAGGAATTGGAGCTTTAGTCTGCGGTATTCTAGGCTTTTGTTGTTGTGGAATTTTATCTGTTGTAGCAATCATCTTAGGAGCAATTGGAATAAGTAAAGATGATGAACCAGGCATGGCAAAAGCAGGTTTGATATTAGGTATTATATCACTCGTTGTTGGAATTCTGCTTTATATATTCGTATTTAGCGCTCTCTTTACAATGTTATTGGGATTTGGGAGCATTCCCTTCTCTTAAACGATTTACAAAAAAAAAATTTCTTTTTTTTTCTTATTTATATTGAATACTTTTCGGATAAAGCTTGAAAATTTTTTATATGAGAAACTGTTTTATGGAAGTATTACTAATGATTAAAATTATCGTGTTAAAATGGAAAAAAAAAACACATTACTTGAAAATGTCCCCCCAAAAAAGAAATTAAATAGAATTCTCTTATACATTCGGAGTTTTCTTCCTTTATTATTAAGCCATCACCCAAATTGCTCTCATTTCGAGGGACATACCATTAAAATAAAAAAAATACGATTATGCATTGGTTGTTTCGTTGGTTATACGACTGCAATAATCAGTATCATTACTATAGGATTTTTTAATTTGCATAACTTAATTCCACCAGAGATCTTGTTAATTTTTGGAATAATTTTTGTATCAACCTTTATTTTAAGTCTACTAAATTTAACTAAAATAAAAATCATTAAAATCATTCAAAAATTTCTAATTGGTTTAGGTTCTGCATTGCTTTTTTGGGGTATAATTAAACTACCAGGTCAATTATCATTGAATTTTTTCATCGCTTTTACAACATTAACCATTTTATTAGTAATGCTAAATGTATATCATACTTATGGATTTTATCGAAATTGCATAAAATGTGAAACACCTTTAAATTGGGCAAGTTGTGAAGGTTTAGCTCAAATAAGGGAAAAATTAGATAAATACGATTTAAACAACGTCTTCGAATCCTTTAATGAATTATCTGAAAATATATTATTAAAAAGAAAAGAAAAAGAAAAAATCGATTAGTCTGTTTATTTGATCGTAATCATCATGAATATCATAATTATTCATCATACTGTAGATCAGAAATCTTGAAACTTAATTTAAATTGTAGATTTCAATTAGATAAAACAAAAAAGAAACTTAATTGATTATTTTAATAATATATCCCAGTTAAAATGTTTCTTGACTAAATCTTTCACGAGGTTTACTTCTTGTTCTTGAATACTTGGTTTAACACGTTCCATATTACGTATCGTCGTGTATGTATCAGAAGGAGAAAGAATGATTGGAATCTTCTTCTTATTTGCTTCATTAATGACGGATACATCAGGTTTAATGAATCCTGTCAATATCAAAACCGAAACATTTTCATTTAAAGCAGCAAGTGCAACATCGGTCCTATCTCCACCAGTGATTACTGCTGCTTTTTTGACGGAACGTAAATATTTTAAAGCAGCTTGTACGTTCATCGCCGCTATTAAATAAGTTTCTACAATTTGGTCTAATCCTTCAATTGCTATTTCATTTAATAATTCTCCCCCAATTGCCCATAGAAGCTCTGAGACTCTGGGACTTAATAATTCTAAGCTCTTTTCAACTATAGCTATGATAGGAATGTTATATCTTTTAATGTGGTTTTCTTTTAATTCTTCAATACGAGCTTTATATTCATGATCGATTTTATTAAATATTACTCCCTTAAATGTGATATCTCTAAATTCAAAGTACTTTTTAGTGAAAAATAAACTATCGATGCATTTATCAGAAGATTCAGTTTGAATATAGACCAATTCATTAATACCTAATGTCTTAGCTATAGTAACATCATCTAAACCTACTCTAATGTATTTTTTTATCGAGGGTGCTCCTTCGATGATGATATAATCATATTTGTTGCTAAGTTCTTCATATGCTTGCTTTATTGAAATTAAATGATCTTCTTTCCTTGCGGAATCAATTAAATCAACATAATAACAATCTGGAATGGAGACGGGACTTATGATAGCATATGGTAAATCAGTCTTGAATACCGTATTTTGAATAAAACCAACATCGCGATCTGCCTTATCTGAAAAGGCCCCTTTAGGAATGCCTATTGGTTTGAAATAGGCAACCTTTTTTCCTTGTTCTTGTAAGTTAAGCATGATACCTATTGATATTAAGGATTTTCCAACATGTTCTCTTAAAGAACATAAATATATTGCTTTGACCATTTTCATTTCCCTTTTTCTTATTATTTATTATTTCTTATTATAATATTAATTATTGCCTTGATATAGTTATTTTAATATCTACGGCACTATATGATTTTGTAAAACTTAATAGTGGGTTTATATCCAATTCCATTATTTCTGAAAAATCGTTAACTAATTGAGAGAGTCTTAATAAAACATCTAATATTGCTTCAATATCAGATGGACTTTCTCCGCGTACTCCTTGTAAAAGACTAAATATTTTTGTTTTTTGAAGCATTTCTAGGGCATCTTCTCTGGAAAACTTATATGAAAGTGCAAAAGCTACATCTTTGAGAAAATTCGCATATATTCCACCCGATCCTACCATGATTAATGGTCCAAATTGAGAATCTTTAGACATACCAATGATTAGTTCATTAATTTTCTTTTCTTGATTGAAATCAATCATTTCTTGGACTTCTACACCATAAATTTTTACATTTTGTGGACCAAATCGTTTAGTATTATCGATAATTTGAATATACGCTTCAAATGCTTGTTCTGGGGTTTCAATATTTAAAATTAAACCCCCAACATCAGTCTTGTGAATGATTTGAGGACTTACGATTTTCATAACGCTTTTCCCCAATTCTTTCTGCATATCCATTGCTTGCCGTGGAGTTTTTGCTAATCTAGATTTCGGAGATTTAATACCATAACATTCAAAAATCTCGCTTGTTTCATGACTAAGTAAAACTGTTCTACCATCCTTGCGAGCGTTCTCAATAATTTCTTTAACTCTTTCTTGGTTTGCATCAAATCTTGATAATTCAATCTTTTCTAATACTTTAGAGTTTAAATATTCGCCTCTATTTATAAGTGCTTTTAGTGATCTTGCTCCTCGCTCCGGGAAGGGATAACAAGGTACTCCGTTTTGTTGCAAGAATTGCCTAGCTTTCTTCACGGATTTTTCACCAAGAAAAGCACAGACAATTGGTTTGTCAGATAATTTTGAAGAAGTCAATTCTAATATGAGGGATGCTACATCATCAGGATGAGTTTGAGCTTGAGGGCTCATTAAGATTAAAGCTCCTTGCGTGGTAATGTCATCATTATTAATAATGTTATCACTTTTCTCTCTATTCAACCCAAATATAGTCTCAATTGTAAAACGATATCGATCTGGCGGGGCATCTCCTACCAGATCTATGGGGTTAAAAATTGCGGCTTCAGGGGGTAAATTTTCTCTTAATAAATGAAGGATAGGCTCTGAAAATCGTGCAAATTTGATTTTCTCCCGTTCAAAAGCATCAGTTGCCACGATTCCAGGACCTCCAGCATTAGTAATTATCGCAAATGAATTTTCATGAGGAATGGGTTGATATAAAAATATTTCACCGATATCGAATAAAGCTTCTATAGTTTGTGCCCGTAAGACTCCACACTTTTTAAATGCTAATTCATAAGCAATATCAGACCCTGCAAGAGCACCAGTATGACTAGATGCGGCTCTTGCTCCAGCCTCACTAACACCTGACTTTAAAATTATAATCGGTTTTTTTCGCGTGGCATTTGAAACAACTTCAAGAAATTTTTTCCCATTTTCAATACTTTCTAAGTAGCATAATATTACTTTAGTATCAGGATCATCAACCAAGTATTCAATAAAATCAACAGAATCTAGATCGGCTTTATTACCTAAGCTAATATTACACGAAAATCCATAGGGCTGTTCCATTGAAAAGTCCATGAAAGCCGTGAGAAAAGCACCTGATTGAGATATCATTGCTATATTTCCTTTTTTAGGAGTTTCAGAGGCAAAAGAACCATTATAATTTAATCCAATAAAACCTAAACAATTAGGACCGATTATCCTCATGTGATATTTCCTTGCAATTTTAACGAGGTCTTTTTCTAACTTTTCACCTTCCACTCCAATTTCTTTAAAACCGGCCGTTATGACAACAAGTCCTTTGATTTTTTTCTTTCCGCATTCTTCTGCTGCTGAAAGTACAAATTTTGCAGGAATCACAAAAATCGCGATATCAATTGATTCAGGAACGTCTAATACATTCTTAAATGCCTTGTAACCACCAATTTCTCCAAGTGATTCGGCTTTAGGATTGATGGGATAGACTTTCCCAGAGAATCCAGAATCTTTTATATTTTTTAACACGTTGAATCCCACTTTTCCTTGAGTAGGACTTGCTCCAATGACTGCTATGCTTTTTGGACTAAAAAAAAATGAGATATCTCCTTTAGCTGTCATCTAGAATCGCTCCACGAGTAACTTATTGAGTATTAATACTTTCAAAAGGTTTGTAAATCAATATCCAATATTTTTATTAAAGAATGATTCTATATGAATTTTTTAATAAATATTTATAATTTTTGTAAGCTTTTTTTGTATATGAAAGCAATAATTTCTACCAATAAAGGAGATATAAACTTAAACCTTTTTGAAAAAGATGCTCCAATGACAGTTGCTAGCTTCGTCTTCCTCGCAGGTCAAGGATATTATAACGGACTCAAATTTCACAGAGTTATTGATAATTTTATGATTCAAGGAGGCTGCCCTTCTGGAACGGGACGTGATGGACCTCGCCAAAAAGGAATCTCATCATTTCCATTCCAAGGAAAAACAATATCATATCCTTTCAAAGATGAATTTCAGAGTGGAAGAGTTTTTGATAAACCCGGATTGTTAGCAATGGCGAATGCAGGTCCGAACACAAATGGGAGTCAATTTTTCATTACTCATGTTATTACAGATTGGCTTAGCAATAAGCACACCATTTTCGGAGAAGTTGAAAGTCAAAGCGATCAAGATGTAGTCAATGCAATTGTACAAGGAGACAAAATTATCAAGATAATGATAAATTAAAAAAGATTAGATAAAAATTTTTTTTGTTAATTCTATTTATTCATAGCATGGTCAATAATATCAGTAATCTTCCCAATCAGTAGAGTCATCAAGAGAATTATCTTCCTCATCATCATCCACTTCATCCCATTCGCCATCATTATAATCGTCTTCTTCTCCATAGTCCTCCCAATCATCTTCTTCGCCAAAATCATCGTAATCATAATCAAGATCCCTACTATTATTGTTCACATTATTTAAGTCTTCATTCATCATTGAAAGACTTCTCACCTTCCACAATAATATTTTTATATCTATAATATAATTTTTAATGAAATAATGCCTAACTATATTTTTAAAGGTTACGTTTTAAGACAGTAAGGAGATATATTTGCGAAACTTTCAATTTTTAAATGAATTACCTTGAATAAAAATTTCAGTATCGATATATCATATAAATTTATTAAAATCTTCTCTATTTACTAATTAAGCAAGATAGTTTCATTAATCTTAATTAAAATAATATAAAGAATATTTCTTTTAAAGAACATTCTGAGGTTTTTTTTATGAGTAGGGAATTAAAAGATTTAATAGAATCAATAGATTCTGCCAATCAAGCGCATACGGATTTAGTAACTGTAATCAAGTATTTAAAGGAAGAAGTACAAAGATTAAATTTTAGAGTAAATGAACAAAAAAGAATCATACAAAATCAAGGCGCTAAATTATCTAAATTTGATGATTCGGATATTCCTGATGATGTCTTAATTTTAAAGGAATTATTTACTAACCAGCGAGAAGAAATTAATAAAAAAGACAATCATATTAAGATTTTGGAACAAAATATTGAAGAGCTTAGTAAATCTTTAGAACTCACCAGCAACGAAAAAGGTTTAAATGAAAAATTAAGTGAAGCAACTCTTTTGATAGCAGAATTAAAAAATGATAACAAGGAGGTAAAAATCGAAAATGATGCATTAAAGACAAAGATAGAACAATTTGAAAATGAAAGAAATTTTTTAGCAAGCGGGATGCAAAATGATGAATACCAAGAACTCATTGATGCAAAGAAGATTATCTTTCAATTAACAGAAGAAAATGGTTTAGCTCATGTAAAAATTGAATCTTTAAAAGCTGAGAATAATCAATTAAAAGAAAGATTTCAAGAAGCCATGGTTGTTAATGAAAACTACCAAAATGAGATTAATCTAGCCAATAATGCAATAGAACATCTCACTTCAGATTTAAATGAAGCTCAAGAAAAAGTGGCTTTTTTAAAAAATAAAATTGATTCCCTGCAACTCCAAGAAGATGAGGAATTAATGAACTTGCGAAATGATTCCCAAAACATTGATGAACTGCTTGATATTATCTCAGAATTAGAAACTGAAAAGATAGATTTTTTACAAGAAGTGAATGTGAAAGATAAAAGAATTCTCGCTTTAAAAGAAAATGAAGAGGATTATGAAGAGAGAATTGCAGAGCAAGAGAAAGTGATTATAGAACAACAAGCAGAATATGATAAACTAAGGGATGAAACGGAATCACAGTTAGATTTAAAAAATAAAGATTTAATCCGCATTGAAAATGCTAACCAGCAACTAAACGATCTCATTATTGAACTTAAAAACCAAGAAGAAAAAATAGAGAAAATACAAAATGAAACCTCACCTGATATAACTTCTCCAGTGGCACCACGATTTAATGCTTTACCACAAAATCTTTTCTTGATGATGCTTCAATTATTAGATGATGATAATAAAAAAAAGATTATAGATCAATTAATTATGGATTTGAGTCATCCAGAAAGAGAAATAAAAACAAGTGCTATTAAATTATTAAGTCTCATCGATAATGAAAGTTCTTTTCAGGCATTAAAAGATTTGATTCAAGATCCAGATTGGATTGTCAAATTGTATTTAATTAGAGCACTCTTCAATTTCAAAAATCCTGAAGTGAAAAGTTTACTTTCCAAATTTAGGAGTGATGAAGATCCTGATGTGAGAGAAACTGCTGAGAGAACAATTGAAAAATTAAGACATTTTAATAATTAAAATTTCTATTTTCTAAGATAAAATCTTAAAACTTTATTTTATATCAACATGTTTTTGAATTTTTGATATAATTCATAATAGACACCTTTTTTGGTTATAAAATCATTAAGTATCTAATAAACTAATTAAAATTTAATGTTCATCCATAGCTTGCTTTTCATTTGGTGTGTTGAGATATGGTGCGTAAATTAAGTCCAAACAGATGGAATTGGTCAGAGGAGGATAATAAATGGGTTTTTATTGACCCTTGTAAAAATGGGGATTATTTGTATCAATATAGTATAGATCCTCCTAAAGAATTTGTCGAATTAACCTATAAAATTAAAATCCTTAATGATAAACTGATCATCACAACTGATCCGAAAGAATCTGAGAAAATTTTCAATAAAATGATGAAAATATCAAAGCGAATGCAAAACATGAGAAAAGAAAGCTAAATTTTAACTCATATTCAATATAAATGGAGCTTAAGTCATGAAACTAGCGATAAGCGGAAAGGGAGGCGTCGGAAAGACATTAATTGCTGGAACACTATCAAGGCTTTTTGCCAAGGACGGCTTTAAAGTTCTTGCAATCGATAACGATTCTGCAATGAATTTAAGTTATACTCTTGGTATTGATGAAAATACTAAAACAAAAATAGTCCCTATATCTAAAATGAAAGAGATGATTACTGAACGAACTTCAGTAGCAGGTGCCGATTCGGGAGTCTATAACATTAACCCTGAGGTTTCAGATATTCCTGATAGATTTAAAGTAGATGGTCCTGATGGTTTGCAATTATTAGTTTTAGGCGGAATCGAACAGCCCGAAACAGGATGTTTATGTCCTGAGAATGCTCTAATTCGTAAATTATTATATAATCTACTCGTAAAAAGAGATGAAGTCGTTATTGTCGATTTTGAAGCGGGTTTGGAGCATCTTGGTAGAGGTACCGCAAAAGGTATAGATGTCATGATCGTTGTAACTGAACCCTCTCAAAAATCCTTGGATTTATGCTTTAAAATTATCGAATTATCAAAAAAGTTAGGAGTTCTAAACATTTTTCTTGTTGCAAATAAAGTTATTAATGATAAGCAATTAGATATAATCAATGAACGCGTGAGAAAGTGGCAAGTTCCATTATATCATTCACTTCCTTATGATTCAGAGATAGGAAATGCAGATCTCAACGGAATCTCTCCAATAGATTATAACCCTGAATCAGATGCAATGAAATCCCTTAAAGTACTTTATCTCAAGCTAAAGGCTTTAAAAAAAGAATTGTTTGATCTCTAAACTTTTTTAATTTTTTTAAAACTATATAGATTTCATTGTGACTTTTTTTATATCTTCTTTAAGATAGATCTTTGGAGAAATCCAAAAATTATGAAAATAAAGAAAAGGAGGGAGGGGGCAATGGTTAAAAAGAAAGAGAATTTATTAATTTTAGGCATGTATTGTCTAATAGTCGCATTCACCATTCAAATTCTCGGTGACGCTAACATTTTGATAGATTTCGCTTCTCTATTTTTCATCTTAATCGCGATTTTTGCTAATGCAATATATCTCGTAGAAGTATCTTCTGTTAAGAAGAAAAAGTAGTAGGTTTTTTTTTACAATAAAAAATATTTTAGATTAAATCATCTAAGTTTAGATCTTGATCTTCCGCGATTTCTTTCCATTGTTCAATTGCTTCTAATGCTATTTCTTCACTCATTTGTTCGATAGCATAACCCGCGTGGACAACAACATACTTTCCTACTTCTGGATTCATGATAAGGGCTATAATTACGGTCTGTTTAAGACCATCAAAATCGATTAACGCAGAATTATTTTCTTTATCAATACTTATGATTTTTCCCGGTATTGCCAAGCACATGAGTAAGAACTTATTCTTTTTTTTTTACTAATTATCCAAATATTTTACTCTAAAAAAAACTAATGTTTATATTGAATTGTTTCTCGAATTAGTACATTAGATATTAATTTTCTTGATGTGAAAAAAGATGTTTTTGGATAAATTAAAGGAAATTCCTAGAAATCTTTATTTACTCATTTTGTTTTTGGGAGGTTTTATCTTATTTATAGCAATAAACACATTAGTATTTCAAGCCTTAAGTACTTCTAGCCTTTTCACTACTTATGGAATCCTAAATTTCGAATTCGCATGGACGATTGAACAAGTGGAATTGATTTTTACCGCTTGGGGCTCAACTGGCATGGCTTTGCAGGAAGCAGGCGTATATTGGGATTTTATCTATATCATTGGGTATGTCTCTTTTGCGTTTGGCGGAATAGTACTAGTAACACGAAAAGTATCGGGTAATTTTCAAAAAGTGGGATTATATGTGAGTTTTATAGCCGTTTTATCTGGTGTCTTTGATGTGATTGAAAATATTTTTTTACTGATAATGCTCCAAAACCCAGGTACAGTCCCTATCTTTGCTCCTCCCATTGCTGGAATTATGGCTACTATTAAATTCACTTGCTTGGCTATAGCTTTAATTTATTTTGTAATTGGACTGGTTATTGCATCAATTTTTATGCTAAAAAAAAAATGAGCAATTTTCAATAACTTTTTTTTATTTTTTATTATCCTCATGGTGAATAATAATCAATAATATCATCAAGCCAATTGAAAATCTCTTCCTTGGTCAAACTATCGATATTGAACTTAAGCCGTTCAAGTTCTTTCAACAAGTTCTGCAATTCGAGAGGAACTTTCTTTTCAGATAACTCAAACAAGTATTCATTAGTTTTGGATATCAAATCTTTAATATCTGATGTGAGAGATTCATATTCCATGTTAGAATCTATCTCCCCTACCGTATTTATTAGACTAAAGAGCATTTCTGTTTTATTTCCCTTAAATGCATAATGAAAATTATAGTAATATCCACTTACATCATCCAACGGGATCAATTCATTGTATCTATTATCTATTCGAATAATTGATTTTACATTTTTAAACAATAAGGAAGGAATCCATGTAAATATTTGATAACTCGTCTCATATTTCTTACATTGAATTGAGGGAAGAAAACGATTATCCGATTTAAAATGACCAAAAGGGATTATAATAAAATCTATCGACTCCATGGGCCTAGATCCTCCCAAATTGACTTGTAAACCCTCGATTACATGAATACTATCCGATTGCTGGTTGAATACATCAAACACCATTTTTTTGTGACTTGTACGATAGACATAACAGATCAGTCCTTCAAATCCTCGTAACTCTAATTTTATGCTAAATTCAACGAGTTCCTCAAAATTGTCTTTCTTATTAAATTTAATATCCAAAAAGAAATGTGAATAATTTTCAATAAACGGAAAAAACCACGGTGGAGGACGCGTAGCGTCAAAACTTAACAATTTATTTTACACCTATTTATTTAATTATCTACAACCCAATTATAGTAATACAACCAAACTATTTTATTTTGATGAAATGCATGATTTATTTTTATTGAAATTTTTCATCAATATACTTTTTCTACTTGATGATTACAATTAAATATCTATAAAAAAACAAAATAAAAAAAAGATAAGAATGGATTTTTATATTTATAATCCAAAATCTTCCAATTTCATTCGAGTTCTGTGAAATTTAAGCCCAATGTCTTCTGCACCAAAACCCATTGCTAAAGAGAGTAATTCCGTTATATATAACACCGGAATACTATATTCTGTTTCATATTTCTTTCCTAAATCTCTTTGTTGGGTATCAAATTGTTGAAAACATGCTGGACAGTTTACTACTATAATGTCAGCGCCCGATTTCTTAATACTGTCCATTTTTACCTTCAAATTGGCCATGCCATGCTCTTGATAGGCATTTGTAACTGCGGATCCACAGCAGAGAATTTCTTCCTCATATTCTACTACTGTCGCTCCAGCTGCAGCTACCAGCTTTTTTAAAGTAGTTGGACGCATTGGATCGTCGCTTTCCATCCATTCTGCTGGGCGCATGTAATGACAACCTGGATGGACTGCTACTTTAAGACCAGAAAGCGGTTTAGTAACTGCTCCCTTGACTTTATCAATGTTGTCATTCAATACGTCAACAAAATGCTTCACATCAATTGAACCTTGATAATTTTTTCCGATTTTGGCTAATTCTGCGTTCACTTTTCCCTTTTTCAAGCTATCATGCTTTAATTGGAATTGCACTCCGCGAAGCGTGTTAGCACAACCATTACATAAGGAAATGATATCTTTGCCTTCAGATTCAGCTAAAGCTAGGTTCCTCGCACCAAGTGCCAACCAAGCATTATTATCAAAGGATTTCATGCCTGTTGGATCTGGGCAACAACTAAAAGGAGCGGTTGATGTCATAATACCGACTTTATCAAAGACTTTCCTTGATGCAGCTTCGATAAACGGAATCCGATTACCAATCGTGCATCCTTCAAACATTTTATACTCTGTCATTTTTATTTCTTCCTCCTATTTTAGTTTCTTATCAGAACCAATATTTTTTAATAAGGTTTGCACTTCATTTACATCTGGAACGGCTACAGCTGGAATTCCTAATTGCTCACGCCTCCTCTCAATAGCTGGTTGAGAGGGAATGGCTTTTGCACTATCATAAATTGCCTTCGCTTGTCCATAAATAAAATCAGGTGCAGTTCCAGCTTTAACAGATTCATTCTTTAAGAACGTGAATATTTCTGTGAGCTCTATGTGCTGAGGACATACTTCATCGCACGTGTCACATACAGTACACCCCCAGATGGTTAATGGATCTGCTGAAAAGATAGCATCCTTGTATCCTAATAATGCATTTAAGATGTTTGTCCTTGGATTATATCCTGTAGTTGTATAAAAGTCAATCGTGACCGCAGAAATTGGACAATTGTCAGTGCACCGACTGCATTGAAAACAATACTTCAACACGTCATGCACGTGGTAGTCCAATACGGTTTTTCGAAATTCGAAATCTATCGTCATTTTCTTCACATTTTTTACGTTTTTTCATTACAATTCATTTCTTGTATTTGTCAGCTTTTACCTTGCTAGGTTAAGTCATAATCAGTCTCATTTTTTTACTGATTAATCATCCTAAGCCGACATTCAGCTTACGAGAGTAAATCTCTTCACCGTCCTCTTTCACTACCGTGATATGGGCCGCGCATGATAGTCAGCAATCAAAACATCTGACGATCATTTCTAAGAGATTCACTACCCCTTCAGGTACGTTTTCTCCCATTTTATATTCGCCTTTTTTTTACCTCATTGATTTTAATCAATCCAAGGTTTTGGTAACTTTAAACCTTCCAATGCCTTATCTTCGAATACTTGTTTAGCAGTATGCATTAATGTTTTTTCAATGCCAGCAATGTTGTGATTCGTCGCGACTAGTAAGTTTAATTTCTTGCAAATACCTTCTGCATCAGACCAAATATTGTACAGGAGAAGTCCTCGAGGAGCTTCTGTAACCCCTACACCATTACCTTCTCGTGGTTCCACGTCTAATGTCTTACAATCTGGATTTACGATATCTGGATCCTTTAGCAATGTTGCAATGATTTCAATAGATTCAACGGTTTCAATAAGTCGGGCCCAATGATATGCAAATGTATGATGCGAAATTGGACCAACCTTGTCTCTAAAGGCTTTTAATGCATCATCTGCCAATGGAGTCGCCATTTTATCTGCACAATTTATCATTGCAAGAGTATTTGCTCGATAAATACCATCAGGA
>Ga0307442_1001076_pt1 | contig 13401 bp, 12 predicted proteins | sample SalMarWE160430MG_FD_202143 | JGI IMG/M metagenome (GOLD analysis project Ga0307442, IMG submission 202143) | Salt marsh sediment microbial communities from the Plum Island Ecosystem LTER, Massachusetts, United States - WE1604-30 | ecosystem: Environmental > Aquatic > Marine > Intertidal zone >... | reverse complement strand
CCTCGCGCGGACCCGTGTCGGCATTTCCGACTATCAGTTCTTCATTCAGACGGACGCAGCGATCAATCCCGGCAATTCTGGCGGAGCTCTGGTCGACATGCGCGGCCGTGTCGTCGGGATCAACACGGCGATCTTCAGCCGCAGCGGCGGCTCCAACGGCATCGGCTTCTCCATCCCCTCCAATATGGTCCAGGTGGTGGTCAATTCGGCCCTGCACGGCGGCAAGGTCGAGCGCCCCTGGCTCGGCGCCGAGCTGCAGAGCGTGACCTCCGACATTGCGCAGGCCCTTGGGCTGAAGCGGATCGCCGGCGCGATCGTCGCGAACATCATCGACGGCAGTCCTGCCGACAAGGCGGGGCTCACCGAGGGCGACGTCATCGTCGCCGTTGACGGACGCCCGGCAACGGATGCGCAAGCCGTTCTCTACCGGCTGGCGACGAAGGGGGTCGGCACCGAATGCGACATCATCGTCATTCGCCACGGTGAGAAGCGCAAGGCGACGCTCTCCCTGATCGCCGCCCCGGAAACCGTTCCGCGCAACCTCACCGAGATCACCGGCGCCAATCCTTTTGCCGGCGCGACGGTCGCCAATCTCTCGCCGGCCCTTGCCGAAGAGCTGTCGATGGAGGAGATCTCCGGCGTCGTCGTGGTGGAAACCAAAGCCTATTCGACCGCCAGACGGCTCGGTTTGCGGCCGGGCGACATCATCGTCCGCCTGAACGATGAGTCTGTGGCCAGCGTCAAACAGCTCGTCAGCCTGTTGCAGCGGCAGAGCCGCGGCTGGGATCTGACGATTCGGCGCGGCGGCGAGGAGCTCCGCACGATTCTGCGCGGGTGAGCCACGGTGGCGATGATCGCCCGAAAAATACTCGTACGTCACGCCGGACTTGATCCGGCGCCCAATGTTCTATCAGCCACGCATTGACGTTGCGGATACGCCAATAGGCCGGATCTCTACTTCGGTCCGTTCGGGGCGACGTTCGTTTGCACCGAATGCCTTAAGTTGGCACCGCGTCCCGAAGCCGGGTGCCGGACCGAGCTGCCGCCCCTCCCTCACAGCGGAATATTGTCGTGCTTCTTCCAGGGGTTCTCGACGGTCTTGTTGCGGAGCATGTTCAGGGCGCGGGCGATGCGCGCGCGCGTACTGCGCGGCATGATCACCTCGTCAATATAGCCGCGCTCGGCGGCGACGAACGGATTGGCGAAACGGTCCTGATATTCCTTGATCCGCGCAGCGATCTTCTCCGGGTCGTTCAGCTCGGAGCGATAGAGAATCTCCGCCGCGCCCTTCGGTCCCATCACGGCGATCTCGGCCGAAGGCCAGGCATAGTTGACGTCGCCGCGAATATGTTTGGACGACATCACGTCATAGGCGCCGCCATAGGCCTTACGGGTGATCACCGTGACTTTCGGTACCGTCGCCTCGGCAAAGGCGAAGAGCAGCTTGGCGCCATGCTTGATCAGCCCGCCATATTCCTGCGCCGTCCCCGGGAGAAAACCCGGCACGTCGACGAATGTAATGATCGGAATGTTGAAGCAGTCGCAGAAGCGCACGAAGCGCGCCGCCTTCCGGCTCGCATCTGAGTCGAGCACGCCCGCGAGCACCATCGGCTGGTTGGCGACGAAGCCGACGGTCTGCCCCTCGATGCGCCCGAAGCCGGTGAGGATATTGCGTGCAAACGCACCCTGGATTTCGAAGAAATCCGTCTCATCGGTAATTTTGAGGATCAGCTCCTTCATATCATAGGGCTTGTTCGGATTATCCGGGATCAGCGTATCGAGCGAGGGCTCCTTGCGATCATGGGGATCGTGGGTCGGCAGGACCGGAACGCTGGACAGATTGTCCGACGGCAGGAAATCCATCAGCCGCCGCATCTGCAGGAGACATTCCACGTCATTCTCGTAAGCGTGGTCGGCGATCGAGGAGCGCGTCGTGTGGATCGAGGCACCGCCCAGCTCTTCGGCCGTCACCTCCTCATTCGTCACCGTGCGCACGACATCCGGGCCGGTCACGAACATATAGCTCGTATCCTTCACCATGAAGATGAAGTCGGTCATCGCGGGGGAATAGACGTCGCCGCCGGCACAGGGGCCCATGATGACGGAGATCTGCGGGATCACGCCGGAGGCGAGCACATTGCGCAGGAAAACCTCGCCATAGCCGCCGAGCGCCGCCACGCCTTCCTGAATGCGCGCGCCGCCCGCATCGAACAGGCCGATGACAGGGGCGCGGTTGCGCAGCGCCATATCCTGGATTTTGATGATCTTGTTCGCATGCGCCTCGGAGAGCGAGCCGCCGAAGACGGTGAAATCCTTCGCAAAGATGTAGACCGTGCGGCCGTTGATCGTGCCCCAGCCGGTGATGACGCCGTCGCCGGGGATCTTGCTGTCCGCCATGCCGAAATCGGTGCAGCGGTGCTCGACATACATGCCGTATTCCTCGAAGGATTTGTCGTCGAGCAGCAGCTCGATCCTTTCGCGCGCCGTCAGCTTGCCGCGGGTATGTTGCGCATCGATCCGTTTTTGACCGCCGCCGAGACGAGCCGTATCGCGGCGCCGTTCCAATTCGTTGATGACTTCCTTCATCCGCTTCCCATTCCATCCCGCTTCCGGGCGACCCGGCGGGCCGCGCGCATGTCGAGAGCGCTTTCGCCGAGCGCTCCGATGTTCTTATAACACGCCGACTCAAAGACATAGCAAGCGTGAGCCGCACGTGGCGCCGCCATAGAACGGCAGCCACTGCCATGCCGCTCTCCTAGATCAACCCTCGTGCAAGTGGAATCACTTGAACGAGGTTAAGTTGATCTATTTCAATAGGTTAGTGCAATTGTTCCCGCGTCCATCCCCGCCTTCGCGGGGACATGCTTGGACGCGCGGTGCGCTAGGCAAAAACCACTAGGAAGGCTAAGCTGGCTTCAGCGGAGGAGCCCGACGGGGAGAAGAAATCATGCTTGGATGGATCATTACGGCCCTGCTGATCTTCGTCGCTTTGATGATTGGCGGCCTGGTCCACATCTCCTGGCGGACCGCCCGGAGAGTGCAGCGTCTCATCCCGCCGGCCGGCAAATTCGTCGACGTGGATGGCGTCAGGCTGCATTATGTCGAGCGCGGCGAGGGGCCGCCCGTCATCATGATCCACGGCCTTGGCGGCAATCTTCGCAACTATCTGGCAACCATCATCCCGGCCGTCGCCAAGACCAATCACGTGATCGCCTTCGACCGGCCCGGCACCGGCTATAGCGAACGTCCCGCCGGCGCGGACGCCACGACAGGCACCCAGGCAGCGATCATTCAAATGGCGATTGACAAGCTCGGCATCGAGGACCCGCTGATCGTCGGCCACTCGCTCGGTGGCGCGATTTCGCTCAGCCATGCGGTTCTCCATCCCGGCAAGGCGCGGGGCTATGTTCTCATCGCGCCGCTCGCGAGCCCGGACCAGCCGACGCCGCCCATGTTCGAGCGGCTCGACGTCCGCTCGCCGCTCCTGCAACGCCTCATTGCCTGGACGATCGGTGTGCCGCTCGGAATCCGCTACGCCAGGGAGGTCACGGCCGCGGTCTTCGCGCCCCAGCCGGTGCCCACCGACTTCGCCACCGCCAGCGGCGGTCTGCTGGGCCTCAGGCCAAAGGCCGTCGAGAGCAATATGAAGGATTTCACCGCTGCGCATGTGACCATCGGCGAGATCCAGACGCGCTACGGCGAGATCAATGTCCCGGTCATCGCTTTATTCGGAGCGGAGGATCGGGTTCTCGATGCCGAGCTGAATATCGGCGCGCTCGAGCAGATCCCCTCGGTCGAAATTCAGCGCATTGACGGGGCCGGACATATGCTCATGCATGCCGAGCCGGAAGCGGTGATCGCCGCGATCCGCAAGCTGGATGAACGGACCGCGCCGAAGCCTGACGTCGCCGCAGCCTCATAAGGTGCGCCGCCGCACCTGGGCACAGCGCTGGCCGTCAGGACGTCGCCGCCTCATCGGCGATCTTGGCGAAGATCTCGTCCAGCTCGGCTGCGAGCTTGCGCAGCGCCTTGCCGCCTTCGGCGAAATAGGGCGCGAAGACCGTCGAGGGCAGCTTGTAGGACAAGGTCGCCGTCTGATCCGAATTTTCGGTGATGTAGAAGCGGATCGGCGCCTCGATCCCGGCGGCGATGCTCGCTTTCAGCATGCGGCGGGCAAAATCATTGCGGTAAACGCCGACCACCCGGTTCCCCGGAATGGTGATACCCTGGCCGGCGGCGCCGGCCGATGCGCTCGCCGCCGTGACCAGGCCCATCTTGTTGGCCTTCACGCTCTCCTCAAGCCGCTTCACCAGCGCGTCGAATTTGTACTCCGTTTTGAGCACGCGCCAGCCCTCGCGCGGCGCGATCGAGTCCGCCTTTGCGGCGGCGGCAACGAATAGAAACGAGACGAATGCAGTGAGCAGGATTCTGATCGCGGGGTTCATGAATACTCTCCTTTATCCAAGCCAAAAAGCGGGCGGAAGCGGACAGCCACGACGCTGCCGGCGAAGCCGAAGATCAGCCAGCCGAGGCCATGCAGGCTCCCGGAGGTCAGTCCGCCGAGCAGCGCGCCGATATTGCAGCCAAAGGCAAGGCGCGCACCGTATCCCATCATCAGCCCGCCGATGATCGCCGAGAGCGCGGGCCTGCGGCCGATCCGCCAGATCGGGGCGAAGCGGCCGGCCAGCCCCGCCGCCATCATTGCGCCGAGCATGACGGCAAAATTCTGCACGCTGGTTGCGTCGGCAAAGACCGAGTTCCGCAGCGCCTGCGAATATCGCCAATAAGGCCAGCTCGCCACGTCGAGCCCCGCCGCATGGCCGATCTTGGCGCCCCAAAGCGCGAAACCGGATGTGATGCCCCAGGGGCGGCCCAGAACGATCAGCGTGCCGAGCGCCATGATGGCGAGAATGACGGCGCCCGTGTTCCGTGACCATGGCCCCTGCAAGAGCGATTCCGTCGGGCGGTCAGGCTCGATGGCGCCATAGCGGCGCCGCTCCCAGATGACCGTCATCCAGGCGAGCGCGCCGAGCGCAGCCAGCGCGATGATGAGCCCGATCACGGGGCCTGCGGACCAGATCAGGGAAAGGGGCGGCAATGCGGGCAGGCTCTGCCAGGCGTCCCAATGGGCGGTGGCGAGCACGGAACCGGCAATGAAGGCCGCCAGCGTCAGTACCATTCGCGTACTGCCCCCGCCAACCGTATAGAGCGTGCCGGAGCCGCAGCCGCCGCCGAGCTGCATGCCGAAGCCGAACATGAAGGCGCCGGTTGCCGCGGCAATGCCGAAGGGGAAGATATAGCCGCCGATCCGCAGTCCAAGCACGCCCCCCCAGCTGATCAGCGGGAAGGAGACGACGACGATCAGGGCCAGCAACAGGAGCTGCGCGCGTACGCTGCCGCCGCGTCCCGTCCGAATGAAGGTCCGCCAGGCCGAGGTGAAACCGAATGCGGCGTGATAGAGGGCGAATCCGCCGAGCGCGCCGAGCAGTGCGCCAGCGCCGAGACGCCAGCCTCCGGCCTGAGCGGCGAGCGCGGCGACGACCACGATGCCCGCAGCCGCGCCCAGCCATATCGGCCCTTGCGCGCCGGGCAATCCTTGCCATCGGGAGCGCGCCGTCTCCGGCGCCGCCTGACCTTGAACCATGCGCTCCAATATCCCCTGCTCGCAGTTTTCTCCGCTTTCCTTATCTCATACGAGCGCGCCATGGGGAGTCACAGAGGGTAAAAGCTTCGTGTGCTCTCTGCGCGAGCATCCTCTGCGTGTTTGGATCGTGATAAGTGGCCGAAAGGATGAGAGATGCCGATTCCGGATCAGCGGCGCACTGATAGACCGCTAGATCAACCCTCGTTCAATTGGAATCAATTGAACGAGGTCAAGTTGATCTATTTCAATAGATTAGCGCAACTGTTCCCGCGTCCATCCCCGCTTACGCGGGGACATGCTTGGACGCGCGTTGCGCTAGAATGTGTTCACCTGAAACGGAAGCATTTGCGCTACTCCCTCTCCCATTGGGAGAGGGTCGGGGTGAGGGGTTAGGGTGCTGATTTTTCGCTATAAATCCCCTCACCCGGAACGCTTGCGCGTTCCGCCATCTCTCGGCTCGCGAACCTTTACGGTGAGCGCCAAGCGTTCACCTTGGGAGAGGACAAGAAGCGCCCATTTCCCTTAACCCGCGCTAGGCGGCAGACGGGACGCCGCCAAGGTCAGCTCGGGCGGCTCAGGCGGTAAAACTCCGACGCCGCGCGCATTTCAGCGAAACGCGCCTCACGCAGCGCGCGGGCCTCGCGATCCTCGCCCCAATTCTCGATCTGGAAATCCTCATCCAGATGCGCCGCCGCCCAGCTTTCCTCCAGCGACAGGCGGCCGCCAATATGCGCGAGTGTCAGCACGGCCGATCCGGTCAGCGACGTCATCACATGCAGCGCCGTCAGGCCGAACGGATCGAGGCAGCGGCAAGCGGTGCGCAGCGCGGCCACGCTGCTGGCGGGCTGCTCGACCGGCATCACCCCTTCCGTCACCAGGAGCGGCGCTCCGTAATGCTCGTCCACCCATTCAAGCAGCGGATCCCAGGTGAGCCTCTGACGCTCGCAGAGGCTGTCCGGCCGTTCGGCGCGATAGCAGATGAGATCGCGCCGGGCAAAGTTGAGGACATCCTCCGCCACCGCCTCCGCATTCGCGGCGACCGCATCGAGCGCTGTATTGGCGAGCTTGGTCAGCGGCATCGTCGCAACGTCGATCGTGCTCCCCTGGCGGCGCCATTCCTCGGCGATGGCCTCGGCGAGCGGCCGACTCGGCAGGACGAGATCGGCGCGGCGCGGCGTCTTGACGGAACGGCCGTCAAGCAGGATTTGCCGGCCATCCGGCGTCGCCTCCGTCGAAACCTCGGAATAAAAGCGCGCCGGTCGTTCCGGTTTCTGATCCTGTCCGTTCTTCATAGCGCAACCATTCTCTAATTCGGTAGGAGATGCCGCGAGAGCTCGGCGAAATCGGCGAGCACTGTCGAGGCGCCGGCTTCGATCAGCTCGCCGGCGTCATGATAGCCCCAGCCGACACCGAGGGCCGACACGCCCGCGGCGCGCGCCATCAGCATATCAAAGCTGGTATCGCCGATCATGACCGTCTCTTCCGGCATCGCGCCCGCCTCATCCATGGCCTGATGCAGCATCGCCGGATGCGGCTTGGAGGGCGCATCGTCCGCCGTCTGGATCGTAGTGAAAACACCGCGGAGCCCTTCGCGTCCCAGCAAACGGTCGACCCCGTGGCGGGATTTTCCGGTTGCCAGGCCAAGCAGCACGTCATCTCGCGCGCCGAGCTCCTGAAGCGCCCGATGCGCGCCGGGAAAGAGCGGCTCCTGCGCGTCCGGCCGATCCCGGAGCGCTCCGAACGCCGTGCGGTAATCGCGGCAGAGGGCGGCAATCGCCTTGCCGTCCGTGAGCCCCGTCATCGCCTCCATGGCTTTGGCGACGGACAGGCCGATCTGGCGCAGGATCAGCGCGCGATCGGGAACCGGGAGGCGGCTCGCGGTAAAGGCCGCGTTCATGGCTTCGACGATCATGTGCTGGCTGTCGACAAGCGTGCCGTCGCAGTCGAAGACGATCAGCCTCACTCGCCGCCCTCCTCGTTGTCGAAGCGCTGCGGATCGAGCCCTAACAGCTCCCAGCTCCTGCGCATATGGTTGGGGAGCGGTGCGCTGACATCGAGCGGCGCGCCCGTCCCGCGCGGCAGCACGAGACGCCTTGCGTGCAGGTGCAACTTCATCTCGATGCCCTCGACCGGCAGGTTTTCGTCGCCATGATATTTCTGATCGCCGACGATCGGCGTGCCGATGATCGCCATATGGGCGCGAAGCTGATGCTGACGGCCGGTCACCGGCTTGAGGCTGATCCAGGCCAGTTTCGGGCCGGCGCGCTCGATGACGGAATAATGGGTAATGGCCGATTGCGCCAGCTCCTGTTCGCCCGGCCGCGCCTTGCGGACACGATCGCCTTCCGGCCCGCCCGCCTTAACGAGCGCCGCATCGACCTTGCCCTGCTGCGGCTTCGGCACGCCCTTGACCAGCGCCCAATAGATCTTCTGCACGGACCGCGTCTGGAACATCTTGCCGAAGCGGCTCGCCGCCTCGCGTGTCTTGGCGACCAGCAGCACGCCCGACGTATCGCGGTCAAGGCGGTGGACGAGGCGCGGCCGGCCGCCGAAGCGGTCCTCCATGCCCGCCAGCAGACCATCAATATGCCGGCGTGTCCTGGTGCCGCCCTGCACGGCGATGCCATAGGGCTTGTTCAGCACCATCAGCTCGTCATCCTCGAAGAGAATGAGGCTCTCGATGAAAGTCCGGTCGGCTTTCGAGACCCCAAGAGGCTGGCTCGGCGAGGACCGGCCGTCCGTGCCGCCCTTTTCGCCGCTGAAATCGGCGAGCCTGCGCACCTTCACCTCATCGCCCGCATCGAGCCGCCGGTCGGGCTTGGCGCGCCCGCCATTCACCCGGATCTGCCCGGTGCGCAAGAGCTTCTGCATCAGCCCATGCGGGAGCGCGGGGAAGTTGAGCTTCAGCCAGCGATCGACCCTTATCCCGTCGTCGGCAGGTTTTACCTTGCGGATATCGTCCTTTACGTCAGCCATTCACGAACCAGTAAGAGCCCGGCGAACAGGGCCAGGATCGACAAGGTGACGGAGCTTGCGAGGTAAAGGCCGGCGAGGCCGTAATTCTTGCGCTCGAACAGCAGAACGAAATCCAGAGAGAAAGCGGAAAATGTCGTAAAGCTGCCGAGAAAGCCCGTCGCGATCAAAACACGTATTTCATTCGATACGGAAAATTTATGCGCGCCGAGCGAGATGACAAGGCCCATGACGAAGGAGCCGGTGATATTGACGGCGAGCGTGCCCCAGGGAAAGTTGAGCCCGAAGAGCTGCCCGGACAAGAGACTGATCAGGTAGCGTGTCGCCGATCCGAATGCGCCGCCCGCCGCTGCCAGCAGAACGAGTTTCATCATACCCGGTCTGCTCAGCTTTCACGCCGGATCAGCCGGCCGCGAAGCCGGCCCGCAACCAATATGCCGAGAAAGACGCCGATCAGCGCCACGACACCCGTCACCACCAGCCGGGCGACCAGATCGAAATAGGCCACCTGGTCCGGGCTCTCGAAGGCCTGCGTGCCGATCAGCCAATCGACGAACGGGCCGGCGAAGCGCGCGCCGATGAGGCCGAAGATCACTGCGAAAAGGATCGCGAAGATAATTCTCATTTGATCTCCCAAAACCAGATTTCGCCGGATTTGTTATAGCCGCCCAGCCAGCCGAACCAGGGAAACAGCATCTTCGCGGTGGTGCGCCAGCCATTCCACAGATCGATGTGATCGCCGGTCGGGCGCGTCGTGTCGGTCGTGCGCCACCAATAGCCATTGAAGAAGATCAGCCCCTTTCGCCCGTCCAGCTCATTGGCGAAGTCGTCCGGCCTTGTCAGGCTGTAAACCGGCCCGATCCCGTCGATGCGCGCGCGGCGCAGGCCGTTCGCCAGCTCCTTGGCGCGGATGAAATGCATCTCCTCGCGCGGATGGTTGGTCAATTTGGCCTGATTGCAGGTCAGCGCGCCGGAAATGGCGCTCACCGGAACGCCGGAGCGTCTCAGGCAGACGCCCATCCGGATGGAACATTGATTTGTGAAATTCGCAATGCCGAGCGTGCGGCAAGGGAGCTGCTGCCCTGTATTGGTCGGGTGGTTGCCCCAAAGCTGATTGAACGTGACCATAGACTTCCCCACGATACGCCAGTGGTTCGCCTATAGCATATGAGGGCGGGTTACATAAGCGGCTTTGGCCGGGTTGTATAAATGTGAAACGCAGGTGAGCCGGCTTGCCATTGCCGAACGAGACAGTTTGGCGGCGGCGACAATGAAGTCGGCTTGCGCGTTGCGCTCGTCTTTTGAAATAGATCAACCCTCGTTCAAGTGGAACCACTTGAACGAGGGTTGATCTAGTCCGTTGACCTAAGTTAGGCTTTCCGTTCTTCAAGCAATCCTTCTGCCGCTGCCAGATTAGATTTGGTCCGTTCGATATAGTGAGCCGCGCCAGATGGCTCAAAAACCGAAAGCGCAGCCCCATAGGCGGTGACGGCCTCTTCCAGCCGCGCCGTGCCGCTCTCGCGCTCGCCAAGGCTCCGAAGCGCAGCGCCGAGATTGTTCTGCGTCATCGCCCATTGGAGCGGGACGCGCTCGCGGGTCCGCTCCTTCAAGGCCTCGCGATAGGCGGTGACGGCCTCCTCCAGCCGCGCCGTGCCGCTCTCGCGCTCGCCAAGGCTCCGAAGCGCATTGCCGAGATTGTTCTGCGTCACCGCCCAGTCGAGCGGGACGCGCTCGCGGGTCATCTCTTCCAGCGCCGCGCGATAGGCGGCAATGGCGACGAGCAGAGCAGAGTTTTCACCCTTTTGGTCGCCGCGCTCGTAATAGTCTCCGGCCCGCTCGAACAAATACGCGCCAATCGGCTCCCTCCCTAAGTGCCCTTCGATTTCGGCCATCCGGCGCAGTTTCTCTACTGCCGCGCGGGCATCGAGAACAAGCTCGTCATAGCGAATGGCTTCTTCCAGAATTCGAAGACGGCGGCGTTTGCGCTCCTCCTGCCGTTCCTGCTCCGCTCGTTCCTCGCGGGCGAATTCGTCCATTAGGGCTGCAGAAGGATTTTCAAGTCCGGCTTTGAACCTACGCTCTGCCTCTTTTCGTGCCACTTCAAAGGCTTCATCCTCGCTGGTGCGTTGGCCAAGCTCCTTCACTGCGGCCATGATCCAGTTATCGAGCCAGGGAACGAGATCGTCGCGCTCAATGCCTTCGCCGCCGAGCCGTTCGACGATCCGGCGAACGGCGGCCTCGGAAATGCCCTGCGCAGCAGCACGTTGAAACGCCCCTCCGGCCCGGGCGAGGGCGAGGAGTTCGTCGAGCTTTTCGTTCGATGATGGCTCGCGCGGCTGGAGCACCTCATCCTGCAAAAATGCAATTACGCCCTCATAGACGGGATCATCCCCGCTTGCCGGCTTACAGATGCTCATGTGGTCGCGGTTGACGGCAACCGGCCGCGCGCCGGGAAGACCCGGATCGGCGCTAAGGGGGGAGACAATTGGAGCACCCACAGCATTGACCGTCTCGTAATAGACGCGGTGACGGATTCGGGCGTCCTTATTCGCGACGCGATCGCGGTAGGAATGAGCAAGGTCAAGCAGAGCGGCGTCGCTGGCCTTCAGGTCATGCACGGATTTCGACACGAACCAGCGCACCGCCTCCGCAAAATTGGCAATGATCGAGCCACCATGCGGCGTGGCAAGGAAGGCAACGCCAGCGACGCGGTCCAAAAATTTGCCTTTGCCGGGCGCTTGCCCTTGATCGAGATATGCGGTCAGCACCAGCTTTTTGATGATCAAACCGCCGAGGCTGTGACAGACAAAGGCAATGGGCGTTTGGGCGTGCTTCCGCAGATCCGGCGAGGCCATCAGCTTGTCGAGCACAGCCGTTGCAGCCACCGCGATGGGCCAACCTGTGTTCCAGGCAGCTTTATCTGCCGGATATCCAAGCGTATAGACGGCAGCACCCTCGATCTCCTCGGCAAGTCCGCGCGGCCAAAACTAACCGTCGTCTTCGCCACCTTGATAGCACCAGGTCCCGATCGGATCACCGCCGAGACCATGCACGAAGATCACATTGAGGCGTGGTTCGCCGGCCGGTTGTGAAACGCATCGAAGAGAAATGTCGGGCATCGATATGCAGTCTGAAAATGCACTTTGGTGATAGCAGATCTTAGAAAATCGGGGTTGGCAAAGCTATCATGAGACCAATGGCTGACGCCAGCACGGTGCTGGGAATTTCCGAGTTAGCTGCAACCGGCGCGATCAATTCGTGCTGCGCAACTTCGCCCAGGCGGCCATGCGCCTGGCGATCTCCGCCTCGGCGCCGAAGCGGCTCGGCTTGTAGAAGCTTTCGCGCTCCATCTCGTCGGGGAAGTAGTTCTGGCCGGAAAATCCCTCCGGCGTGTCGGGGTCATAGACATAGCCCGCGCCATAGCCCTCCTCGGCCATCAGCCGCGTCGGAGCGTTCAGAATATGCTTGGGCGGCGCGAGCGAGCCATGCTCCTTGGCCGCCCGGCTCGCTCGGCCGAAGGCGACATAGGCGCGGTTCGATTTCGGCGCGGTGGCGAGATAGAGCGTGGCCTGGGCGAGCGCCAGTTCGCCTTCGGGTGTGCCGAGGAAATCATAGGCGTCCTTGGCGGCATTCGCCTGGACGAGCGCCAGCGGGTCGGCAAGACCGATATCCTCCACCGCCATGCGTACCAGCCGCCGGGCGATATAGAGCGGGTCCTCGCCGCCCGCCAGCATGCGCGCCAGATAATAGAGCGCCGCGTCCGGATCGGAGCCGCGCACCGATTTGTGCAGCGCGCTGATCAGATCGTAGTGGCCGTCGCGGCTCTTGTCGTAAAGCGGCGCGCGGCGCTGGGCGATCTGCACCAGCTCTTCCGGCGTCAGCGGGGGGTGATCGGCGTCGGTCAGGGCGAGGACGGTCTCGGCAAGATTGAGTAAGGTGCGCCCGTCGCCATCCGCCATTCCGATCAGCCGCTCGCGCGCTTCGCAGGTCAGCGGCAGGGCACGCTTTTCCAGCGCTTCGGCGCGCTCGAGCAGGCTTTCCAGCGCCGCTTCGTCCAGCCGCCGGAAGACCAGGACGGTCGCGCGGGAGAGCAGGGCGCCGTTCAGCTCGAAAGAGGGGTTTTCGGTCGTCGCGCCGATTAGGATGATGGTGCCGTCCTCCATGACGGGGAGAAAACTGTCCTGCTGTGCGCGGTTGAAGCGGTGGATTTCATCGACGAAGAGCACTGTGCCAGTGCCGGTCTGGCGGCGCGCGCGGGCGGCGTCGAACAGCTTGCGCAAATCCTGTACGCCGGAATAGATCGCCGAGATCTGCTCGAAATGCAGCCCGGCTTGCTTGGCGAGAAGGCGCGCGACCGTCGTCTTGCCGGTGCCTGGCGGTCCCCAGAAGATCACCGAGCGCAGGCCGCCTTTTTCGAGCATGCGGCGCAGCATGCCATCGGGGCCGAGTATGTGGTCCTGGCCCGCGACATCGTCGAGCGTCTTCGGGCGCAGCTTGTCGGCGAGCGGACGCGGCGCGCCTTCGTCGAGCCCTGCGGCTTCAAAGAGATTGGTCATGTCATAAATTAAGGCCAAATCCGGCGAGATGGAAACAGCATGAGAGCCGCCTCGCGAATCCAGGCTGAACAAAATCGCCCGGCACACGTTCCTCCACCGTGCGTCCAAGGGAGGCCGACATGTTGAGCGAGAAGCAGAAAGCGCTCTGCGACCAAGACAAATGGGATTTTTCAGGACTGCGCGCCGTTTTCCTGAATTGCACGCTGAAGAGATCGCCGGAGCTGTCCA
>Ga0307442_1001074_pt1 | contig 13410 bp, 8 predicted proteins | sample SalMarWE160430MG_FD_202143 | JGI IMG/M metagenome (GOLD analysis project Ga0307442, IMG submission 202143) | Salt marsh sediment microbial communities from the Plum Island Ecosystem LTER, Massachusetts, United States - WE1604-30 | ecosystem: Environmental > Aquatic > Marine > Intertidal zone >... | reverse complement strand
AGAGCGATGACAGGCGCCGAAGGCGTCGTTGACATAGATATCTGCCAGGCGCGCCAGTGTTTGGGCAAAGGCGTTGTCGTTGGCTTCCTCCTGGGGGTGGAAGCGGATATTCTCCAGGAGCAGGACATTGCCCGGTTTTAATGCATCCACTGCCTTGTCTACTTCGGGGCCAATGCCGTCGTTAGCCACTATTACTTTCTGCCCTAGAATCTGCGACAAGCGCTGGGCGACGACAGTTAAGCGCAGCTTTTCCACCACCTTACCCTTGGGGCGGCCCAGGTGAGAGCAGAGGATAATCCTGGCTCCCCGCTCGGCAAGGTATTTGATGGTAGGCAGCGTCGCCTGGATACGGCTGTCATCGGTAATGACCCCATTCGTTCCACTCAGGGGCACATTGAAATCAGCCCTGACCAGAACTCTTTTACGGGCAACATCTATGTCCCGGATAGTCAGCTTATTCATACCTTCTCCCCTATCCGTAGTTAAAAACAAACATCAGGTGTTTAAGCTGGCACCTGATGTTTTCAGCCTGGCTTTTGTTTATAAGCAAAGCTTTATCTCCGGTACTGATAGCTGGGAAGTAGTTCTAGAACCTGCTTGGTTATTCCTTCGGCATCGAGCCCGTACTTGGCGCGGAGGACAGCCTGGCTGCCCTGCTCGACAAACTCGTCGGGGATGCCGATGCTTTTTAGCCGAATATCGCTGACACCCGACTGCTGCAACAGCTCAATGACGCTGTTGCCGAAGCCGCCGCTGGTGGTATTCTCTTCAATAGTGACCAGTCGCTTGATACGGCTGGCTATGTTTATAATAAGCTCGGCGTCCAGCGGCTTGGCGAAGCGGGCGTTAACCACTGTCGCCTCAATGCCCTGCTTCGACAGCGCGGCGGCTGCTTCCAGCGCCGGGGTTACCATATTGCCGATAGCCAGTATAGCGACATCTTCGCCATCCCTTAGTATTTCCCCTTTGCCGATGGGGATTTCATGCAGCGTCGGCTCTAAATCTACCCCTACCCCGGAGCCGCGGGGGTATCTTATTGCCATAGGATGATTCGTCTTCACCGCCGTGTAGAGCAGGTGCTGGAGCTCATTCTCGTCCTTGGGGGCGGCGATTATCAAATTGGGGATGAGCATCAGGTAGGAGATGTCAAAGGTCCCCTGGTGAGTCTTGCCGTCATCACCGACAATGCCGCTGCGATCGATAGCGAAGATAACGGGCAGGTCCTGGAGGCAGACATCGTGTATTACCTGGTCGAAAGCGCGTTGTAGGAAGGTGGAGTATATGGCCACGATGGGCTTGAAGCCCTGTGTCGCCAGCCCGGCGGCGAAGGTAACGGCGTGCTGTTCGCAGATACCCACGTCGAAAACCCGCTTGGGGAACTCGGCCTCGACCACGCTCAGGCAATTCCCCTCAGGCATAGCCGGGGTGACTGCCACCAGCCGGGGATTTTCCTTTGCCAGGCGCAAAACGGTCTGGGCGAACACCTCGCTGTAGCTGGGTATTGCCCTAGCGGGGGCGCCCTGAGCCGGCACGCCGTGAAAGTAGACGGCGTCGCCCTCGGCGGGGAGATAGCCCTTGCCTTTGGTGGTGATAACATGAATAAGGGTCGGCTCGGTGCGATAGTCTCGGGCTCGAGCCAGAGCCTTTTCCAGCTCGGCGATGTTATGCCCGTCAATGGGGCCCATGTAGGCGAAGCCGAGCTCTTCCCAGAGCACGGTGGGGATAATCAAGCCACGGAAGCCTCTTATGAGCCGCTGGCCCGCCTGCCATAGCTTTCTGCCCCAGGGGAAGGCCGAAATCACCTTCCGACTCTCCTCCTCCGCCCAGCGGTAACGGTAGTCAAAGCGTATCCGGCCCAGGAGCTTGGCGATGGAACCGACGGTGGGTGAAATCGACATCCCGTTGTCATTGAGCACCACGCAAACCCTTGAGCCCAGGTGGCCTACCTGGTTCAGTGCCTCGAGAGCCATGCCCCCGGTTATAGCCCCGTCGCCGATAATAGCCACCACATTGTAGTCATCCTCGGCAAGGTCGCGGGCAATAGCCATACCCAGGGCGGCGGAAATCGAGGTGCTGGCGTGGCCGGCGCCAAAGGGGTCGTGTTCGCTTTCGCTGCGGTTGGTGAAGCCGGATAGCCCGCCGTACTGGCGGATGGTGTTGAAACGCTCTCTGCGGCCGGTAAGCAGTTTGTGAACGTAGCTCTGGTGCCCCACATCCCAGATAATCTTGTCGCGTGGGCTGTCGAAAACACGATGCAGGGCGATGGTAAGCTCGACAGCTCCCAGGTTGGAAGCCAAGTGACCTCCGTTGGCACTGACTATAGCTACCAACTCCTGCCGAATCTCGGCAGCCAGTTGTGCCAGCTCTTCTTTTGCCAGTCCTTTTAGGTCGGTGGGGCTATCTATTTTATCTAATAGTTTCAGCGTTTCTATCCTGAACCGCCAGATTGGGGAGTTGACTTCATACTAGCAATGTGGCGGGATGATTGTCAAGCAAAAACTGCCTTGACCTTTACTGGCACCCCGTGCTAAATTTGAGTGATAAACGGCTTGTCCCTGTAGCTCAGTTGGACAGAGCGGCTGCCTTCTAAGCAGCGGGTCGTGGGTTCGAATCCCACCAGGGACTCCACTCCAGCTACAAATTGAGGCTGTCTTAAAAAGCTTGGGATGAAAGCCAAAGAGCCTACCGAAACGGCTTACCTTAAGAAATAGTAACCTACAGGCCGGCGGCGGCCAGGATATCAGGTACTACTTCCTCTTTGCCAATGGCCATAATGTGCACGCCATCGCAAACGGAATCCTTTTTCAGGGTAGCAATCATACGCCCGGCGATTTCAATACCCTTTTTAAGCATCTCCTCTTTAGGCGCTGCGGCTAATTCATCGATCATGTTTTGAGGCACAAATATGCCCGGGACATTTTCGGTCATAAATTTTGCCATTCTGGCTGACGAAAGCAAGATTATACCCGCCAGTATCTTAACTGGAAATTGACGGGCGTGCTCCATGAATTTAGCAAAATTTTCCATGTCGTAGATTCCCTGGGTTTGGAAAAATTCGGCGCCTGCCTCCACCTTCTTTTCAAATTTAATAAGCTGGGGCTCAAGTGGTTGGGCTTCAGGGGTGACGGTGGCACCGGCGCAGAATTCCACCGACCCATCGAGTTTATTACCCCCCAAATCCTGTCCCGATTCCATTAACCGGATTGTTTTTAGCAACTGCAGGGAATCGAGGTCGAAGACCCCCTTTGCCTCTTTGTGGTCCCCTACGGGAATAGCATCACCGGTGAGGCAGAGCACGTTGTTGATGCCCCGGGAGGAGGCGAACAACAGTTCGGCCTGGAGAGCCAGGCGGTTACGGTCGCGGCAGGTCATTTGCAGGATGGGCTCACCGCCCCTTTCTTTAATAGCCAGGCAGCCACCGATGGAAGGGAATCGCATTACCGAACTCTGGTGGTCGGTAACATTAATCGCATCCACCTTATCTTTTAGAAGGTCGATATGGTGCAGCACTTTTTCAAGGTTGGTTCCCTTGGGAGGTGCCACCTCGCTGGTAATGACAAACTTGCCGGAGTTGAGTACATCTTTAAAGCTTGACACCATTTTCCTAACCTCCTCCTACGAGATTCTGGCTGTTCTCGGCCTGGGTGACGCCTGAAAGTTGTGGGGAGGCTGATACTTTCGCATCAAATCAAGTCGATTCTGGGCTTTGAGTCGTTCATAGATAAGCGTCCAGGCACAATCCTTATCTTTATCTACCTCACACTTGCCGTTATTGGTGCCGCCGCAGGGGCCGTTAACCAGACCTTTGTGGCAGGCGGTAATGGGGCAAATGCCCGCGGTTTCACCAATGATACATTGCCCGCACTGGGCGCAAACCTCGCGAAAATAACCAGGACTATCCTCTACGCCGATAAACAGGGTATCCAGCGCTGGAATAACCGGGCGGTCGATATAGGTGCTTATCTTGTGTACACCGAGGGCGCAGGTCATTATTAAGATACAGGTCGAATTCTGAATGGCCCTGTTATTTTCCTTTACGGCCACTTCGGTCATTTCGTCGCAGGCGATGGGAATAACCGTCCAGCCACTGACTAGCTTGTCTATCTCCTGGAGTTGGCTCTTCATCTCCAGCACCTGGTCAATCCCGCCGGTCTTGGTCATGGTGGTGCAGGTGCCGCAGCCAATGATAAAGACTCTATCAAGGCCGGCAAGTTGCTCCTTTATTTCTTCGAACGGTTTCTGCCTTGTTATCGATTTCATGGCAAACCTCCTGCCTGGCTAGGCTTCCAGGTCACACCTTAGACACCGCCTGGCTTCCTGCCGGGCCTTTTCTTCAGAAAAGCAAAGCTCTATCTCGTCAAAGCTTGTTTTCCTCTTTCGAACCGGAAGGGTGGGCACGGCCACTCTGGGCTGGGCTTCCCAGGCTTCCTCTATATCCGGCGCCGCTACCTCTTCGCTAACTTTGGCTTTAAGGTCGTACATCTCAACCCTTGAGGTGTCGGCTCTCAGGTATTTATCTATAGAGATGGCCGCCCTTCTGCCGGCGGCGATGGCATCTATCACCATACCCGGGCCGGTAACAAAGTCACCACCGGCAAAGATGCCACTGATGTTAGTCGCCAGGGTATTACTGTCAACGACCAGAGTCTCCCAGCGGGTACGCTCCAGAGCGCTGTCGGGAGGCAGGAAGGAGAGGTCTGGCGCCTGACCCACGGCCGCGATAACGGTATCAGCCTCAATAAAGGACTCCGAGCCGGTTATTGGGACCGGCCGCCTCCGGCCGCTCTGGTCAGGTTCACCGAGCTTCATCTTGATGCATTGCAGGCCGGTTAGCTGCCAATTCTCGACGGCTATCCTGGTGGGGCTGATCAAAAAACTAACCTCTACACCCTCGTCGATAGTCTGGTCATATTCTACCTCGGTAACCGGCATCTCATCCCGGGAACGGCGGTAGTAGATGGTTACTTCCTCGGCGCCGAAGCGGAGAGCGGTGCGAGCCGCATCCAGAGCCACGTTGCCGCCGCCGATGACCGCTGTGCGGCGGCCGACCCTGACTTCTCTGCCCAGCTTTACGTCTCTTAAGAACCTCAGTCCATAATAGAAGCCTTCGACGTCCTCCAGTTCGCCAGGCACGCCTATGCGCTGACTTCTCTGAGCACCAGCGGCGATAAAGACAGCGGAAAAACCATCTTTCCTCAGGTCTTCCACGGTGAAGTTAACATTAATCGGGGTGTTGTAGCGTATATCCACCCCCCGTTTAGCGATATAATCAATCTCCTTTTCGATAATCTCTCTGGGCAACCGGAACTCGGGTATGGCCACCGAGAGCATACCGCCACCCACGGGCAGAGCTTCAAAAACGGTTGCCGGGTAGCCCATCTGAGCCAGGAAGTAGGCGCAAGACAAGCCGGTGGGCCCCGCCCCGACGACAGCTACCCGCTGGCTCTGAGTTTGAGGAAATGGCTCGGGGTCTTCGGTCACATGCTCGAAATACCAGTCAGAGGCAAAGCGCTTGAGGGCTCTGATAGCCACGGGGTCGTCCAGTTCCCCACGGCGGCACCTGAATTCACAGGGGTGACTGCATATGCGGCCGCATATAGCCGGGAAGGGGTTACGCTCCCAGATAGTCTCAACCGCCTCTTTGTACTCACCAGCGGCTATGTGGGCCACATACTTGGGAATATTGATGCCTACCGGGCAGGTGTGCTGACAGGGCGATATCATTAGAGTGTCGCAGACAGCTGCAGGGCACTTCTTTTCCTTTATATGGGCATCATACTCATCCCGGAAATATTCGATGGTGGAGAGCACCGGGTTGGGAGAAGTCTGGCCGAGCCCACATAGTGAGCACTCCTTGACGGTTATAGCTATAGCCAGCAGGGTATCGATGTCAGCCTCGCTGCCTTTGCCTTCGGTAATTCGGGTCAGGATTTCCAGCATCTGTCTGGTTCCCAGGCGGCAAGAGGTGCATTTTCCGCAGGATTCAGCCTCGGTGAAACTAAGGAAGTAGCGGGCTACATCCACCATGCAGGTTGTCTCGTCCATCACCACCATACCACCGGAACCCATTATCGAACCCATCTGGGCCAATGACTCGTAGTCTACCGGCAGGTCGATGAAACGGGCCGGGATGCAGCCACCGGAGGGACCGCCAGTCTGCACCGCTTTGAGCCGTTTATCTCTGGGGATGCCGCCGCCAATATCGTAGATAATACGGGATAAGGGAGTGCCCATCGGCACCTCCACCAGTCCGCTGTTGGCGATTTTCCCGGTGAGGGCAAAGACGGCCGTGCCTTTGCTCTTCTCGGTGCCGATGCCAGAAAACCAGTCAGCACCCCTCTCCATGATAACCGGTATTGTGGCCAGAGTCTTCACGTTATTGATGTTGGAGGGCTTGCCATCCAGGCCTGATTGGGCGGGGAAGGGTGGTCGGGGGCGGGGCATACCCCGCCGGCTCTCGATAGAGGCAATAAGGGCGGTTTCCTCACCACAGACAAAGGCACCGGCTCCTTCCTTAATGTGCACATTGAAGTTAAAACCGGAGCCCTGTATATCATTTCCCAGGAACCCCCTCTCTCTAGCCTGGTCGAGGGCTATTCGGATTCGGTTTACCGCCAGGGGATACTCGGCGCGGACATAGATATAACCCTCGTTAGAACCAATGGCATAAGCACAGATGGCCAGCCCCTCTATAACGGAGTGGGGGTCTGCCTCCAGGATAGAACGGTCCATAAAGGCACCGGGGTCGCCTTCGTCGGCGTTACAGATAACATATTTTGGTGAGCCGGAGGCATTACGGCAGAATTCCCACTTCATCCCGGTGGGAAAACCGGCCCCACCGCGCCCGCGCAGTCCCGACCTCTTCACCTCCTCGATGACCTGTTCCGGCGTCATCTGAAAGAGCACCTTACGCAGGGACTGGTAGCCGCCACGGTCAAGGTAGTCATCAATCCTCTCCGGATTGATGTGACCGCAGTTGCGCAGGACAACCCGCCTTTGCTCTTTATAGAATTTAATATCCGCGTAGCGTGGTATAGCCTTGCCGGTGACCGGGTCACGGTAGAAAAGGTGCTCCACCGGCTTCCCATCCCGGAGGTGAGAAGTTACAATCTCAGTCGCATCCTCTGGCTCCACATGGGTATAGAAGATGCCGTCAGGCTCGACGACAACATTCGGGCCTTGCTGGCAGAAGCCATGACACCCGGTGAAATCAATCTCAGCGCTCTTGACGCCCTGCTTGGCCAGCTCGCTTTTTAGCGCCTCAAAAACAGCGTCGCCCCCACCCGAGACACACCCCGTGCCACGGCAGACTAAAACGGTACGATTTTGCTGCCTATTCTGCTTCATTTTTTCCGCTTGCCCTCGAACAATCTGGCTACTTTCTTCGGGTTCAAATTACCATGGGTTTCCTGGTTGATGACGATGTTGGGCGCCAGGGCGCAGACACCGATGCAGGCGACAGTCTCCAGGGTGTACTCCATATCGGGACTAGTCTCTCCCTCTTCAAGCCCCAGCTCTTGCTTTACCAGTTTCAATATTGTTTTACCACCTCGCACATGACAGGCCGTGCCCCGACATACCCTGACGACATTCTTGCCCCGTGGCTCGGTATAAAATTGGGTATAAAAGGTAATCACCCCCTGTACCTGACTGGGAAACAAGCCCAGGGCGCTGGCGATGCGTGGTATTGACTCAGGGGGAATATAGCCCACCGTCAGCTGGACATCGTGCAAAAGTGGTATAAGACCCCATCTCTGTCCCTGATAGTTAGCTATAATAGTGTCAATTTTCTTCAGGTCAGCTTGGGTAACTTTTTTGGCTCTGGCCATTATGCCTTAATCCTTTCCAGCCTCACCGCGCAGCTTTTGAGAAAAGGGCCCTTAGACCGGGGGTCTACTTTAATGTCGAACAGCTCGTTTATCGGACTCTCCGGAAACGAGATAGGCATGAAAAGCAACCCCGAGGGTAACGAGTCGGTTACCTTTACCGTGGTGGTCAGTTCGCCTACTGATGAGACTACCTTGACCGGGTCACCATCGCCCACTCCGAAGCGTTTAGTGTCATCCGGGCTGATTTCTAGCCAGGAATGTGGCGAAAATGCTTTAAGCCGCGAGGCTCTCAAGCTCCTAGTGCCGCTGCCAAAGTGGTGCAGTATAGAGCCAGACAGCAAAGTCAGGGGGTAGCCGTTACCGGAGACATCGGTTGGCGGGGTATACTCAGTCGAGGAAAGGCGCCCAAAGCCGCTGGGGAATGGGCCTTTGTAGAGGCGCTTGGTTCTTACGCTATCACTCTCCATCTCAGCCCAATCCACGTCCTCTTTTTCCAGGTCGGCAGAGGCAGGGCGCTGATAAAATGGTACTAACTCTTCGATCTCGTTCATAATCTCCTGGGGAGAGGAATAGGGCATCGGCTGCCCCATCTTTTCGGAAAACTGGAGAACTATCTTCCAATCCGGCAAGCATTCCCCCATTGGTTCAATGGCCTTTCTGGCTGACTGGGTCCTGCCTTCAAAGTTGGTGAAGGTACCCTCCTTTTCCGCAAAACTAGCTGAGGGCAAGACTAAGTCGGCGAGCCTAGCCGTCTCGGTCAGGAACATATCGGCGACAACAAGAAATTCGAGGGACACAAGAGCCTGTCTAACCAGGGAAGGGCGGGGGAAGCTGGCGGCAGGGTTTTCGCCTACAATTAACATCCCTTTAAGCTTTCCGGCTTGAGCCTGTTCAATCATCTCCACAGCCGATAGTCCGGCATGGCTGGGCAAGCTGCCCCCCCACCGCTTTTCAAAGCCACTCCTGGCCGGCTCGTCATCCAGACTCTTATATCCCGGCAGGAAATCGGGCAAACTACCCATATCACAGGCTCCCTGGGCGTTGTTTTCCCGTTGCAAGGCAAATATGCCTCCTCCCCGACGCGAAATGTTCCCCGTCAGCATGGCCAGATTAGCCAGAGCCATTACGCTGTCTACTCCGTTAACATGCTGGGTAATTCCATTTCCGTAAACAATCGAAGCCCACTCTGCCTCAGCCAGGGTACGAGCCGCCCGTTGAACATCCTGCCTTGGGATGCCGGTTACTTTCTCCACCCGTTCCAGGGTATACGACTTTAAGCTTCGGGACAGCTCATCGAAGTTATCCGTTTTGCGAGCCACGAATTCCTCGTCAAATAGTCTTTCCTCAATAATCACCCTGGCTAAGCCATTTAGTAGGGCTACATCTGTGCTCACTTTAGGTTTCAGCCAGATATTGGCGAAAGGAACCAGCTTGGTGGGACGCACGTCAACCAGTAACAGCTTGGCGCCGCTATATTTAACAGCGCGTTTTATGGCATAACCCACGGCCGGCGCTGAGACAACAGGGTTGGCACCGATAACCATTATTACTTCCGAGTTCTCCAGTTCTTCTAAGGAGTTCGTTGTACCCGGAAAACCGATAGACCGCCCCAAACCAACCCGGCTGGCCGAGCCGTAAAGCCGGCTGCCGTTATCAATGTTGTTGGTACCTAAGATCACCCGGGCGAACCTCTGTAGCAAGTAGTTCTCTTCGTTGGTACACTTGGAAGAACCCAGCACCGCCAAGCTGTCGGCGCCGTACTCCCTCTTCAATCGTTTAAATTCAGCGGCTACCCGCTCTATGGCCTCTTCCCAGGATGCTTTTTTAAAATCGCCGTCCACCTTAATTAGGGGACTGGTTAACCTTTCCGGGCTCTGTATGAAATCGTAGCCGTAGCTCCCCCGGGCGCAGAGCGTGCCGTGATTAACCGGGCTTTCGCCTGGTTTAACTCTTACTATCTGGTTATCCTTTACCTCCAGGTGGAGGATACAGCCGCAGCCGCAAAAGGGACATACGGTATCGACTGTTGTCGTGGTCGTCCCACTATATGACCTCTCTTTTTCCATCAGGGCACCAGTGGGGCAATGGGCCACACAGGTTCCACAGAAGGTACACTCAGACATTTCCAGCGGCATGTCATTTAGCGTGGCTGGTCTAGCGGTAAAACCGCGGCCGATGTAATCGATGGCACCTTCGACAACGAGCTCCTGGTCTGCCCGGATGCACTTGGCGCATAAGATACATTTGGACAGGTCTCTTTCAATGAACGGGTTCACCTCTTGAATGGCCGCCAGTTGTGGGATTCTCTGTAATTCCACCAGCCCGATGCCCATCTCAGCGGCTAGCTTTCTCAGCTGACATTGGTTACCTTTATCACACACCAGGCACGAGTCGGGATGGCTGGCGAGCATAAGCTGAATGAGCATTTTCCGTCGCTCCATTACCCGCGGTGAGCGGGTATTTATTACCATCCCCGGTCTTATCGGAGCGACACAGGAGGCAAGTAGAGCTCCTGAACTCTCGTCTTCTACAATACACAGCCTGCAGGCACCTGTGGGGGTAAGATAACGGTCATGACACAGAGTGGGAATATTCACTCCCGATTCCCGGGCGAGGTCTAAAATGGTCATCCCGGAAGAGCCACTTACCTCCACGCCATCAAGCGTGATCGTAATTGTTTCCAAACAAGTCTCCTTTTAAGGTGGTGTTATCTATCGCCCTAGTTAACGGTGCAGATGAATTTCTTGCCTTCATACACCGACCGTATTCCGTTCAGTAGCTGAGAACTGACCACCGTTTTGGGAATAAAGCCAAAGGCCCCTATCTGCTGGCTGGCACATTTTCCTCGTCGTCATACTGTGTCAGCATCAAGACCTTAGCTTGATGGAACTGGCTGCATATCTCCTTGGTAGCCTCCAGGCCATTCATCCCGGGCATGACTATGTCCATGAGCACCACATCGGGTAGAAGCTTGCCGGTCTTATCAACCGCATCCCTTCCGTCTATGGCTTCGCCCACCACCTGCATATCACGTTGCAGAGCCAGTACCGCTCGAATGCCATCTCTGACCACGGCGTGGTCATCTACCACTAACACCCTGATCTTTTTGGTTACCCTATCTAGTAGTTTCTCGATTCGAGGCACCAGCATTTTTAGCTCAATAGGTCGGGACAGGAAATCCTCAACATCACACTGCATGCCCTCTTCCTTCCTCCATCCCTTGATATGCTGTTTTTCCGGTGGCGTATTAACTACTATAATGGGCAAGTTGCTAAATCCAAGCGACTGTTTTAGCCACTGATGGAACAGGAAGGCGTCTCCGCGAGGCATAATGGCGCCCAGTACAATCAGCTCGGGCTCATGGGAGCGAACCATATCTTCAGCCTGGCGCCGCTCAGAGGCAGTAGCTACCGAGCATGATTTATCCTCCAAAGCTGCCTGTAGAGCCTGGGTAAAATTGGGGTCATCATCCACAATTAGTATTCTATGACTGTTTTCCATGACAGCCTCCTTCCCTCATCACCGCCATCCTGCAGGTTTACGTTCACGGTCAGAGGTTGGTTAATAACCTAAACAATAAACGAGATGCTGCGGAAAGAGAAGAGGCTTTTTTCTTGATAGTCAGGTTGAAAACCCTTGAATTTTCCAGAATTCCCCCCCGTTTATTCAGTATCGGGGGGTGTGGGTAGATGAAATAGCTAAGTGATTGGAGAAATCAAACAGTTATGATACCTTTGCGCAGGGCATATTTGACCAGTTCGGTACGGTTGTGGATATCAAGCTTGGCCATAAGGTTTGTCTTATGGCCCTCAACGGTTTTGCGGCTGATAACCAAAATATCGGCTATTTCCTTATTGGTATGCCCCTCTGCCATCAGTTTCAATACATCCCGCTCCCGGTCGGTCAATTGCTCATAGGGGTCCTGGCCAACTTTGCCGCCAGCCTTGTAACGGTAACCCTCGACAAGCAACTTGGCCACCGGGGGAGAAAGGTAGGAATCTCCACGGTAGACAGAGCGGATACCAGAGATAAGCTCTGAGGAAGCGGCTGCCTTACTGATAAAGCCGGAAGCACCGGCTTCAATAACCGGGAGTACGTATTCTTTGTCGTCATATTGGGTCAGGACCAGCACTTTGGTTTTTGGAAATTCGCGGCATATGCGGCGGGTGGCTTCCAGTCCTCCCATGATGGGCATGGAAATATCCATGAGCACGACATCCGGTTGTAGCTCTCTGGTCATTTCTATCGCTTCACTGCCGTTAGCCGCCTCGGCGACTACTGATATATCACCGACGACAGCCAGTAGAGCACAGATCCCCTCCCTCACGATGGGATGGTCATCAACAACCAGCACCTTTACCTTATTCATGTTCCTCGCCGTTACCTATTGGTACGCTGGCCCATACCGTGGTTCCCTGGCCGACCTTTGATTCCACCGAGGCCGTACCATCCAGGAGCATGATTCTCTCTCTCATACTGAATAAGCCCCGCCCGCGCCCACTCTCCTCAACATCGGTGATATCGGAAACATCAAACCCCTGGCCATCATCAGTGATACGCAGCACCAGTTCGTTATCACGATATTCCAGGGAGATGGTGGCGTTCTTGGCTTTGGAATGCTCAATAATATTGCCTATGGAGCCCTGGGCAACGCGGAAGAGCCCGGTTTCGACTTCTGAATCCAAACGTCTTTCCCTACCGATAGTTTTCACCGATACGTTGATGTTTAAGGGACGGAGTCTGGTATCAGCCAGCTGACGGATGGCGGGAACCAGTCCTAATGTATCTAATAACGAGGGGCGCAGGTCGGCCATTAACCTTCTTACCTCGGTGTGCACCTGGACAGCCAGAGATTGAACCTTTTTCAACCTGGTTACCAGCTCGGTGTCACCGCTGGTCTTCTCGGCCATATCCGCCAGCGCCTGTAACTGAAGGGTAAGTCCGGAAAGTGTCTGGCTGGTTTCGTCATGTAGTTCGCGAGCCAGTCTCTTCCGCTCGTCTTCCTGGGCGACCAGAATCTGCCGGGTGAGCTTGCGGTACCTTTCCCGTGCCTTTCGCAGCCGTTCGTACAGCTTTGCCTGCTGAATGGCAACACCAAGCTGGTCGCCAATAGAGTACAACAGGTGCAAATCCTTACTGCTAAAGCGGTGTGCCCGGCGGCTGGCAACATTAATCACGCCCAGAACTTCATCCTTGGCCCTGATGGGGACACAGATGAAAGCCTTCAGACCCTCAGCGCTTACCAGGTCGGGATGCCCTACACGAGAGTCAGTGGAGATATCCTCCAGCAGGATGGCTTTGCCGCTTTGAGCTACTCTTCCCGCAATGCCTTCACCCGGGCCGAGGCGCATTTTCTCAATATAGCCGGCACTCAAGCCCTGGTGGATATGGTAGGATAACGTTTGGGTCGGCTCATCCAGAAGCAGGATGCCGCCGATAGTCCCCTTCATGATTTTGAGGACATTATCCAGTGCCACCTTGAGGACAGCGTCCAAATCCCACAGACCGCTGATGGCGGCTGAGACCCGGCTTAAAGCGAGGAGTTCCTGATACCGCTCTCCTTCATCGGGCTGGTCTTGGC
>Ga0307442_1001072_pt1 | contig 13425 bp, 8 predicted proteins | sample SalMarWE160430MG_FD_202143 | JGI IMG/M metagenome (GOLD analysis project Ga0307442, IMG submission 202143) | Salt marsh sediment microbial communities from the Plum Island Ecosystem LTER, Massachusetts, United States - WE1604-30 | ecosystem: Environmental > Aquatic > Marine > Intertidal zone >... | reverse complement strand
TGATGTTTTTTTAAATTTAAATCAAACTTTTCCTTATCCAGCTTTAAATCGTTTTCTTTTAATATTTCCCTGGTAAGCTCTACGGGAAAACCGTAGGTATCATAAAGTTTAAATGCATCTCTGGAATCAAGATACATGCCTCTTTCCTTTTTAATCTCCTTGATTTTCTGAATTAAAACCTTGCTGCCTTCCTTTAATGTTTCTGTAAATCTTTTCTCTTCATCATCGACAAGTTTAAAAGAAAAATCTTTCTTTTCCGATATTTCAGTATATATATCTGAATACTCGTTTACTACTACTTCACCTATTTTGTTTAAAAAATAATCTTTTATTCCAAGCTGCCTTCCGAATCTTACTGCCCTTCTTATTATTCTTCTTAAAATATATCCCCGTCCTTCGTTTGAAGGTGATACTCCATCAGAAATCAGGAAATATATTGCTCTTGAGTGGTCTGCTATTATCCTTACAGCCCTGTTAAAATCACTATCACTTATGCTGTTTGGACCTCTTTTCCTTCCTGCTGTGTCTTTCGAAATCTCTAAAACTCTTTCTACTATCTTTTTAAACAACACCGTTTTAAAAATGGAAGGTTCTCCTTCCATCACCGCTTCTATTCTCTCGAGCCCCATGCCTGTATCAATATTCTTCTTGGGAAGTACATTATATTTTTTTCCGTTAAAATCATACTCTATAAAAACAAGATTCCATATCTCTATAAACCTTTCACAATCACAGTTGGGGCCGCACGTTTTTTTTCCGCATCCGTATTCTTTCCCAAAATCATAATGTATTTCACTGCAGGGTCCGCAGGGTCCCGTCTCTCCTGCAGGTCCCCAGAAATTTTCCTCTTTTCCAAATTTGTATATCCTGTTTTCTGGTATACCGTTTTCTTTCCAGTATTTTATCGATTCAGTATCTACCGGTATATCATCATCACCTTTAAATACGGTAATAAAAATTTTATCTATAGGGATTTTCATAATGTTCAGTATAAAATCCAGAGCATACCCGATTGCTTCTCTTTTAAAATAATCACCAAATGAGAAATTCCCAAGCATTTCAAAAAAGGTACAGTGCCTGTTAGTATAACCCACGCTGTCTATATCACTGGTCCTAAAGCATTTCTGTACTGTAGCTATTCTGCTCCGGGGAGGCTTTTTTATATCTAAAAAAAAGGGCTTAAACTGCTGCATTCCCGCTGTGGTCAGAAGCACGCTTGGATCGTTTTCCGGTATAAGCCCGGAAGAAGGCAAGATCAGGTGGTCTCTCTTTTTAAAGTAATCTAAAAATATCTTTCTGATATCCATATTATAAATCAGATTTCATTTGATAATAAAACGGATACTCCATTTGTTCGTAACTGTAGGAAGTTTTTTTGCGCCCTGCGCTTAACAGGTGGATGCCCTCCTGTCTGCTTTATAAGTCCCATACTACAATGGGCTTTTATGCTGCAGCCAAAGTTTGAGCTTCCAATGTAAATTTGTTGGCACAAAAATTTAACTTTGGTTACGATATAAACAGAGTATCCGGGTTGATGTTATCATAATTAAATAGTTAATTCAATAAAACCTGGATTACCCGGAACACTGCATTATTCTTATTCTTTACTGTCTTTGATCACATCAATTGATATTTCTTTTAACTGTTCTTTAGATACGCTGGAAGGTGAATCGGTAAGAAGACATACGGCAGATTGTGTTTTTGGAAAGGCTATTACTTCCCTTATACTGCCGAGATTTGCCAGCATCATTACCATCCTGTCCATACCCAGAGCAATACCTCCGTGAGGAGGTGCACCATATTCCAGCGACCTAATAAAAAAACCAAAATTTTTCTTTACCGACTCCTCGTCAAGGTTTAATACTTTAAATATCTTTTTCTGAAGGTCTATGTCATTTATCCTTATAGAACCTCCTCCAATCTCTTCGCCGTTAAGCACTATATCATAAACCAGAGAATTGACTTTAAGAGGATCGGAGTCCAGAAATTTTTTAGTATCTTCATCAGGTGCTGTAAACGGGTGATGCATCGGCGCCAGTTTTTTTTCATTTTCATCCCATTCAAATAGCGGAAAATCACATACCCAGATAAAATTGAACTGATTCTTATTTATTACATCTAATCTGCTGCCTAAATATTTTCTTAGAATTCCAAGGACACTGCAGGCCTTCAAAAACTCATCAGCCACTATAAGGACCAGATTTCTCCCCTTTAATTTTAAATTATTGATCAGACCCGCCCTTTCACTATCGGACAGGAATTTAGATATAGGAGAATGAAGGCTCTTATTTTCGCTTACCCTGATCCATACCAGACCTCCGGCACCATTTTTCTTTGCCATCTCAACCAGGTCATCAAGCTCTTTTCTTGTCAGGCCGGAGGCATCATCCACTACTATACATTTTATACACCCCTTATTTTTAAGGACATCGCTAAAAATTTTTATATTACTTTCTTTAAATACATCCGAGATATCATTTATGGTAAGACCAAACCTTAGATCAGGTTTATCCGTACCGTAAAGCTCCATGCTCTCCTTCCACTTAATTCTCTTAAAAGGAAGTTTTATTTCTTTATTCAGAAACTTCTTGAATATATGAGAAAACAAGCCCTCTATTATTTTCATTACATCATCTGCTTCCACAAAGGTCATCTCCAGATCTATCTGGGTAAATTCCGGCTGCCTGTCAGATCTTAAATCTTCATCTCTGAAACATCTTGCTATCTGATAGCATCTGTCAAATCCAGATATCATCAAAATCTGTTTAAAAAGCTGCGGTGACTGCGGAAGTGCGTAAAATTTTCCCGGGTTTAATCTTGAAGGTACCAGAAAATCCCTTGCCCCTTCAGGAGTACTCTTAGCCATTATGGGTGTCTCTATTTCCAGAAAACCTTGGGAATTTAAATACTGCCTTGCCGCCGCTGTTATATTATGCCTCAATCTCATGTTCTCCTGCATCTCTGCGTTTCTTAAATCAATATATCTGTACTTTAATCTCTTGTTTTCATCAATTTTTTCTCTATTGCCAAGCATAAAAGGAGGGGTCTTTGATCTGTTGAAGATAGTGATTTCTTCTACCAATATTTCAACTTCGCCGGTCGGGATAGCCAGATTTATGGTGTCCTTTGATCTCATCCTGACTTTTCCTTTTACTTTAATTACATATTCATTGCGGATATCTTTTGCAACTTCATAAGAGCTTTTATTTTTATTGGGGTCGAAAACTAATTGTACAAGACCTGAAAAATCTCTGAGATCTACAAAAATCAACTTTCCGTGATCCCTTCTTTTATTGACCCAACCGCATAGAACAGCATCCTTACCCTTTAATCCTTTTTTTATTTCACCGCATAAATCCGTCCTCATGCTGGTTTTAAATATAGAATTAGCCATGATCACCTGCTCCTATGATCTCTGTTATTTTTTCCTTTTGTGTTTTCCAGTTGATTTTATATTGTTTAAACTTTCTAATATCTTTAATAGTAAGACTATCACTTTTTATCTCATCTTCTCCTATTATTATTACAAAATCATAATCATTTTTTTCAGCCCATTTTATCTCTTTTTTCAGATTTCTGTTTTTAAAACTAATATCGCAGATCACTTCAAGATCTCTGAGGTATTTTAATATATTTAGTGAATAATCCTGGCAATTTTCATTCATTGCTGTCAAATATACTCTGGATTTATATGCCTTTCTTTTTACTTTTATACCCAGCTGTTTCATTAACATAATAGTCCTGTCAATACCTACAGCAAAACCTACCGCAGGAAGATCGGGTCCTCCTAACTGATTTATCAGATTGTCATACCTTCCCCCGCCTCCGAGAGCATTTTGAGCACTCTTTAAGTCCTCTGATACTATTTCAAATATGGTCCTGGTATAATAATCGAAACCCCTTACCAGACCGGTATCAATTTTATATTCTATTTTAAGATTTTTAAGATATCTTAAAGCCTTTTCAAAATTCTTCCTGCAATCGGTACACAAAAAAGAAGATATATCAGGAGCTTTTGCAATTACTTCCATACAGCTGCTTTTTTTGCAGTCAAATATTCTAAGGGGATTCTTTTTAAACCTTTTGCGGCAGTCACTGCATAGCTTTTCCAAATCGGATTTATTCAGGCTTTTTTTAAATTCTTTGATAAATTCACTCCTGCACTTTACGCATCCTATACTGTTGACTTTAAGCACAAGTTTTTTAAACCCTAATTTTTTATAAAGTAAATTTAACATCCATATGACTTCCGCATCCAGAATGGGATTATCAGAACCTATGGATTCCACTCCAAGCTGCCAGAATTCTCTCATCCTTCCTTTCTGCGGCCGTTCGTACCTGAACATATTTCCGATATAAAACAGTTTTAAAGGCATGCTGTCGGAATAAAATTTATTCTCTATCACAGACCTAATTATTGATGCAGTGCCTTCAGGACGCAGCGTAAGGGACCTACCTTTTCTGTCAGGAAAAGTATACATTTCCTTCTGCACTATATCCGTGCTTTCTCCTATGCTCCTGCTGAATACTTCGGTATATTCAAATGCAGGAGTTATTATCTCCCGGTAATTGAAAATCTCAAATACCTTTCGGGCAGTGTCTATTACGAAATTTCTATAGTCAATGTCTTCTCCGTAGATATCACCTGTACCCCTGGGGGAACTTAATTTCAATCTAACTCACCTTTTCTTTTTCAATCCTCATCCTTTAAAAAATCCTTCTGCAAGTAATAATTATTTTCCAGTTCATATTTTAGACTACTAACTGGGCCGTGACCAGGATATATGATTGATTTTTTGTCCATTTTTTTTACCACAGCCAGTGATTCCTTTATCTGTTTCATACTCCCGCCCGGTAGGTCAGTACGCCCTATGGAACCCTTAAATAAAAGATCACCTGTTAAAATACAGCCTCCTGCTGAAATTGTTATACTACCTGGAGTATGACCCGGAGTGTTAATGATCTTTATGCCTAAGTCTTTAAAATAGCTGTAATCATTATTTTTTATTAGATTATAAGTTTCTAATGATAATTCATTTTCACTAAAAAATGAAGAAATATTCTTATCGGGATCGGTTATGATCGGCTCTTCAAATTCATGAATATAGAAGGGTATCCCGTAATATGAGACTATATCCGTAACAGCCCCGATATGATCGCAATGTCCGTGGGTATTTAATATAAAATCCGGCTTGATTTTCTCAGATTCAAGATATTTTTTAATAACATTAAAATCTGCACCCGGGTCTATTATTATATCAGCCCTGTCTAAAGACAATATATAACAATTGACCTTAAAGAAACCTAATTCCAATCTTTTTATCTTCAATATCCGATTTTACTTTCTTGGTAATATCCTAAAAGCATCATAAACCGAATCTACAAGTTTTATATTATCAATAACATCTTTTAAAATATATTTATTGCTTATCTCTATCAAAAACCTGAATTTGGCGTGTCCTTTTTTATCTATGTTTAATGAATGCGCCCTCAGTATATTTATATCATACTCACTTATAACATTGGTAATATCCCTTAGAAGTTTGGTTCTGTCCAGAGCTTCTATCTGTATCTCTGCATTAAATTTATAGGGAGCTTTCTTATCCCACTCAACCTCAATAAATCTCTGCTTTTCTGAACTCATCAAAGTATTGACGTTATTACAGTCTATTCTGTGTACAGAAATGCCCTTTCCCCTGGTGATGTAGCCTATAATACTATCTCCAGGTACCGGATTGCAGCACTTGGCAATAGTCACCAGCACATCCCTCATTCCTTTCACCCTGACACCGCTGATCTTTTTTTCCTCAGCTTCTTTTCTGTGTATGTCTTCAATAGCCAGCTCCTTTTTAGGTTCCTTCTGATTTAATTTTTTTATCACTCTGGTAAAAACCTGATGGGCTGAAACCCTGTGAGATCCAATACTTCTGAAAAGAGTATCCGTTTTGTTAAAATTCATTTCTCTTGCTACTTCTTCAAATATTTCCAGGGGTACCTTTTTAAAAGAAAGCCCGTTTTTCCTCAATATTTTTAGCATTATATCTCTGCCTATATTATAAGTCTCCTGCCTCTGCTCTTTGCTAAACCACTGTTTTATCTTATTTCTTGCCCTTGAAGTCTTAACTACGTTAAGCCAGTCCCTGCTCGGTCCTTTCTTAGTCTTGGAAACGATTATTTCCACAATATCGCCGTTTTGCAGGACAGTCTCGATAGGAACCATATTTCCGTTTATCTTTGCCCCTATGGTATTTTGGCCGATATCGGTATGTATCTGATAGGCGAAATCAATAGTAGTCGCACCTCTGGGCAGATTTACCACTCTTCCCTTGGGAGTGAAGACAAATACTTCTTCCTCAAATAAATCCAGTTTTAGAGATTCCATATAGTCCTGAGGGTCCTTAAGTTCCTTCTGCCAGTCAAGTACCTGCCTGATCCATGCTACTCTTTTATCAAATTCACTTGATTTTTTAAGGCTTCCCTCTTTATATTTATAATGGGCGGCAATTCCATACTCCGCAAATTTATGCATCTCAAATGTTCTTATCTGTATTTCAAGGGGCTTTCCTTTTTCTCCGATAACAGTGGTGTGAAGAGATTGATACATATTAAATTTGGGATTAGCGATGAGATCCTTGAACCTACCCGGCACAGGTTTCCATAGAGAATGGATTATTCCAAGTGCTTCATAACAATTTTTCACATCGTTTACTATAATTCTTATTGCAATTATGTCATAAATATCTTCAAACTTTCTATTCTGTTTTATGATTTTATTATAGGCACTATAATAAGTCTTTATTCTGCCGCTTACATCAGCTGATATCTTAAATTCTCTTAGCTTTTTGTTTACTACTTTTATTGCCCCGTCTACTAAAGATTTCCTTTCCTCTATCTTTTCATCAAACATTTTTTTTATCTTTTCATACTCTTTAGGATATAAATATTTAAAACTCAAATTCTCCAGTTCTGATTTTATTTGATATATACCTAATCTATGAGCAATAGGTGCATATACTTCCAGAGTCTCCATTGAATTTTTAACTCTTTTATCCTCTGGCAGCGGATATAAAGTCCTCATATTGTGAAGCCGGTCTGCAAGTTTGACCAGTATTATTCTTACATCTTCCGACATTGCTATTATCATTTTCCTTATATTGCTTACCTGCTGTTCTTCTTTACTGTCAAAAACCAGCTTATCCAGTTTAGTGACGCCATTTATAATATTTGCAGTCTTTTGTCCAAAATCCTTATTCGCCATATCCAGGCTGTAATCAGTATCTTCTATCACATCATGTAAAATCGCAGATATAATAGAGGTCTGGTCTAACTCAATATCAGCTAGTATCTGGGCCACTTCTAGTGGATGTACTACAAAAGGTTCGCCCGATTTTCTGTACTGATCCTTATGATATTTCTTTGAGACCTGATAAGCTTTATATAAAAGCTGCTCATCCAGACCTGGATTATATGACTTGATTTTTTTTACCAGCCTTTTATATATAAGATCGGTATTTACCTTTTTTATTTTATTGTTTAAGCTTAAATCCATTTTTTATAAATAACTGCCTTTAAATTATTATTATTATAAAACATTTTCAATTTCTCTAAAATAAGTCTATTATTAACAGCTGAACCATTTTCAGATCATCCCAGGTGTCCTTCCTTATTTTATACAGCACAGTGACTTTATTGCCTATTATAATCTTTTCTTTTACTGCTTCAGTTACTCTAAATATAACCGCATCCAGGACTTTACCCGCACTGTCCAATTTTAATTTTACATGCATCTCGCCTGATAAATAACAAAAATCTGATATGGTGCAATCTCTTGTTATAAAATTTGGTTCAGGATTACCTTTTCCAAAAGGCCTGAGCATATCTAAATCCTTAAGGGTCTTCTGGTCTATATCATTGAAGCTTATTTCCATGTCATAAAAATATTTTTTCTTTATATCTTCATCTCTGATTTTTTCAAATGCGATACCCAGCATCTTTTTATAAAAACTTTTAAAATTCACCGTCTTCATCCTTATCCCGCATGCTGCCCTGTGCCCTCCAAACCTATCAAACAATTCAGCTATTGAAATAAGACTACTATATAAATCAAAATTATCAGTACTTCTGCCAGAACCTTTAAGTTCACCTTTAATCTCTTTAAACAGAATTGCCGGTATATTAAATCTCCTAACAATATCAGAAGCTACTATTCCCAGCACGCCCTCATTCCAGTTTTTGGATTTATCTATAAATATTTTCTTCTCCTTTATTACTTTATCAAAATCATTATTTTCAATTATTTCATCTAAGATTTTCTTTTGAATATCCTGTCTTTTTTCATTAAAAGAATCAAGGTCATCTAATATGCTGGCTTTATTGCCTTTTTCACTGCTTAAAAGGTCCAGACCGATTCTTGCATTCCTGATCCTACCTGCTGCATTTAGTCTTGGGGCTATTATAAATCCGACATTGTACTCATTTATGTCATCCTTTTTTTTAAGTACTGTCTTTACCACCTCTTCAAGTCCAGGGTTTTTAGTCCTTTTGATCATGTCGATACCTTTTTTTACTATTACCCTGTTTTCATCCACCAGCGGCATCAGATCCGAAATGGTAGAAACAGCAACAAGATCAAGTAGATCGGTGAGATAACCTTTTTCAAATTCACTCTTAAATCCACTATCAAGAGTCCTTAATACAGCTATAATAAATTTAAAGGTCACTCCTGCACCGCTTAGATGCTGAAATGGATATTTTGAATCTTTGACTCTGGGGTTGATTATAATATAGTCTTCTCTTGTTTTGTCGTGTACGGTAGATTGATTGTGATGGTCACAGACTATGATATCCGGGCCGGGATTACTGCTTGAGAACTCCATTACTTCAGAACTGTTGGTACCGCAATCCACACAGATAAGCAGGCTAAATTTTCCTTCAGCAGATATTTTTCTATAAAAATCAAGGCTGAGGTCATACCCCTCTATAAACCTGTCAGGAATATAAGATTCCACATCCAATTTCAGCTTTCTTAAAAAGTTATACATCAGGGCAGTGCTTATAATGCCGTCTGCATCATAATCTCCGAATATTAATATATGTTCCCTACCGTGTATTGACTTTAGCAGCCTTTCTACACCTTTCTCAATCCCGGGAAGCAAATCTGGATCATGCAATTGCTTTAGCCCCGGATTCAAAAAGGATTTTATCTCTTCTCTTGTGATTATGTTTCTGCCCGCAAGGATATTGATCAAAACCTGGCTGTACCCTGTATCCTCTGACAATCTCTTGTCATTTTTTTTTATGCTTCTTTGCTGCCAGTAGTTGGGAAAAATTGTCATCGCTATTTTTTATACTTTGGGAACCTGTTATTCCATACTACCAGAATAGGACTGGCAAAAAATATAGAGGAATATGTCCCGCTTATTATTCCAATAGTAAGTGCCAGTGCAAAATCTTTTAAGGCTGAGGTACCTAATATGAGAAGTAAAACCACGGGAAACAATGTAGTAATAGAAGTATTGATCGACCTTGAAAGAGTTATATTCACCGAGTCGTTTACCACTCTGCTATATCCTAATCTTCCTGTCAATGGGGTATTTTCTCTTACCCTGTCAAATACTACAATGGTATCATTTAATGAATAACCTATTATAGTAAGAATTGCTGCAATCGTAGAAGTATTTATCTCACGACTTAAAATGGCATATATACCAAGAGTCACCAATACATCATGTATTAATGCCAGAATTGCTGCAGCTCCAAACCTGAATTCAAATCTTATCCACACATAAATAAGAATCCCTGCTATGCTTATACCAATAGCTATTAAGGCATTATTTATCAGCACCCTGCTGAATCCCGGATCTACGGTCCTGTCCTGCAGCAGTTCTCCGACCACTCCTATTCTTTCATCTAACAAATCAAGTATCTGGTCTTTTTCTTCCGTGGATATAGGTTCTCCTAATTCCTTTGCTTTTATTCTGATAATAAATCTGTTAGATTCTGTCTGTACCAGATCAGTTTTTACCATCTGTAATATTGCACTGCTGTAACCCAGCTCATTCATGACTTCCCGTACTTCGGATACATTTACCTCTTTTTCAAATTCTACTTCAAATAAAGAACCGCCCAGAAAATCTATGCCCAGGTTAAAGCCACCTCTTAAAAAATAACCGGCAACACCTATGATTATCACTGCCAGGGATATAATAAACCAGATTTTTCTTTTCCCGATAAAATTGAAATTAAAATTTCTAAATCTCAATTCTTATTCACTTCTCCTTATTCTGACACCCATAAATCCGGGTGTTGCGATCTTCGGTACCCCCGACATTAAAAATAATAAGGATCTGGTAAACAGAAGACTTATCAACATACTTATTACCACACCCAGGCTTAAGGTGACCGCAAATCCCCTTATTGGTCCGGTACCGAATCTATACAGTGCAGCTGCAGTTATCAAAGTGGTCACATTGGAATCTATGATAGTCCTCATAGCATTTCTAAATCCGTCTCCTACGGCTACCCTGGGGGATTTTTCTTTTAGTATCTCTTCTTTTATTCTTTCAAAAATAATTACATTAGCATCCACGGCCATACCTATGGTAAGTATTATTCCGGCAATTCCAGGTAATGTAAGAGCTGCGCCTATCCCGGCAATAATACCCCAGAACAATACAATATAGATCATTAGACTTATGGTAGAAACAAACCCAAGTCCCCGGTAATAAGAAATCATAAATGCAATTATTAAAATGAGTCCTGCTATTCCCGCATATAAGCCCTTATTTAATGAATCCCTTCCAAGGGTGGGGCCTACTGTACTGCTTTCCTCCAGCTTAAGAGTTATAGGCAGCGCTCCGGTCTGCAGGACGATCTCAATATTTTTTGCCTCCTCAATACTGTCTATTCCAGTAATCTCAGCTTCCCCATCATTTATGGGAACCTTTATATATGGAGCAGATTCTATCTCCTCATCTAAAACTATAGCCAGATTCCTTCCAATATTTTCCGAAGTGACCTCAGCAAATTTTTCTACTCCTTCATCTTTAAAACTAAGCGCTACCCTTATAGCACCGTATTTGTCATATCCAGCAAGCGCCCTTGCCAGATCATCTCCTGTCAAAAGAACTTGCTCGACCATTGTTGCTGCACCGGTCCTGGAATCAACCAGTACTTCTCCGGTTATATCCCCGCTTTCATAATCAGCAAACTGTAATTCTGCCGTCTCCTGGCTGTATATTATCTTTCCTATTACTTTGACAGACTTAATTTCGTTACCGGTATTAGAGCTCTCCTCTCCATTTCCTTCTTCAGAAGCTTCTTCTTGACTGTCTCCGACTTTATATTCAACCAGCAGCATCTCTTCGTTTTCAGGATCAATTAATAGTTCTCCGATTATACTGTATGTTCTCCCTGCTGCCAGTGAACTTATATCATCGATCAATAAAACCAGTTCAGTATCGGGGTCTATGGCAAGCCGGCCCTTTTCATAGTCAAACTCTATCGGGTCCCATCTCTCTTCACCTACAGAAATAAATGTGCCCATAACCAGTCTGAATTCAAGCTCAGCAGTCTTTCCTATTATTTCCTTTGCCGTATCAGGATCTTCTACTCCTGGCAGCTGGATCACTATATTATTGTAGTAATCTTTTGTGACCAGCGGTTCAGAGACGCCAAGCCTGTCTATTCTTTCTATTATGGTTTCAATGGTTCGATCGAGCTTGGATTCCGGAATTTCCTCTTCTTCACCGCTTTGGATGGGTTTTAAAATAATCTGGGTCCCGCCTTTTAGATCAAGTCCCAGATTAATTGGTTCGGTAAGTACGTAGTACAGACTCACACCTACTATTATTATAAATATTACAATAACAGTAATATGAACTTTTTTGTTTCTCATATGTCTTACTGAGTTGTTTTTTTGGAAACAGCGCTTTTGCTTACTTTTACATCTACTCCGCTGGCAATTGTGACTATAATCGAATCATCCCTTATATCCTTTATTCGGCCGTGAAATCCTCCTATTGTAACTACCTCATCGCCTCTCTGCAGGCTAGACATCAATTCCTGTGCCTTTTTTGATCTTACTCTCTGCGGCCTTATCAAAAGGAAATAGAATGCCACGACTAAAATTGCCAGCCAGATCCATGTCCCATAACTTGAAAATATATTGGCAAATGTCCCGGTTTCCTCTGTTTCAGTCCCTTCAGCTGTTCCACCTTCCTCAGTTGTTGTCGGAAAACATGCAACAGTCAAAGTTCCCACACTTATTATTAGTATACTGACAATCAGTATACTAATAATCTTTTTAGATAACCTCATAATCTCTCCTTAAAAATAATTATTATTTTAGATTAAACTACTATTATTAACTTTTTTAAATATTTTGCAAATATTTATTCAAAAACTATTTTAACCCAAGCTATTTTAGTATACAACACCTGCAGGTCTAAAAACTTCCCTTAATTTTGAACTAAAATACCGTATAAAATTGCTTTAAAGCGCCGATTTTATTTTCCATCATACTCTTTTATAAATCCTTTTCTGAAATCTTCAAAATCTCCTGACATTATCGCATCTCTTGCCCGGCTTATCAGATTAAAAATAAAATGAAGGTTATGTACTGTAAGCAGTATGCTTGACAGTATTTCTTTGCTTTTAAACAGATGCTTAATATAAGCTCTGCTGTAATTTCTACATGTATAACATCTGCATCTTTCATCCAGGGGATTAAAATCATTTAGATATTTCTTATTTTTTATATTTATTCTTCCCCCTGAAGTAAAGGCACTCCCGTTTCTGGAAATTCTTGTCGGCATCACACAATCAAACATATCAATACCACTGCCTACTGCTTCTATTATACCTATGGGATCTCCCAGTCCCATAAAATACAACGGCTTACTTATGTCCAGAAATTCTACCGTATATTTCAACATATCAAGGGTCTGATCTCTTTCTTCGCCTACGCTTAAACCTCCCAGAGCTATACCGTCAAATTCCATCTCGGATATGGACCCGGCACAAAATTTTCTTATTTTTTTTATAAATCCCCCCTGAACAATTCCAAACATTCTGATCTTATCGCCCATCCCAATTTCAACCTTTTTCTTAAGTGATGTCTCTGCCCACTTTAAAGTCCTTTTTGCGGCATCCAGAGTATAATGGTAATCCTCATTGAAAGGAATACACTCGTCAAGGACCATAATAATATCTGAGCCTATCTGGCACTGCATCTCTATTACTTTCTCAGGAGTGAAAAAATGTTTTGACCCATCTATTATAGACCTGAACTCCACACCATCATCAAGTACCTTTTTTATTTTACTTAAGCTAAATACCTGAAACCCTCCGCTGTCAGTCAAAATGCTTCTCTTCCAGTTCATAAATTTGTGAAGCCCGCCTGCTCTTTTAATTACTTCTATCCCG
>Ga0307442_1001069_pt1 | contig 13431 bp, 11 predicted proteins | sample SalMarWE160430MG_FD_202143 | JGI IMG/M metagenome (GOLD analysis project Ga0307442, IMG submission 202143) | Salt marsh sediment microbial communities from the Plum Island Ecosystem LTER, Massachusetts, United States - WE1604-30 | ecosystem: Environmental > Aquatic > Marine > Intertidal zone >... | reverse complement strand
GACTTCCGGTGCGCGCCGCGCCATCATCCCTCTCCCCTTATCAGCGAATCGCTCACCCCGATAATGGCACGTATCTCTGAACCAGGACAGTAGCATCAAACAGCATTAAAGGCGCATTGAAGCGCCCCGGAGGAGGAGACTATGTGTGCAGCCGCGATCAGCCGCTACCCCGTGCCCGACATTAGCGATCTGCCGGAGGATATTCGCGAGCGCATCCTCGCCGTGCAGGAGAAGGCCGGCTTCGTGCCGAACGTGTTTCTGGCCCTGGCGCACCGGCCCGATGAGTTCCGCGCCTTCTTCGCCTATCACGATGCGCTGATGGAGAAGGAGGGTGGGCTGACCAAGGCCGAGCGGGAGATGATCGTCGTCGCCACCTCGGGCGACAATGATTGCCATTATTGCGTGATTGCGCACGGCGCCATTCTTCGCATCCGGGCGAAGAACCCGCTGATCGCCGATCAGGTCGCCATCAATTACCGCAAGGCCGATATTACGCCGAAGCAGAAGGCCATGCTGGATTTCGCGCTGAAGGTTTCCCGGGATTCGCGCGCGATCGACGATCAGGAGTTCGAGCTGCTGCGCAAGCACGGCTTTACCGATGACGACATCTGGGACATCGCCGGGATTACGGCGCTCTTCGGCCTTAGCAACCGGCTGGCTAATTTCACTTCCATGCGGCCGAATGACGAGTTCTACATGATGGGGCGGGAGCTGGGCTAGGCGGGATCCAATCGCCTGTCAGCAGGCGTTTCGGCGCATTGTGAGGCGAGTAGGTCCCAGCTCTTTGGGGCCGGGACGACGCAGAGTATGCTGCATCGCTGAGCCCTCCACAGGGAGAGATGATCTGCTCAATCTATGGAGTCGTTTCCATCCGAACTGATGGTGGGCTAAGCGGGCCGGCTTGCGACGAGCGAGCGCTGCTCCCGCGTAAATATTTCGTTGCGGATTGCTTTTCTGGGAATCGCCGGCAAAATAGCAGGCGCACAGCATTATTTCTCTTCGTCATAGGCATTCATACTTGGGAATACATTTATGCGCGCAAGAAAACTGACCTTGACGACGTTCAATCTCTACAATCTCAACGAACCCGGTCTGCGGATGTACCGGAAAGACGGCTGGACGGAAGACGAATATAAGAAAAAGATCGCATGGACCGGTCGGACGCTCGGTATCCTCAGATCGGACGTCTTCGGATTTCAGGAGCTCTGGCACGCGGCGTCTTTGAAGCGCGCGTTCCAGGAGGCGAAAGCCGAGGACGAGTACGAGCTGCTCGTCCCCGAGGGCCATGCCGGCGAAAGCATTGTCTGCGCTGCGGCCGTGCGGCGGGACATGCTGGTCGGCGAGCCCGAATGGATTACCCGCTTTCCGGACGCCTTCAAGCTGGAAAGCAGCGGTGACGATGCGCAGACGCCGGACATCAGCGTCAATCTGAATGCGTTTTCGCGCCCGGTTCTGCACTTCTCCATCCGCCCGCGCGACGATGAGGAGGACATCCAGGTTTATGTCTGTCACTTCAAATCGAAGCGCCCGACGGACATCTTCTTCGAAGGCTGGTATCGCGACGATAAGACGAAATACGAGGATCACCGCAAGGGGATCGGCGCCGGTCTGTCGACCATCCGCAGAACCGCGGAGGCGACGGCTCTCCGGATCATTCTGACCGAACGCCTGAAGCGGACGCACACGCCGATAATCGTGCTCGGCGACCTCAATGACGGTGACCTTTCGAACACGCTGAACATCCTGACCGAGCAGCCGCGCTATCTGACCACATTGTCAACCGGCGGCGGCGATACATCGCTTTATTCAGGCCAGACGCTTCAGCAATACCGGTCCGAGCGCGACGTCTACTACACGCATGTGTACCAGGGAATGCACGAAAGCCTCGACCACATCCTGGTTTCCGAGGAGTTCTACGACAACAGCCGCGACCGCATCTGGGCGTTTGACGGCATGGACGTCTATAACGATCACCTCAATCGCGACGAGCATAAGGACCAGGACGGCACCAATGATCACGGTATCGTCCGCACCCACTTCGTCTATAAGCCCGCGCGCAAGGCCGACAGCTGAAAGCCCGCGCCGCAACAAAAACGCCTCAGTGCACACGCACCGAGGCGAACAATTCCTGGCCTCTGGTCTCTGCAGCGTCGCGCCGAAATCAGCGCTGCAGCCACTGCTTCAGCCCGTCGATCTTGACGCGCGCCGTGACAAGACCGCCGTCGAGGGCCTTCTTGTACCATTGGAAAGCCGTGGCTGGATCCGGCTTGCCCGTCTTGATGGGGAGCTTTTCGAAATAGCTCGGGTCAAAGGACCGTCCCATCGCCAGAGCCGCCTCGGGATTGTCGCTCGCCGCCGCCTGCTCATAGAGCCGGCGTGCGGCCAAAATATCGCCGTTCCGCATCAGCTTATTCCCGTCGCGGATGAGCAGCTGAGTGAGAACGTCCGTTTCGATCCGGGGCGTTTCCTCAGGCACTTCCGCGATCTGCGCGGCACGGTCGGCACTGGCGATCGCCAATGCGGCCTCATCCTTCGGTACGGCCGTAGCGGCGCTTTCCGCCTCGATCTTCTCGTTTGGACCCGCGACGCGGACCCGGAACGCGATCGGGTCGGAAAGCGGCGTCTGCGCATCGTCCTTGAGCAGTTGCACCTCAAGCTCGAACCCGCCCGATAAGCCTTCCGGCGTGGTCACCGTCAGAGCGGCCAGTCGCGACGGCGGCAGGAGCCACTGGCCGCCGCCCACGTCAATGCCGGTCGAAAGCTTGGCATCGGTCGGCAGCCCCTTTACGCTGATCAGCGTCGCCTCTTCATCGGCGGCATCCGTCAGCCCGATCTCAAGCGGAATCGGCGTGCCGCCCCTGCCGATCGCATTCGCCGCATAGAGTTTCTCTCCTGCCGCCAACGCCTTCTCCCGAGGAGACGGCTCCTCGATTACCGGAGGCTCCGGTTCGGGCTCAGGCTGCACGGCTGCCGTGCGCGGCTCGCGCGGCGGCTCCTCCACAACCGTTGCAGCCGGAGGGGCGGCATTCTCCGTGATCTGCGGCGCCGCGTCCGGTTCGGAGCCGAGGCGCTCCACGACTTTCGGCGTCACTCTTGCAATCCTCGGGTCGTTTTCTTCGACGAATGAATTGAACACGAAGACCGCCAGAACGCCGGCCAGCGCAATGCCGCCGATCAGTCCCAATCCGGCCGCGCCGAGCAAATGGCTGCTATCCGGACTGCCTGCGGCCAGGCTTTCCTGGTTTGCCGAGGGCATCGGCGTCATATATTGGCCTTCCGGCATCGTCCCGGATGAGCTGGTAACAAAGGGCGGCTGCGCCCATTCGGTGACATCCGGCTCTTCGTCTTCATAGCCGCGCCCCGGCCGCCGGTCGGAAAAATGCCGGCCGCGATCGCGATAGGGGTCGCCCTCGCCATAGCCAAGATTCCCGGGCCAGTCGCGGTCATGACCGGACGCTTCGCCCAGATCTCTCAAGGACGCCTCGCCGGGAAGCGGCTTCTGCTCGCGCGTGCGATCGCGACGATCGCCATAGAGATAGTCCAGCACCGTGTCCGGATCCGCCTCGCCCGCAGCCGCTCCGCTCGCGACCGGCGCCTCATAGCCGCCCTGCCGCTCATCACGCCAATCCTGGTCGCTATCGGCCCAGAATTCGTCCGCGTCGCCGGTCTCGGCGGCGGCTGCCTGACGGAGCGACTCCGCGACCGTAAAACCGCCGATTTCGGGACCGTCGTCGTCCTGGTTCGCGCTCGTGCCGCCATAGACATTGCGCAGTGCCGAATGCACGGCATCGGCAATGGAATCCTTATTGTTCGGATCGAAATCCGGTAGCGCCTCCGCCGGTTCACCTTGGTCTGATCCGAACAGATCGACGCCCCGGCTTTCGGTCGATCCGCCCAGAAGTTCGGACGGCTCCGGTTCGGTGGAGCGCTGAACCGTGCTGCCCGGGAAGGGCATGACCGTCGCCTGGCTCTGGGAAAAATCTTCGTGGCTCAACTCACCGAGCGCGGGTGCTTCCCCGTCCTCGCCGGCGTCGGACTTGGCCATGTCGGCAAGCGTTTCAAGAAACGGCGGCTTCTCAATGCTGCCGGTATCCTGCCAGCCCGTTTCCTCCTGCGGCGGTCCCTCAAGACCGCTCCGGGCGGCGGTCAGCGCATCGGCGACGCTCTGTTCGCCTGTCGCTTTCGGAGCACTCGATTCCTCGCGGAAGAAGCTAAGGTCCGGCATGCCGAAATCCTCGTCACTCCGCGTATCCTGGTCGTTACTTTTTGCTTTCGGGAAGGAGATCGTGTTGTTGGTGCCGCCATTATTCTTTCTGGCCGCCTCAGCCTGTTCACGTGACGTGTCGCGGGCGCCGTAGTCATGAGCGTCCTCGGATTCGTTTTCGAGGCCGGGAGGGGTCTCGTCATCAGGAGAGGTGCGCTTATCGTCGTTATCCATTCCAAGACGCCCTTTACTCAATCCCTAATAGTGCCGCCAAAGCCCCTTCGCCGCCTCCGGATTGCTTTGGCTCTCTTGCTGATACCAAGGCCCGACGCCTTTGAAAAGCGTCTCAGGGTCTTCTCTAAGCGCCGTGCCACAATAGAGGCCACATTCTTTTTTGCCGAGACCCAGTGCCCTTCTTTCGTCCCGCCGCCGATGCCCGCAAAATGTCGCGGTAAAGCAGCGCTCACTCGCGGCGCTGCGCGGTCGCAGTCTTCGCTGCCGCGGACTCCGGGTTATTCTTAAGCCATTGTTGCGCCGGTGGGAAGCGTGTCCAGCCATTTACCGGTGCAGAAAGTGCAACTTCTCTCCATTTCACATGATTTGGCGGCCGTCTGAACTGCTCAATCCTCGAAAACAGCCGATCAACGAGGCGCTCCAACTTGGCATAGCGCTCGCTGTCAGATGGCATTTTGGTGACGGCGAGAACGGAGCTGACCGCGATCGTGCTCACCGTCTCATCGGGCGCGATCAGATCGGGATAGTCATCGTGGGTCATGATGGCCGGCAGATAATCCCGCTGCAGACCCGAGGAGAACGCGACATCGAGAAAGTGGACCCCGTCCGTATAGCGGATCTCGTCGAAGGCGTCCGACGGTTTCCCGGATACGAAGACCATGGCATCCAGCTGTCCCTTGCGCAACCGCTCCGCCGCCAGCGCATGAGGCAGATATTGCGGCTGCACCTGCACTCCGCTTGCCTCAAAGACCGCCTGCGCGGTCAGCGAGCTTCCGCTGCCGACCGGGCCGAAATTGACCTTGCGCCCGGCAAGCTCGGCAAGACACAGATAGTTCATGCGTGAAAGCACATGAAGCTCGGCCGAGTGAAGCTTTCCAACGAACTGAATCGTCTCCTCGATGCCCGGAAAATCATTCGTGCGCCGCAAATAGGTTAAGACATCGGACTGGACGATGGCAGCATCGACTCCTTTCAGATGAACGAGATCGGTCACATTCTGAATGGAGCTCTCGCCGATCATGGGCACGATCCGCAGGTTCGGACCGTCATTCAGGGCGAGCGCCATGTCGTTTGCCATCCGCAGCGCCGTTCCTTTCATGTCTCCGGTCATGATGCCGACGGTCCAGCGGCTCGCGGCGGCATAAGGGTCCTGCTGCGCCTTAGTGGGGGCGGACAATCCGATCGCGAGCAGAGCAAGACAGCCGAAGAGCCTGACCGGCCTAGCCATGTTTTCGTTCCTCTGCCTCCCCGGCAGCCGAAAGCATTTCGCCATGCGGGAGATGCGCAATATTGCCGCCTCGGCCCACCGCTTGGAAGTCTACATTCGTCTTGTCGTTAAGTTCATCGCCGCCGAGCGGCGATCTTGTTGAACCTTCCGTAACGAATGGCGACTTATCTAATAGGATGAAGTCGAAAAACTGTGCCGAAAGTGTGTTGAGGCGCCTGCTCGACCTGGCGCCGGGGTCCTGGCATGAAAACCGATATTGACGGTTCTACTCCAGCAGAATCTGGTTCAGACTGGGCGACGAGGCTCTTGCGACAAAGAAAGGAGCGATCGCCAATGCCCGCCCTGGACGCCACAGCAAGCATCCCGCGGGGTCTGAGAGTGTACGCGATCGGAGACATCCACGGCAGGCTGGATCTGCTCAAGATGCTTCTGGACCTGATCACCGAGCATGAGGCCGCGCGCCCCTCGACCTGCCCCGTGCTGATCTTCATGGGGGACTATATCGATCGCGGGCCCGATAGCCGAGGCGTTATCGACCTGCTGGTTCATGGGCTCCCCCAGCGGTTCGAGCAGGTGTTCCTGCGCGGCAATCATGAAGACATGATGCTGCGGATCTTTAATCACCCCGAGCATTTCGACGTCTGGGCGATGAATGGCGGGCTTGCGACGGCCCGCTCCTACGGCGTCGAGTTCGATGTAGAGGATTATGGCGCGACGGATGTGAGATACATCATCAGCCGGCTGGATGTCGCTTTGCCGCGGTCGCACCGGAAATTCCTGGAAAAGCTTCGCATCAGCGTCGAGCTAGGCGACTATTTCTTCGTTCATGCAGGCGTCCGGCCCGGCGTCCCGCTTGGGCGGCAGGCTGAAAGCGACTGCCTGTTCATCCGGGACGAGTTTCTCGCTTTCCGCGGCAATTTCGGCAAGGTGATCGTCCACGGGCACACACCCGTTTCCGCGCCGGAGATCCTGCCGAACCGCATCAATATCGACACCGGCGCGGTCTTCACCGGTCACCTGACGGCGCTTTGCCTGGAAGGAACAAGCCAACGAATCCTGTCGACGGGCGGGCACGATAATTCGCTCTGAAGCAAGATCAGTTCGAGTCAAATCGATCGGGCTTGCGCCGGAAGCCCCCTCTGCCTTGGGAGAGGGTTGGGGTGAGGGGCGACTCCCTATCGATTCATGATCCCCTAACCCGGAATGCTGACGCATCCCGACCTTTTCCGCTCGCGAACCTTTACGGTGAGCGACAAGCGCTTACCTTGGGAGAGGTGGTTAAGCGCATCCACAAGCCGAGTTGTTTCCACCTAACTTGCTGATCCCACGCTAGCGCAACGCGCGTCCAAGCATGTCCCCGCAAAAGCGGGGATGGACGCGGGAACAGTTGCGCTAACCGATAGAAATAGATCAACTTGACCTCGTCCAAGTGATTCCAATTGAACGAGGGTTGATCTAGCGCAACGCGCATCCAAGCATATCCCGCGAAGGCGGGGATGGACGCGGGAACAGTTGCGCCAACCGATAGAAATAGATCAACTTAACCTCGTTCAAGTGGTTCAACTTGAACGGGGGTTGATCTAGCCGGTCTGCCGTTCGTGCATGACGCGGAGGCGATCGAGCAGCGTCTGCGTCTTATTCGGCTCGGCGTTGGACGACGTGGCGGCATCGGCACTTCCGTTCGCGGCCTGCTCCTGGTCGCTCGGCGTTTCCTGTCTTGCCGCCGATTGCTTTCCATCGCCCTGCGTCGCCGTAGAAAACGCCCCGTCCTGCGTTGCCGGACGCCCGTGGAGCATCTCACGAAAAACCTGGTCGAGAGCTGGCTCGGAGCGCGCGGCCTGTTCACCGACCGGGCCTTTATCGCCCGTCTCCGGCTGAGGGGCGGGCATCGCGTCCTTCTTCTCGGCCTGGCCGCCACCGGCCCCGGCAGCGGGCGTTACGTCATTTTCGAACAGTTCCTTGCCGGCCAGGCGGGCTCCCCGATCCAGAAGCGTCTTCAACGCCTCTTGCCCGGGCTGTTGCGACCCCGTCTCCCGGCTCGCCCCCGCTACGGAGGACTCTTCCGGCTTTCTTTCGTTCAAGGGCCGTTCAGACGGCGAGGCGGACGGGCCTGGCGCTGTGGTCCGGGTCTCTTCGACGGGCTTCGCGGTCTGACGCGGTGACGGCTGTGCTTCCTTTGCCCCCCCCGCGCCGGCAGTATTGGTTTGCGCCGTGCGGGTTGCATCGCTTGCGGCGTCTCTGGCCGCGTTTCCGGGCCAAGGCTGCGCCCGCATGACAGGGCCCGCGACGCCTTTGCGCGACGGGATGGCGGGAGAGCGGCCGGCTGGCCGGTCCTGGCGCCATCCGTCCTCGCGCTCGACGTCACGCCATTCGGCGGTCTGCTTGGCATCGGCCACGGCGGAGGCCATGATCCGCTCGCCAAGCTGCTGCAACTCGGTCTTCAGCACCGAAATCTGCCGGTTCTCACGCTCATGGCCGATGATGAGCTGCTCGCGCATCTTCGAGAGCTCGACATTCAACCGGTCATATTCGGAGCGATATTCGTCGAGTGTCCATTGAGAAGGCCGGCGCTTGAAGCGTCCCGTCCGATCCGCCCCCCTCTGCTCCAGCGCCTCGCGGAGCTGGTGGATTTCGTCCTGCTGAAGCACGGCGGCGCGCTCCGTCAGCTCGAGAACCTCTTCGCGGCGCGTCAGCTTTGCATGGAGATCGGCAATCTCCTGGGCGCGGTCCTCCAAGGCCGCTTTTGCGACCCCGACCATATTCTCCAGCTCGGGAAAGCGTTTGCGGATCGTGCTCTCAAAAACATTGGCCGCGTTCCGGCGCTCCTCCAGCTGGCCGCTCAGCGCCGCAATCTGGTTGTTCAGCTCCGTGATCTGCATTTGCAGCTTGCTGATCTCGACAAGCTGATTGGCCGATTTGTCGCGCGCATTGTTGAGGCCGGCTTCGAGGCGCCTGATCCGGATCGCATAGGATGCACGCAGAAGATCCTTGTCCGCCTCGATCTCCGAAAGCGACATCGGCATCGTCGCCTCAAGCCGCTTGGTCGTGAGGCGGACGGCGCGGTGCCATAGGGTGGGCGCGAGCAGGAAGGCGATAAGCCCGCCAATGCAAAAGCCCAGCATGATAAGCAACGCATACTCGATCATGTTGCGAGCTTCCCTCTCATGCCGGGCGGGGGTCGGATTTCACCATATCGCGTGGAACGCATCACAGCCCCTTGCGATCTCGGCGCACCGCGCCCCTTCACGGCGCGCCGCAACGATACTTTAGAACGGATTCCAGGTTGGAGTCCTTGTATATTTCAAATAGCCGACATTGGCACCCAATCGCAAACCGACACCCGACCGGATCGGCGCCAGCACGATATCGTCATAGGTCTGGAACGTAATACCAACGCCCCCGACAAGATAGGCCGAGCCGTCGATGCCCGCAAACCGATGATAGATCTGATTTACATCGCGAAGATTGTAAACCAGGATCATCGTTTTCGAGCCTTCGGCGCCGAAATCATAGCCTAGGGACGGCCCCTGCCAATAAACGCGGTGCACGCCGGCATTTTTCGTATAGAGCGTTCCTTCGCCGTAGCGCAGGCCGGCAATGAAGGCCCCTCCGGCGTCTTGGCCTAATATATAGCCGTTCGGCCGCCCCTGGCGGGCGAACGCATGCTCGACCACATTGGCAAGTCCCTTGGACACGCCGCCGAAGAAGCGATGGCCGGCATCGATGACCTCATTCGAGGAATAGCTGTCTTCGTCTTCATAGACAGGCGGCGCATAGTCCCGCTGAGGCGGCTCGGAATAGTCCCGTGGCGGCGGGAGATGCCCGCGCGTCGCAGTGGTGGAATTGTCATACCGCGTGCCATAATCGCCACCCCCCGATGCGCTGGGCGGCGCATTTCCCGAGCGCGGCGAAATCTTTTGCGGTGCGCCGGGCTCCTCCGCCGCATTGCTGTTCTTGCCCCGTTGCCAAGGCGGAAGGTATTCGTCGCCGCGGGTCTGCTGCGCAACGCGCTGACCCGTGTCCCCGGAACTCGGGCTTTGAGCAAGGACCGCCGAGCCTGACATTGCGGTAAGAAGCAGCGCCAGGGCCGCGGCAACGCCGAACGAGCATGTCTGTCTCATCTATGTCGCCCTCATCACGCGCACAACCTTACATTGATAAGGTTTCGCTTTGGTTTCCGAATCTCTAACCCGTCTGATGATTCGGTTCGGTCTCGACGCTAGTTGTAAATTGCCACTAAACTTTGGCCGCACCAAAGTCCAGCATCTATATCTGGCGGCCCCAGGCGATGAATCCCGGATTGAGAAAAGCGCGATCGACCTTTCCATAACCGAGCGGCTCGCCGCTCTCGGTGAGAATGACGCCGCCCGCCGCCTGCAGAATAGCCTGGCCGGCCGCCGTGTCCCATTCACAAGTCGGCGCCAGACGGGGATAGAGGTCCGCACGCCCTTCCGCGATGACGCAGAATTTCAATGAAGAGCTGAACTGTAGCGTTTCGGCCACATTGTGCCTGGCAATGAATTGGGACGTCTTTTCATTCATATGCGAACGGCTCGCCAGCACCGTCAGCTTCTCCGGGTCGGGCTGCCGGGTGCGCAGCGGTGTCATCTCCAAGTGCTCAGGCGGCTTGCCGCGTGAGGGCACAAGACGGGCGGCGACGGCTTCGCCGCGCGCGCGGGTCAGGAACAGGCGTTCGCTCGCGGGCGTGTAGATGAGCCCGAAGACAGGTTTCCGCTCCACGATCAGAGCGATGTTGACGGTGAAATCCTTACCGCCCCGGACGAAGTCACGCGTGCCGTCCAGCGGATCGACCAGAAAGAAAGGCTTGTCCGGATCAAAACCATCACTGCTGACCGCCGCCGATTCTTCCGCGACGACGAGGTATCCGGGCGCGAGCCGGGCTAGATCGTTGAGGATCAATTCCTCGGCGGCCCGGTCGGCGTCGGTCACCGGACTGCCGTCATCCTTGAAGGAGACCTCCGCATTCGCCGCCCGGTAGCGCATGATCAGCTCGCCCGCGCTCTGCGCGGTATGGACGAGCGATGCCGCCAGCTCCTTCAGTTCATTGTCATCCATGAGCTTGCCTTGATCTCAACCCTCTTTTCCCATGAGCTATAGCGCGGCGGATGAGCTTTCCGATAGTGTCCGGTTGCCGATTCGGGACTATTATCCGAGCCACTGATCCGGTTCCTCTTGTTATCCACGGTATAGGACCGGAAAAAAACGTCTTGATAACAGTTTGTTACGGAAAATCCTGTTATCAGGTACGCATTTGCGAACGCACACGGCTTTGAGTGACCGGCCATCGCGCTATTGTACCGGCGAAGATTCGTGATGATCGGCGATTTTCCAGGGGGCTCCTTCATGTCAGAGAGCGCGGTTCTTGATGATCTGAACTTTACCGCATTCATGTCGAGCAAGATCTGCCATGATCTCGTCGGCCCGGTCGGGGCGATCAGCAACGGCCTGGAACTGCTCGACGAGGAGACCGACGAAGAGACCAGGGCTTATGCGCTGGAGCTGATCCAGTTCAGTGCCTCGGTCGCAAGAGCCCGGCTCGAATATGCCCGGCTTGCCTTCGGTGCGTCTTCCGCGCTCGGCAGCGAGGTCGATCTTGGCCATGCGGCCAATGTCGCGCGCGCCTTTATCGAAGAAGGCAAACACAAGCTTCACTGGAAGACCGAGCCGAAAGCCCTGGAGAAGACGCACGTCCGTCTGCTCTTGACCCTGATGAGCATCGCGATGACCGCGATCCCAGCCGGCGGCGATATGAAAGTCGCCGTGACCGGCAGCGCCGAAGCGCCGGACTTCGAAATCCGTTGCTCGGGGCGGGGCGCGCGTATCCCCGATTCGCTCGGCAAGTTCCTGTCCGGCAATGGCGAGGATATCGACCCGCGATCGGTGATCGACTATTACGCCTTGCGGCTCGCTCAGTCCTGCGGCATGGCGTTAACGGTCACGAAAGATGGCGCCGATATCGTCTTTGCGGCAAAAAGCAATCGCTAAATGAGGAACGAGGGGCGGCGTTCCGTCCAAGGTTCCCCCATGGAGCCCGATCAGTGTTGCGTCAGTTTGCGTCCAAATTCACCCCGAAGAGACTTTGCCTCGTCGCCGACAGGAGCCTCGCCATTAGAAAGGCGGCGGCTTCGATCCTGAACGATTTGCGTTTCCAGGTGACGGAAGCGGAAACCGGCCACGAAGCGATCACGAAATATGAGCAGTACAGACCGGATGCGGTGCTCCTCGACCGAGCCATGGCCGAGGCGGACGGCTTCGCCTTTCTGCGCGCGCTCACGGAAAAGATCCCGGCAAGGGCGCCCAAGATCATTCTGTGCACGGCCGATCGTGACGCCGTTCATATCGCGCGGGCCATTGGAGCCGGCGCCGACGAATATCTGGTCAAGCCTTTCGACCGCGCAACCCTGACCGCGAAATTCGAAAAGCTCGGCTTCACGGCTTAGCGCGACCGGGAACTGCTCGCCAAAAAAAAGCGCCAGGTCAATCCTGGCGCCAAAAGACACTTCCGCAGGAACCGGCCCTGACGGAAAGCGGTATCGCTGCGCTAACTTTAAGAAATAGATCAACTTTTCGACGTTCAACTGATTCCAGTTGAACGTCGGTTGATCTAGGCAGCCGCAGATGAAGGCTCCTTCGGATCGCGCAGAACATAGCCGCGACCCCAGACCGTCTCGATATAATGCTCGCCGCCGGTCGCCATCGCCAGCTTCTTGCGCAGCTTGCAGATGAAGACGTCAATGATCTTCAGCTCCGGCTCGTCGATTCCGCCATAAAGGTGGTTGAGGAACATTTCCTTGGTGAGCGTCGTGCCCTTACGGAGCGAGAGCAGCTCCAGCATCTGATATTCCTTGCCGGTCAGATGGACCCGCTCGCCATCGACCTCCACCGTCTTGGTATCGAGATTGACGACGAGATTGCCCGTCTGAATGACCGATTGGGCGTGCCCCTTGGCGCGCCGCACGATGGCATGGATGCGCGCGACCAGCTCGTCCTTATGAAAAGGCTTGGTCAGATAGTCGTCGGCGCCAAAGCCGAGCCCCCGCACTTTGTCTTCCGTGCCCGACATTCCGGAGAGGATGAGGATCGGCGTCTTGATCTTGCTGACGCGAAGCGTCCGAAGCACTTCATAGCCGCTGATGTCCGGCAGATTCAGGTCAAGGAGGATGATGTCGTAATCATAAATCTTGCCAAGATCAACGCCTTCCTCGCCAAGATTTGTCGTGAAAACATTGAAGCCTTCGGAGAGCAGCATGAGCTCAATGCTTTGAGCCGTCGCGCTGTCGTCTTCGATAAGCAGTACCCTCATCCTGAATCCTCTTTTTCGTCTCAGGGCCCAGCGAGCCGGATCGCTTCGCATCCCTGGCGGGCGCCGGGAGGCAATTGGGCAGAGTTAATTCCATGTCAAAAGTAAACGGAACAGGTTAACAAAAGACTTCGTAACAGAGGTCTGGATAGAGCCGACTCAGCCCCAAGGCTCCTCAGACACACGCAAAAGGTGCATCGACGCGCATCTAATACCGACTCATTGGGGACAAACTGACGCGAGATCTTGACCGAACGCTGGCGCGATGCAATCAAGCCGGATAAGCAATAACGCTAACATTCCATTCGGGACAATAAAAGTCTCGAATGTCAGAGGCTTGGAGAAGAAAACCGACGCATTTGCTCGAAGTCGCGGCCTGAACGCGAACGAACCAAGCGGAGCCTAGCCCGCCTTCATCTGCGGCTGTGTTGCAGAAGTTTTCCC
>Ga0307442_1001066_pt1 | contig 13479 bp, 10 predicted proteins | sample SalMarWE160430MG_FD_202143 | JGI IMG/M metagenome (GOLD analysis project Ga0307442, IMG submission 202143) | Salt marsh sediment microbial communities from the Plum Island Ecosystem LTER, Massachusetts, United States - WE1604-30 | ecosystem: Environmental > Aquatic > Marine > Intertidal zone >... | reverse complement strand
CAGATCGATGGTCGCACCGCGGATCACGACCTGTCCCGACGCCTCCAGGTTCATGTTCGTCCCCGCCTTGAGCGCAATGTCCTGCTGCGCCTCAATCTGCAGCTTGCCGCTGCATTGGATCGTGACGCCGCCGTTCGAGTCATCCAGATTGACGGTGATGCCACCGCTGGTCTCGATCTGCACGGCGTTGTTCTGGTCGTCCAGCGTCAGCCGGTGCCCGCCAGCGGTCTGCAGCTCGACCTTGCCCTCACTGTCGTCGACAAAGGTCAGGGTGTGGCCGCTGCGCGTCTTGAACGCTCGGGTGTGGACGTTGCCGTTCTGGATGGCCTCTCCGACCGGAACTGGGGGTGCGTCCACGCCGTTCCACAGCCCGCTGATCACGAGCGGGCGGTTCACCTCGCCGTGTTCGAAGGCGACCAGCACCTCGTCGTTGACCTCGGGCAGGCAGTACAGACCACGTTCGCTCCCGGCACCGGTACCGGCGACGCGCGCCCAGCCGCTCTCCACGTCGTCCGCCATCCAGGGATACTTGAGCTTGACGCGTCCCTGGCCCTCAGGGTCGTTGTTGTTGGTCACGATAGCAATGGCCACCCCACTCCAGCGCTCAGAAGCGGTGTCCGGGCGCTTGCCCAGCAGCCGTCCCAAGGTCTCAGGCCGGCGCCCGGTGACGGTGAACTCGGTGCGATAGTCGCCATCGGCACGATAGAGGTGGGTCGCCGCGGTCACATAATAGGTGCCACTGAGCTTTTGGCCCAACGCACTGAGCTCGACCTCGGTGCCGGCCTTGAGCGTGGGCGTGCCGATGCACGTCCCGTCGGCCTCGACAAAGGCGCCGTCGATCTCGTCCAGGAGCGCCTGGGCCACGGCATCGGCCTCCGCCTGGCTCGACACGGAGCGGTTGACCACCATCCGCTTGCCCTCCCCAAAGGCGTTGGAGGCCAACGAGCCACCCGAGCTGGACTCGCCGATCTCTGGCCTGGCCTGGCTGCGCGTCGCGCTGCCCGTGATCTCGGTCTTGGTCTTGGGGTCCCAGCCCTTGACCACCACCTCGTCCACCTGTTCCGCCAGGGTCATGCGCGGGTGAAAGGCCTGTAACTGGTCGCCCCACTCTAGCTGCAGCGCGCTTCCCGAGGATGCGCTGCCCGCACGCTTGAAATAGAGCGTCTGCTCGCGCGCATAGACCTCGTACCCGATCCGCTCGGCCCGCCCGCGCAGAAACGCCATGTGCGTCTGGTTGTCCTGCAGCACGTGCTCATAGATCTGAGACGTGGCATCGACGTCGGCGCGCAGGCCGACGTCCTGGGCGATGCGACTCGCCATGTCGCTGTCAGTGACCTGGGTAAAGGCCTGCACGTGCGTGCCCCGGTGCAGGCGGTGCGACCGGTCATAGCCCCGCACCGTGAGCATGGCTTGCGTGCCCTGCTCGAAATCAGGTTCCAGCGCCGTGATCTCGCCCACGATCAGCTTTTCCTCGCTGCGGTTCTCGTCGTCCCGCACGCCAATCTCGACTGCAGCGCCCAGGGCAAAGGGTCCGCGATCGATGTGCTCGAGCGACTCGTCGTGTACGCGGATCACGAACATATCCGGCAGGTGCAGGTTGCTGTCGACCGTCACCTGCGTCAGGTCGTCCATGAGCTGCGGCTCCAGGTCCGTGCCATCGACCCGGATAAAGATGTGGCTGAGCAGTCTCTGCTGTGGTGGCATGTCCGGCTCGGCTCTCGACTACAACAGCGGCGGGATCACCAGGCGCTGGCCAGGGCGCAGGCGCAAGGGATGGGTCAGCGCGTTGGCCTCGGCGATCCGCCGCCACTCGGTGGCGTCCTCGTACTCGTCGTATGCGATCAGGTCGAGCCGTTCACTCGCCTTGACCAGCCGCGTGCGGGGCGCCTCCCCGCCGCCCGAGGTCGGGTTCTGGCGCGCGAAATCCTGGTCATCGGAGAGCTGCTCGAGCGTGATCTCGATCGTCGTGCGCGCTGGCGTGCCGTCCTTGAAAAAGAGGGAGAATTTCTGGCTCATGTTGGTGATCACGGCGTCGAACACCAGCCCACCCCACTGGAAAGAGACCGGCGGCGGCTCGCTCTTGTTGGAGCGCGGGTTGGTCTTGTCGCTGTTGACCATCATCATCTGCCACAGCGGGTCGGTGTGTTCGCGCACATCGGTGCCCTCGGCGTAGGTGTCGAAAAAGAGCTGCAGCTTGAGCGTCTGCGACCCGCCCTGCGAGAACTTGAGCCGAGGCACGTTCTTGCCCTTGGTCTCGCCCCGTTCCCAGCGGTTCTGCTTGGTCAAGGTGTATTCGTGCGGGTTGAACATGCAGCGCACGGTGTCGTTGGTGTCCTTGTTGACGATAACGGCCGGTTCGAGGCCGCCCCGTGTCGTCGCCATAGGCCCTCCCTACTGTATCCGAAAGCCCCAGATCAGCGCCTGCCCAGCTCCCGCTCCTGCTCCACCAGCAGCCTGCGTCGCAGGATGCGATAGACGTCACGCGCCAGCGACTCGATATCTGGCGCTGCCCCCTCGCCCGCCGGGCCGGCAGCCGTACTCGCTTGCTGTGTCCCCTCGGCGTTGTCGGTAGAGGCGCCATCCTCCGGTGCGGCCTGCACCACAGTGGGGACGATGCGCGGCTGGAGCGCCTGCCGTAGCAGGGCGCGGCGATCTAGCGCGTCCCCGCCTGCGTCCCCCTCATCCGCTGCAGGTACCGCATGCTGGGCCGCCGTCGCGGCATCGACCTGGAGGTGTGCCGTATCCTCCGCCAACGGCTGCACGGCCTCTCCTGCCGACGTGTGGCCTTGCCTGGCCGGCTGCACAGGGCCGGGGCGCGAGCCCGGCTCAGGCAAAGGGGCCGGCTCAAGCTGGTCTGGTGCGCGGGCCGGCACCGGACCAGGGACAGGCGACAGAGTTTCGACCGGCGGCTGGCGTGCTGGCAGCGCACCTGGCCGCGCTGCCGCTTCCTGGGCACGTTGCGCGGGCGCGGGCTGCACCTCGCTGTCCGGTGGTAGCTCGGAAAGTGCGGACGCACGAGCTGGCTGCGCGGGAGGCATCCGCTCAGGAAGCGTACGCCTAGGAGGCGTACGCTCCTCGATCGCTCGCTCGCCAGGCGCCGGCTCATCTCGTACGCTACCATCACGCGCACGCTCATCGAGCACACGCTCATGGCGCGCACCTTCATCGAACGCACCTTCATCGAACGCACGCGCGTCAAGCCTGCCCGCGGCGGGCGCACGGTCAATGGGTCCGGGCGCAGAGATGGGCCGCTGGATGGACGTGGGCTGGACAAGTTGGCTCGACGAGGGCGCCCGTTCCACAGGTACCTGCCCGTGGGATGGCCGGGCAGGCTCCGGGCCGGCCACAGCGGCCCCTGGCGTGGCCGCATCGCGGGCCACCGCCTCGGGCACTACCCCGGGCTCGGTCTCCTGCTGCACTGGCCCGGTTCTTGCCAGAGGCGGCGAGGGCGGGCGCTCCTCCTGGCGCTGGAGCGGAAAAGGAGCGCGCTCTGCACCCGATGCTACTGGCGCAGGTGGCTGGGATATCCTATCTTCACCGGCAGGCTCTTCCACCCTCCCCTCGGCTGCGCGTTGTACAGGCGCTGGTGGTGAGGGCGGGGCTCCCTGCCTCGACGCTGGTATAGCAGGCGCCTGGCGTGGCGGTCGGGACTCTGCCCGCGGCGCCGCCTCTGGTGCCGATGCTCGCTGCACAGGCTGCGCTCGCTGCGTAGCCTGCTCGTCCTGCGTGTGCTGGCCCGGCGTGGGCAGCTCTTCGAGGTGTGAACGCGGCACGATCCGTTCGCGCCGTGGCACGGCACCGGTAGCTGGTTGCTGCGCGCCGGCAGCGCGTCCTGCCGCCCGATCCGCCCGCATCTCCTCGCGCAGTGGCGGCTGTTGACTCACGCCGGGCTCCTCGCCGGGCTGCGCCGCCGGGACCTGGCTGCGCTGGACCGCGGGCGGGGCTTTGCCGCCGGTGGACCGCTCGGCTTCCCGCTGCACGGCAGCCGGTGGGCGAGCCGTGGCTGACGTCTGAGACGCAGCGGCATCCCCTATCGCGCCAGCCTCGAGGGTAGCTGGCGGCTCGGCTCCGGTTTCTGTACTAGTGGGTTCGAATGCCGCAAGACCGGCCCGGTCGGGTTCCGTCGCCCCCGGCACGCTCGCCTCGTGCCCGGGATCGGGGACACGAGACCCGGACGAGCGCTCGTCGGGCGAGCGCTCACTGAGCGGGCGCCTACCAGGGGTGCGCTGCACAGTGCCCTGCGTGCTCGGCGATGGAGCGCGCTGCACGGACGGTGAACTGGGCCGGGACCCCGGCTGCGGACGACGAGGCGGAGACTGGCCCTGAGAAGTCGATCTTCCTGGCTCGCCCGCTTCCGGTGATGCCTGCCCTGCCCCCTCTGGAGCGGATCGCCTCGTGCCGCGCATGGCCCAAAGCGCATCCCACTGCGCGTCTCCGGTCGAGCCCTCGAAAAACTGCGTGTCGACAGCGGGTTCTGTCGCCGGTTCCTGTTCCTCCTGGGCAAGTATCGGGTGAGCCGGTGCGACCAGGGGCAGCGCTGCCGTCGGGACGTCGCTCCGCACGCGGGGTGGCGCTGCCTGTGCCAACGGCCGTGCCGTGCTGACCGAGAGGCCGCGTCCTCGCTGGCCTGGCGCACGGCTGACCGAGAGCGGGCGCACGCGGCGCAGCACCTGCTGGGCAAAGGGATCGGCCTCTGCCGCCTGCAGCGCCTCCGCTGTCTGCAGCGCCTCCGCTGTCTGCAGCGCCTCCGCTGTCTGCAGCGCCGATGCCGTGTCGCGGTTCTCCACGACGCCGTCGTCCTCGGAGGCGCGGTTCCGGGCAAGACGCCCGCGCAGGAAACGTCCAAACCTGCTCAACATCGCTGCTTTGTGCCTCTATTCCACATCGACGCTCTGGTACGACAGCTCGAGCGTCTCGATCGCCACTTGGTTCGAGCCCGAGCTAAAGGACGGGCCCGACCACTTGCTGGGGAACGCCTGGCTAAAGCTCCAGCGCATGATCTCGCCCGCCGTGCTGTCGTACATGACGATCGAGACCTCGCGCTGGCTGGCCTCGATCTGGCCCTGGGCAACCTTCATGTACCACGCCAGGAGATCGCTGGAGCTGGTCAGGCCCCGCTTGAGCGTGATCTTGCCGCCCTTGATCCGGCCCGGGATCTGGTGCACGGCGTTGTTGAGCCCGCCCTCGGGCTGCTCGTGGACCTCGACCTCGAGGGCGGGCAGGGTGCACTCGGTAAAGACCGCCTCGGTGATGCCGTCGATCTGGACGGCAAACCGAAAAACGGCGTGTGTCTCTACACGCTGACCGTTGCTCGGTGGCACATTGTCCTCCTGATGCAGGTCCGCTTTGGCCGTCCGGCCCTACCGTGGCCCGCGCCTCGCGCCGCCGCTGCCCCTCCCGCTGCGCTCCCGTTCCAGGCGCAGCTCTTCTTGCAGCAGCTCGTATACGCGGTCGGCAACTTTGTCGGCCAGCGCACGCTGGCTCGCTGCCGGATCGTGCTGGTCATCCTGTCCCGCATTGCCCGCCGTGCCGGCACCGCGCCTGCCGGTGTTCTCGATCGGGTGGGCGGTTGCGATCGGTCGCTCACTCACCTCAGGCCTCGCCGACTGAAGCAGTCGTGTCGACCGAACTGCTCGCCTCAGTCGAGTCGACTGAAGCGGTCGCGTTGAGGCGCGTGTTGATCCGTGCCACCTCGTCCACCCACTCTTGCCGCTCGGCGTGCTCCATGAGCATCACGTCCTCGTAGGACCAGTGCAGGTGATAGGCCAGGTACGCTACCTCCTCGCGCAGGCGATCGAGGGGGTAGCACGTCACCCCCCCAGGGGGACGACCTCGGCCTCGTAAGTGTGCCCACAGGCAGGACACGTCGTCTGGATCACGTTCTGGCCGATCTCGTTGATCCGGCGGTAGAGATCCTGCAGGTAGGCCAGGTCGGCCGCATAGAGCCGTTCGATCGTGCGCGGGCTGATCGAAGGTAGATCGCCCAGCTTGACGATCACCCGTGAGAGCAGGATGATCGTCAGGTAGGCCTCGTTGGCCTTGACCCGCGGATCGCGCAGCGGGGCGATCTCGTCCATCGCTGTGGCCGGGCGCATCACGCCCTCCTTGTGCACCCGGCCATCCTCGTCGACATAGCCGCGCGGTAGCGTAAACGCGAACTCGGTCCGGATCGGCATGCTATCCTCCCACAGCTAGGGCCCCACTACTTTTCGCGGTACAGCCCTTCGTGGGTGATCACCAGCTCCTCGATGCCGAACTCGTTGCTGTCGGCCTTCATCGACGGGCCCGAGACCTTGAGCGGCCAGGCATTCTCAAAGTTCCAGCGCGCGACCTCGTCTCCGGCCTGATCGAACATGACGATCGAGCCGTTCTTGCGTGCGTCGTCGACCTTGCCCTCTACGATCTGGTCGCGCCAGTCCCAGATGTCCATGTTACTGGTGATGCCGCGCTTGAGGGTGACGTCCTGCCACTTGAGCCGGCCCGGGATCTTTTGGATCGATTCGCGCCCTTTTTCGTCTACCACCTTGTGCTCGATCAGCTCGTTCTCCGAGCCTATGCCGCTGCACTCGGTAAAGTAGCCGTTGACGACGCCCTGTACTTCAATGCCGTAATGAAACCCGACAAGTGGATCACGGCCTGCCATAATTGTCCTCCTGGATCGTGTCTGCTATCGAACGGTACGGTGCGCTGCCGAGGCAGCGGACGCCTAAGCCTCAGCGCCACCCGCCCACTGGCTGATGCGAAAGATCACAAATTCGGCCGGCTTGACCGGGGCAATGCCGATCTCGATGATCAGTTGACCCAGGTCGCGCGTCTCGGGCGGATTGGTCTCTTCATCGCACTTGACATAGAACGCCTGGCCCTCGGTGGTGCCAAAGAGCGCGCCGCTGCGCCATACCGTCTTCAGAAAGGCGCGCACGTCACGCCGCACCCGCGCCCACAGGTCTGGATCGTTGGGCTCGAAAACCACCCACTGGGTGCCGCGCTCGATCGACTCTTCGACCATGTTGAACAGGCGCCGCACGTTGACATAGCGCCACGCGGGGTCGCTGGACAGCGTGCGCGCGCCCCACACGCGGATCCCGCGCCCTGGGAAGCTGCGAATGCAGTTCACGCTCAGCGGGTTGAGCACGTCTTGCTCGCCCTTAGTGACCTGGATCGCCAGGCCGTTGGCCCCGGCCACGACCTCGTTCGCCGGCGCCTTGTGCACGCCACGTTCGCTGTCGCTCCGCGCATAGATGCCGGCGATGTAGCCCGAGGGAGGGACGAGGCGCATCGTGCCGCCCCCGTTGGTCTGGTCGGCGACCTTGATCCATGGGTAGTACAGGGCCGCGTACCGCGTGTCATAGTTGGCCGCCATGCGCCATTCCTTGACCTGCTGCGCGTTGAGATCGGGGGGCGCGTCGAGGATGGCAAAGCAGTACTTGCTGCGCTCGCAGAACTCGTACATCGAGCGCTGCACGGCCTGTACACCTTCCAGGTCGAGCTCGCCGCTCTGCAGGCTGCTCATCAGGTCGGGCACAGCGAGCATGGTCACCTCTTCGACCGCCTCTAACCCGCCGATGCTGGTCCGCTCGGCCGCGCTCCCCTTATAGTCGGCGACGGTGAGCGCCACCTCTTTGATCTGCCCGCCGGCCAGCTCGTAGGTGCCAGGCTGCGGGACCACGCCGGCCTTGGTCACCTTGACCACGACCAGCGTCGAGCGGGCATTAACCACGGTGGCGACGTTATTGTCGCCCTTGGCGGTGGTGAGCCCGTCAAAGGTCTCGACCATGCCACCGGGACCATGGATGATCAACGAGAAGGTGTCCTCCTCGCCGCCGCGCACGTCGACCTTGACCTCGTTGCCGCGCGGGCCGCCCTCGCGGGCCTGCACGTCGATCGCGTCGCCTCCCTTTTCGCCGCCTGCCGGCAGCTTGGCCGCCGCAGGCTGGGCCAGTGCGGGGTCGGAAGACTGCTTCAACGCCTTGACGCTGACCACGTAGCAGCGCCCGCCGCCGTTCTGGAAATAGCCGTACACTGCGTCAGGCAGGTAAGCTCCGCTCACGAACCCGCCGAACTGGTTCACGTACTGGCTCCAGTTGGTGACCAGCGTCGGCTTGTTTAGTAGCGAAACGGTCTCGCCATCCTGCGTGACGTCTGCCTTTTCGGTAAAGCCGACAAAGGCCGCCACGGCGGTGCCCACGGCCTCGATCGGCCGCGTGCCTCGGTCCACCTCTTCCATGTAGACCCCTGGAGAAAGATACTCTGGCATGTCGATACTCCTTTGCTGTCCGTTCAGCGGAAACGGTGATCCCCGGCCCTACAGGCGCACCGGCAGGGCTCGGCATCAAATCCTCGTGTCTCATACAAGCGCCGCGATCGTCGAGAGCGCGGTACGGATCCATTCCCCTGGCTCACATCGCACCCCCTCCTTTCAGATGGACAGGTCGTACATCGATAGATCCGGCCTGCCATCGGGAACGGTGAGCTCTTGCTCTGCATCCTTGTCACCTGCCGCAACGCGCACGGTGTAGGTGCCCGGCGGCACATTGCGAAAGCGGTAGCGGCCATAGCGGTCGCTGTGCGTGGAGACGCCTCGCTCGACCATCGTGACCTCTGCGCCAGCGACGGGCTGCTCCCCATTCTTGGCCGCATGCACGATGCCGCCGATCTGGTAGATCGACTCGGGCGGGATCGCGATCCCGTGCTGGCCGACGTCGATGCGCTTGGTAAAGACCATCGGCCCCTCGAAAATCCAGTCGCGCTCGACCGCCATGGTCACGGTATAGTTGATCGCCGGCTTGAGCTCGTTCTCCATCACGTTCCACAGGTCCGATAGGTTGCGCATCGCGTCCGAGACCTGTGCGGTCTGCGTCCGGATCGGGTAGGGCTGGTGCACGAGCTCGTCGACGAGCAGCGTGTCGGGCAGGATCGGCGTCGAGGCCAGTGCCACGAGCAAGCGCCACAGCACCGCGTGCTCGTCCTCGACCTCGCTGGTCCAGGCCGTGATCAGATAGCTCAGGTCGACGCGTAGTGGAGCGATCTTTTTTTTGGCCTGGCCATTTGGCTCGCGCTCGACGATCCACTCCCGGTTGCGCAGCTCGACGTTCTCCCGGATGTCGTACAGGTAACAGTTGATCGCCGGCCTGGTCAGGCCTGCCGCCCAATCGCGGGTCGGCTGATCGAAGCGGATGTCGACGTCGCTCTTGGCAAATGTGCCTTTTTCCAGGATCAGTTTCTTGATCGTCTCGTCCAGCGACTTGATCATACGCTACTCCACTGCGAACTCGCGCTCGTTGGCCAGCCGCCCCATCTTTTGGAACTCACGGCGCGTGGCCCACAGCAGGTGCTGCATGCCGATCACACCCCCATCGCGCGCCGCCAGGAACGCCGCAGTCAGGGCAACGTTACGGATGTTGCCGCCGGTCAGCCGGTAGCGCTCGGCCAGCAAGTCGAGGTCGACGTCCGCCCGGAGCGGAGCCTGCTCGGGGAAGGCGATCGCCCAGATCCGTTGCCGTTCCTCGGCATCGGGGTAGGGAAACTCGACGGTAAAGTGCATGCGCCGCACAAAGGCCTCGTCCATGTTCTTGCTCAGGTTCGAGGTCAGGACGACCAGCCCGTCGTAGGCCTCCATACGCTGCAGCAGGTAGCTGATCTCGACGTTGGCATAACGGTCGTGCGCGTCGCGCACCTCGGAGCGCTTGCCAAAGAGCGCGTCTGCCTCGTCGAAAAAGAGGATCGCATTGCTGTTGCGCGCCGCCGTAAAGATGCGCTCCAGGTTCTTTTCCGTCTCGCCCACGTACTTGGACATCACCGTCGAGAGGTCGATCTTGAACAGGTCCAGGCCCAGGTCGTTTGCGATGACCTCGGCAGCCATCGTCTTGCCCGTGCCCGAGGGACCGGCAAAGAGGGCGTTGAGGCCCTTGCCCATCGACAGCTTATGATCAAAGCCCCATTCCCCGAGCACGACGTGCCGGTATTTCATCTGGTCGCACAGCTCGTGCAGTTGGGCGATTGGATCGGGCGGCAGCACCAGGTCCCTCCACTCGTGGCGCGGCTCGATCTTTTGTGCGTGGTCGCGCAGTTGGTCGCTGGTCTGCGCACGCGCCGCAGCGAAAAGGTCCGCCTCTACGATGACGTCCCGGCCTGGACCGCGCTGCGCGGCGCGATGGGCGGCGTCGCGCACAGCATCGGCGATCTGCCCCTGGGTCAACCGGAATCGGCCTGCGATCGCAGACAGGTCGACGTCCTGCTCCACCTCGTGTGCCGCCAGTGCACTGGCCCACTCCTCCCGCCGCAGCGCGTAGGCAGGACGCTCGAAACGGATCCGCACCAGGTGTGCAGCTTGCAGCAGCGCCCGGTCGACCTCGCGCTCCACGTCCGTTACGGGCAAAAAGCTGGTCACCGAGTAGGCGCGTACAGCCTCGTGCACTGCCTCGCGCTGCAACGGGCGGCGCGCATCTTCGGGTGAACTGTCGAGCAGGCGATCGTATCGCCGCCAGTACAGCGCCGCCCCTGCCAGATGGGCCTCCCGCGCCGCCAGACGGAGCTGCCGCTCGCCGCCACTCTCTTTGAGCAAGCGCTGCAGGTCGACCTGCAGTAGCGGCTGCCCCCACGCTGCGCAGAGCGCCCGTGCTGCCGCGTACTTGCCTGTGGCTGCCTCTCCTTGCAGCACGATCAGCAGCGGATCGCCACCCCCTTCGCTCCGCACCGTCCTCGCCTGTAACGCAGCCAGCAGCGCGAGCTGCTCGCGCACCACGTCCTCGATCCGCAGGTCTGCCAGGATCGGCCCGACGCCTTCGTACCGGCACGCGCCCGCAAGCCGCTCGTCCATGTGAGCCGGCGCTACCGCCGGGCATTCGGCGAGGAGATAGGTCACGATGCGCGGATCGACCTTCACGTAGCGTGCCAGCAGCGGCGGCTCCGGGATCGCGGGGTCGTCGAGGAGCACGACCAGGTCGTGCCTCAGCAGCGGCGCCTGGGGCGCAAATCGCTCGCGCCCGGCCACCCGCGCCTCGTGAGCCTCGTACAGGAGGTTGAGGATCAGCGAAACCGAGGGGCGCCTGCGCGTCACGTCGTCCTGCAGGTACGCATAGAGCCGCTCGTAGCGCAGATCCGTCTCGGGAGCCAGCGCGATCAGCAACGCATCAACGTCGGCGTCCGTGAGCTCGAACACCGCCTGCAAGCGTGCCAGGCGCAGCACGACGCCCTGCGATCGGGCCGCTGCCTCGCACGCGGCGATCGCCTCCTCTGCGCGCACGATCGCCGCGCCAAACGCACTTTCCGGCTCCTCGCCCGAGGCGTGCCGCACCACCTGCCCACTGCCCGGATAGACGCCGTTCAATACGGCGTCGACCTCGGCGTCCGATACATACAACCCCCGGAACTCGTCGGCGCCCTGCACTGAAGGCGAATTGACGTGGCGCCAGCGCCACACCTCGCGCTGGATCAACAGGTCGAGGCGCGCCAGGTGAGCGTACAGGTGCTCCTGGCTCAAGCGAGAGACATCAACCATGGGCCTCGCCCCCGTCCCGCCCGGGCATCGAGTGGAGTAGCCCCTCCAAGACTTCTGCCTCCTCCCCAGGCACAGGCTCTCCTGGTGTCAGGTCCCCCATCCAGGAACGAATGAACCCGAGCGCGCTCTGGCCGCTCTGGAACTGCATCTCGCACCCGCTTTGCAGGTGACGGATCAGGCCACGCACGATCTGGGAGTCATCGATCCAGGTCCTCACCAGAAAACAGCCGTCAGGAAAGTGGAGAGGGGAGGGATCATCCACCAGATGAACGCTCCAGTGCATGGCCCCATCGTCGTCCTCTTGCCAACTACGGATCACGAACGAGATATAATGTCCCATTGCACTGCCCCACTCGAGCAACCGGGTGACCTGGGTGATCCAACGTTCGCTGTCCTCCAGTATAGGGCAGGAGGCTCTGCCATCGCTCTGAATGCGCTCTGTTTTCGCTCTAAAGGGGAAAGAGCCGGAAGCACTGATTCTGCGTTCGCAGTAACGGCTTTCAGCCGTCTCCAGGCAGCCCAAAAAGCGCCCAAGCAAGCGCTCGTTACGAACCCTGGCGAGAGTCGCGGCTTGGAATTGATGCTCCTGTGGAAGGACGGGGCCGCTGGACAGTGCTGGCAGGAAGGACATTGTAAGCAACGCCGCCCGGCTCTATGCAAGGAGGACAGTAGTGAGGACGGCGGGCCAAAAGATCTTGCATCCCGTGGGACACGTGATCTGCAGGCGGACACCCGGTGTTGTGTCCCTTATGAAAACGCCCGCCGTCACTGGCTTCAAGAAGCCAGTAACAGCGGGCTCATATGATCAGGTCGTTTCGCCGGCATGCAGTCTAGACCGGCTCCTGGCGCACGATGCGGTTATAGAGCTCAACCGTCTCGTGCATTGGCGCCACGCCAAGCTCCCAGCGCAGCACCTCCTGGCAGGCCTGGAATTCGCGCAGCGCCTGGTTGCGCCGGCCCATCCGGGCGTAGCAGCGCATCAATTGCCGGTAGGCGTCCTCGCGAAAGCTGTCCCGTGCCAGGATCTCCCGGCAGCAGGTCACACACTCGGCATAGCGCGTCTTGCCTAGATAGTGGCCTGCCAGGCGCCCCAACAGCGTCAAACACATCTCTTCGTAGCGCGCCCGCTGGACCGCAGCCCAGTCGGCATAGAGGTCCTGGGCCAGGAAATCGCCCCGGTAGAACGCGCGCGCCGCCTCGTACGCGGCCATCGCCTCTCCTTCACGGCCCTCACGCTCCAACCGCTGCCCCATTGCCACGCGATCGGCAAAAGCGTCGGCATCCAGTTCCAGCGGCAACTCGGGCAGCAGGATGTAGCGATCGTCCACGAAAGCGATCGCGTCGCGCTCACCCAGCGTGCTGCCCAACCCCTCCGCCAGCGCCTGTCGCAACGTGCTAACCGCAATGTGCAGCTTGTGCCTGGCCTCCTGCGGCTCCCTGTCGGGCCAGAACATCTCGAGCAGCACTTCGGTCGGCGCACTCCGCCCAGGAAGGGTCACCAGGTAGCGGAAAACGGCCCGCCCCGCCTTGCTGCTGCCCAGCGAGATCTCCTGACCGTGACAGCGGACGGTGAAACGGCCCAACACAGAGACAGAGAGCGCGGGATCTGCCCTGGCGTCACGCTGATTCGACACCCACGCCGCCGCACTGACCTGATCCACCAGAGCGAGGGCCTCACAGAGCCGGCGGCGGAGCACCGCTTCCCGCGCAGAAAGCTGGGCCTGCATCTCATCCAGCCATGCACGGATGCGCTGGTACTCGAGCTGCAACGAGGTTAGCTGCCGGACGAGCTGCCAATGGAGGGCGCGGTCGGTGGGAAGGACATCGTCGTCGTCGAAGACACGGTCGAGCAACGCCTTGGCAGAACAGAGGGCGTCCTCGATCACCTCCATGTCCACTGCATCGGGGAGCACCGTCTCCTGGCGCGAAATCCCAGTGGCCGGCGTGGTGAGTGAAGCTGCGTTTTTCATCGGGGGATTCTC
>Ga0307442_1001055_pt1 | contig 13536 bp, 6 predicted proteins | sample SalMarWE160430MG_FD_202143 | JGI IMG/M metagenome (GOLD analysis project Ga0307442, IMG submission 202143) | Salt marsh sediment microbial communities from the Plum Island Ecosystem LTER, Massachusetts, United States - WE1604-30 | ecosystem: Environmental > Aquatic > Marine > Intertidal zone >... | reverse complement strand
CTTGGCTGCCCTGCTTGCATTTTGCGTGGGCTACGGCCCGTTGGTGCCCGCCCGGGCGCTCGAAATGCAGCCGCTGACCTTCGTCACCTCCAGCGGACGCCATGCCATCACGGTCGAAGTCGCCGACACCGAACAGGAGCGCAGCACCGGCCTGATGTTCCGGCGCACATTGGGCGATGATGAAGGGATGATCTTTCTTTATCCGCAGGATGAGCAGATCTCCATGTGGATGAAGAACACCTATCTGCCCCTCGACATGATCTTCGTTCGCGCGAATGGCGCCATTCACCGCATCGAAGAGAATACCGAGCCCTTTTCCGAGAGCACCATCGGTTCGAACGGCAAGGTGCGCGCCGTCATCGAGATGAAAGCGGGCAGTGCCGAGCGCCTCGGCCTGAAGCCCGGCGACAAGGTCGAATATCCCGCTTTTCACTAAGCGCACGCGTCTGGCCGGCCTCTCATTGCGCGGTCTGTCCCCGAGCGTCCCCGCCGCCCTGCGCGCCAAAGACGAAGCGCCCGTAGAAATAGCTGATCGCCAGAAGGCTGAGCCCCAATCCCAGAAATGAGAACACCCGGTACAGGCCGGTGAGATTGCCTGCATCGAGCAGGAAGACCTTGCTCACCGTCACGAGCATGATGGCGAGCGAGGCATAGCGAAGCAGCTGGCTGCCTTTCAGCGTGCCATAAAAGAGCAGTGTCAGACCGTAGACGAGCCAGGCAACGGAATAGCTGTAGAATTCCGCATCGGTCGTGTTCGCGCCATCCAGAACAGGACCTTGATAGAGCTTGCGGATTTCCAGACTGATCCAGGCAAAGACAAGGATCAGCGTCAGGGTGCGCATGATCTGTGCGAAACGGAGAAGCCAGGGCGCCTGAGCCTGCCGGCCGATCTCCGCCGCCGACAGCCAGCACCAGAGGATCGGCAGGGCGAAAGTCACCGTCAGCGCGTCGAAAGGCGACGTGCCGGCCACCTCGCCGCCGAACCAGAGCGGATTTTTGATCAGCAGATCGAAATAGAGAATCCGGAACAGCGCAACGCCGGCGAGCAGCACCCCCGCCTGGAAGAAGGTGCTTCGCGCGAAGATGCGCCCGATGACCAGACAGCCAAACCCGTAGGCGAAGAGCACATTGGTGATGACGCCGCGCTCGAAGAAGCTCGCCTCGGCAAAAAGCACGTTCTCGTCCGGATGGAAAAGCTTTGCGGTCGTGTAAAAGCCCCAAAGCGCAATCAGCCCGAGCGAGCCGAACTCCAATGTCCGTATCAGAACGCCATCGCGCGCCTGCCGCAGCACATAGCCGGCGATGAGAAACAGCGCGGCGGGCAAAGCGAGCTGGAAGGCCGGATAATCGACAATCGGGATGCTCTCCTGGAGATGCCATTCGATTCCGAGAATGCTGTAGGCCGAGAGCTGCACGAGCAGAATGATCTGCGGCAGGAGGAGAAGGGCGAAGGTAAGGCCGAGAAGGCCGGCAATGGGGCGCAGCGACCGGATCTCGGTTTTGGTCGCGACCCATGCCACGGCGAGCAGTTCGGCGGCGATGGCGACGGAGAGAAATTCGCGGTCGAGCTCGATGAAGAAGGCGAGTGCGACGAATGCGGAGGTGGCGAGCGCGTAGATGGCAAGGACGCGCTCTTTCACCAGCGAGGCCGGCAGACGCCGCGCGGCCCAGAGGGCTGCGCCGAAGAACAGAAGCGCCAGCGCCATGGCGAGGATCGCCCAGCCATGCGAGACGGAGGCGGCGGTCTCCTTGATGCCTTCGACGAGCGGTTCGACGGGTTCGCGGGATGGCGGGACATCGATGGGGAGCGGCTCCGGCGGAGGCGGCGCGACCGGCGTCAGCCGGAAATAGGCGATGAGGTAATAGCCGAGCGCGGCGGAAGCGGAAAGGCCTGCCCACAGCAGGGGCGTGGCGGCGCTTGAGACCAGCAGGAAGCCGCTCGTCACATAGAGCGCGCCGAAGGCGGCCAGAGCAATCGACAGGCCGACCCCCTCTCCGGGCGACCAGCCCGCCAGCATCAGCGCGTTGATCGCCATCGCAGCCCAGGGCGCAAAGCCGTAGAGCCGCGGATCGAAGAAGGCGAGCGCCACCGCGCCCACCGCGAGCACGGCGAACAGCACCCACTCATTGAGGCCGAAATCGGCGTTGAAGGCGAGCAACGCCATCACGCCCATGGCGCCTGCGATGCTGAGGACATTGAGCGCAAGCGTCCGGTTGCGCAGCGACAGGAGGTCGCGCCAGCGCGAGACGTGTTCGATTTCCTCTTCATAGCGTTCGCGGCTCGCAAGAACGATGGTCGCCGCCACCGCGATCAGGAAGAGGCCCAGCCAGGCATTTTCGCCGGTCTGCGCGCCGACCGAGAAGATCCATGCCACCGCCCAGCCGAGGGCGAAGATCATTGCCGGCCAGGCGAGCAGCCACCAGCCTTTGCGGCGGATGGCGAGCATCAGCGCGGCGAAGACGAAATAGAGATAGGTGAAAAACGGAAAGGCCGCCGGCTCGCCCGATGAGATCAGGGCGGGCGTCAGGAAGCCGCCGACCATGCCGAGCAGCGCGATGGGCGGCCCGTGCAGCAGCGCGAGCAGGACCGCCGTGGCCGTAATCGCCGCCATGCAGAGAAAGCCGAGAACCGGCGGGATGAGCTCATAGAGCGCGGCGGCGGCATAGGCGGAGACATAAAGAACGGCGATGCCGGCTCCGGCCAGCGCCTGGGCGATGCGGTGACTGTCCGATCCGCTGACGCGTGCCGTCACCCATCGCGCCCCGGCAAGCAGGGCCACACCGAGCAGCCCCCCGAGGATCACCCGCATTTGCGGACCGATCAGGTCGTTCTCGATGGAATATTTGACGAGGAAAAAGCCGGCAAAGGCTATCGCGATCCCGCCGATCCAAACGGGAAGCACGGCGCCGACCTGGCGTTCGAGGCCGCCCTGCGTCCAGATACGCCAGCGGCTCGGAGGGGCGGCTGAAGGTTCGGCGGCGATCGGTTCCGGCCGTTCGCTCTCGGGCGGCACTGCGGCGGCTTCGGTCTTTTCCTCGCCGGCAGCCGTTGCCGGGGTGGCGGTCGGTGCTTTCTCGGCAAGGCCTGCATCTTCCACGGCGGGCCCGCCCTGAAGCATACGGATCTGCGTCCGCAGGCTGGCGATTTCGTCATCGCGCGCATCCGCGGCCGTCTTGAGCAAATCGATCTGGCGTTGCCACTCCTCGGCGCGCCGCTCCAGCCGCGCGGCGCGAAGGTGCGCCCAGCCACTCACTGCGTAAGGGGCGAGAATGAGCGCGATGACGAGCAGGAAGAGGAATTCCATCTCAGGGCTCCCCGGCCGCGATCATCAGCCCGTGTGCGCGCATCGCGCGCTCAGTTGCCATCACTGTCCGGGCCGGCATCATCGGGCTCCTCGCTCTCGGATTGATAGTCGCGCCTGGCCGCAGGCCCTCCATTGCCCCGGCTGGCACGCCATTCTTTTAGCTCTTCCTTGATCCAGTCTAAATCACGAAGATGAATATCGGTCTGCGGATAGGGGATCTCGATGCCATGTTCGCGGAAGGCCTTGACGATGGCGATGCGCAGATCGGTCCGCACCGCGAAGGAACGGTTCACATTGGACAGATAGACGAAAAGAATGAAATTGAGCGCGCTGTCGCCGAAATCTTCAAAGAATACGAAAGGCGCAGGGTTCGACAGCACGTGCGGGTGCTGGTTTGCAACCTCAAGGAGGATGTCCCGGACCTTCTCCGGATCGCTGTCATAATGGACGCCGACCGGGATCGGCATTCGGCCGGTGCTGTTGTGAAGCGTCCAGTTCTTCACCGTGTCCGTGATCAGCATCGAGTTCGGCACGATGACATTGGCGCGGTCGAAGGTTTCGATTTCCGTCGAGCGCACGCTGATCTTGCGGACGATGCCCTCATGCGCGCCGACGATGATCCAGTCGCCGGCCTTGATCGGCCGTTCCGCCAGCAGGATCAGCCCTGAGACGAAATTGTTCACGATGCTTTGCAGGCCGAAGCCGACACCGACCGACAGGGCGCCGGCGACGATGGCAAGGTTGGAGAAATCAAGGCCCAGATAGGACACGGCCAGGAGTGCCGCCAGCGCCACGCCAAGATAGCCGACGCCGGTGCGCACGGAATCGCGCACGCCAGCATCGACGCCGGCCCCTTCCAGGACATAGCGGTCAAGCCATTCCTGGAAGAACTTTGCCGCAATATAGCCGAGCACGAACAGCAGGAGCGCGACGACGACCGCGATGACCGAGATCCTGACGCCGCCGATATCGAAGCCGAACAGCGCTTGCCGAAGCCAGCTTCCGATGTCGTACCGGTCGAAGCCCCAGAGGAGCAGGATCAAAGGGACGGCGCCGATGATGATCGCGGCCTTGAGAACCAGCATGACGGGAAGGGCGAGGCGCCTGCGTCCATTTTCTTCGAGGCCCGTATGGTCGCGAAGCCAGGCGCCGACACGGCTCTCTTCATCGCCGATGCCCTGGCCGAAAGCGCTGACGGAGATGATCAGCAGGTAGGCGACGATGAAGATCGTACTGGTGACGATGAGCTGCCCAGCAATGAAGCGGGCAAAGGAGACATAGCCGATGAGCGCCGCGCCGAGGATGGTGAGCGCGATCAGCCAGAGCGGCGTTCGAATATAGCTGCGCCCGATCGGGCGCGCCGCTAAGTCTTCCTCGCCATTTTCCCTGATGCGCAGGATCGAGATGATCAGCCCCGCAATCAGCAGGCTGGCGATGAAGCTCTGGCCGAGACTGACGGAAAACGGCGTGGACGCCGTCCGGCCGAGGGCGCTGATGAAGAAGTCCAGCCCGTAGACGGCCGAAAGGATCATCAGGTGCCAGTAAAGCTTGAGCGCGGCTCTGTGCGACAGCGTCATCAGGCGCCAATGGGGCCGGTTGATGGCCAGCATCGTCATCGTCACGGCTTGAACGGTGGCAACGATCACCAGGCTCGCAATGGCGGCGATGATGATCCGCTCGGCAGGCGGCGTCAGCAGATCTCCGCCGACAAGACTGAAATAGAGAAAACCGCTCGCAACGATGGTCGGAAGCAGACGGAGCAGGATGACGCGGCCTGCTGATGCCGCCCGGCGCCATTCAGATGGCGGCTCACTGTGCGTCCATTCCCGCACATGGTCGATCCGCCGCCAGGCCAGGAGGGACAGCGCGGCCCAGATCGCGAGGGTCCCGAGCATGATGCCGAAGAACGCCGCTCTGCTGGAGACGCCATCCCACCAATTGGAGACAAGAAAGCCGATGCGCTTGAGGCCGATCGGGGCGTCCCGGGAAATGTTGCGCCAAAGCGATGGTGACAGAGGGCTCCTGCCGCGCTCGAAGATCTGCTCTTCGAAGAGCGTCCGTCGCTTCTCGCGTGCGCGGTCGCTCAAGGTCTCGAGGCGCAGAAGCGCTTCCTCGGCCGCTTTGAGGACACCTTTCAGATCGCCCACAGCCTTTTCCAGCTCGGCGCGCTGCGCGGCGACCGGCGCCGGTTCAGGCGGCTCATTCTCTCCGGGCGCCTTACCGAGACTTTCCAGTCGTGCTTCCAGCTCCGGAAGGCGGGGACGCTGCTCGGCAACGTAAGACTGAATCCGCGTGCGCAGATCCTCAAGCTCGTTGCGGGTCAGATCGAGACTGTTCGCCGAAGCCTTCGGCGCGTTCAGCTCTGCGCTGATCCGGTTCAGCGTCTCGTTCCAATCCGCAACCTGCGAGGCGACGCCTTGCGGGGCGGGCTCCGTCGCCGCGCCCGGTGCAGCTTGTTCCGATTCCGTCGATTGCTGGGGGGCGGGCGAAGGCTCTTCCGCCCATGCAGGCGGCGTGAGGACGCCCGATGCGGCGATAAGGACGGCAGCGAAGAGCCTCACGCGGATGGACGCTGCCATGGCATTTCAGTTCGTTTGCTCGCGCTGAAGAACGAGGGAGTCTTCCTCGGACGTGAAGGACTGCCCGCTGTCGAGATCATTGTCCGCGCGCGCCAGCACCTCGCCGAGCCCGTTCAGCCCTTGCGCCCGCACGGGAATTCCCGTTTCGACAACCAGATCGATCGGACCGCCGGTCAAAATGAGATGTTCGACATCGTCGCGCCGGACAAGCAGCAGCCGGTGTTTGCTGTCGACCGATGTGGATTCGATGAGCGCGAGCCGTTTCTGCTTGTTCTGGAAGAACATGGCGCCCGGCCCCCCAAGGCTTTGCCGTGCGATCCAGAATGCTAGGCCGGCCAGCGCGATCAACAGGGTGATGCTGATGATATAGACAACGCTATCAGACATGTGGTCTGCCTTTTCCCAAATGGCTGCCGGGACGCGACCCGGCCTCCATACGTCCCCCAAAAGCAGGTTCTTACGATCGAGCCTGGCTATTCCTCATGCGGGTATAGCGGCTTCAGCGCATAATTTTAACCGTTAAGTTCGAGCTTAAGGTTGGCTTTTGGCGTCTGGTGCCTTGGAATCGGCGTGCGATGATCCACCGGAGTTGTTTATTTCGCCGGAATTTGCCGAAGAAGGCCAAGGCCCCGCGCGGAGAATCGGATAGGAAAGAGCCATGATGCGAGGGCGAATGAGCGCGCAAGAGACAGCGCCTTTTCTGCAGCGCGCCGGCGAAGACCGGGCGCCGGCGCGCCGGGTTTTGGCGGTATCGATGGCTTTGATCGGCTGCGTCTTTCTTGCGGTTCTGCTACGTGAGCAGGCGACGCCCCTCATCTTCGGCCTCTTTGCCCTGTTCGCGATGATCGGCGTCGCCGCCTTGTTCTTCACCGCGGCCGGTTTCCTGCAGTTCGGCCTGAAAACCGCCTCCGCGACGCCCGATCTGCTGCGCCTCTATGCGGAGAATGCGAGCCACGGCATCGCGCTGACCAGGGTGGACGGCTCGACCGTCTTCTGCAATGGGGCTTACCGGCAGCTCGTCGGCGCCGCGGATGTTTCCACCTTCAGCGTGGAATCCGCGCTCGTGCGCCAGTTCGGCGGGTCCGAGCCGCTCTTCCGGCTGATTCGGGCCGCCCGTCGCGGCGAGACGGCGCAGGAGGACTTTCAGGCTCTCGGTGCCCCGGGGGCGGGGCGATGGTTCCGGGCCTCGGTCCAGCGCGTGTCCGTGCATCCGGAAAGCGATCCTCAGGAGGGGATCTGCCTTTGGGAAGTCACCGACATTACCAAGCGGGTTCAGCGGGAAACGGCTCTCAGCCAGAGGCTTCGCGGATTTCGCGCGCTTCTCGATGATGCGCCGGTCGGCATTTTCCTCGCGCGTCCGGACGGACAAGTGTCGTTCGCCAATGCGACCTTGCGCAGCTGGATCGACCTCGGCGATCCCGAAAAGGACACCGCGCTTGAGCTTTCGGCCCTCTTTCCGGACCAGGCCGCGACGATGCTGATGCCGAGCCCGGAAGGCGGTAAGACCCGGACCTTCCATTTCGAACTCGTCAAACGGGACGGGACGGCATTGCCGGTTTCGGTCGTGCTGACGTGGGAGAGCAGGGCCGGACAGGACCAGGACGCCGAGATTTTCGGCACGGTGCTGGAACGCTACGGCGCAGCCGATCGCGATGCGATGCAAAGCGAGATCGAGGCGCTGTTCGCGTTCCTCAAGTCGGCGCCGGTTGCCATCGCCGCCATCGCCAAGGATGGTCGCATTACCTGCAGCAATCCCGCCTTCGCCAAATTCATAGGCGTGCCGAAAGACCCTGAAATTACGAGCCTTTTCGAACTGGTGGACGACGGCACGCGGGGAAAACTGCATCAAGCGGTGGAGAAGCTGTCGGCGCGGAAAGTTGCGATCCCGCCGGTCGATGTGAAGGCCAGGGAAGGGGATCATACCGGACGGCTGTTTTTCGGTCCGCTCCTTGCCGCGGGCGAGACGGACAGCGCAGCGCTGGTCTTCGGCATCGACACCTCCGAGCAGCGGCTGCTCGAGGAGCAGATCGCGCAAGGGCAGAAGATGCAGGCGATCGGTCAGCTTGCCGGCGGCATCGCGCACGATTTCAACAATGTGCTGACGGCGATCATCGGCTTTTCCGATCTGCTGCTCGCCAATCATCGCCCGTCCGATCCGTCCTTTGCGGACATTATGAACATCAAGAACAATGCCAATCGCGCAGCGGGCCTCGTCCGTCATCTTTTGGCGTTTTCGCGCAAGCAGACCTTGCGTCCGCAGGTCATGTCCCTGACCGATGCGCTGGAAGACCTGATGATCCTGCTGGACCAGCTGCTCGGAGAGAAGGTCAAGGCGAAGGTGGTGCATGGCCGCGATCTCTGGCTGGTGAAAGTGGACCCGACGCAGTTTCAGCAGGTGATCATCAACCTTGCCGTCAATGCGCGAGACGCCATGTCCGGTGGCGGCGAGTTGACGATCCGCACGGCCAATATCAGCGAAAGAGAATCGGCTCAGCTCGGCCATGCGGTAATGGAGCCCGGCGAATATGTGCTCTGCGAGGTGAGCGATACCGGCACGGGCATGCCGCAGGAGGTGATGGACAAGATTTTCGAGCCGTTCTTTTCCACCAAGGACGTCGGCAAGGGCACCGGGCTCGGGCTTTCGACGGTCTACGGCATTGTCAAGCAGACGGGCGGCTATATCTTTGCTGAGAGCGAAGTCGGCAGCGGAACGATCTTCCGCATCTATCTGCCCCGCTGCGAGCAGCAGGCCGTTGCGCTGACGCCTGCGGCGGACAAGCCGGCGAAGAAGGAGACCTCGCGCGACCTGACGGGGTCGGCGACGGTGCTGCTCGTCGAAGATGAGGACGCCGTGCGCAGTTTTGCCGCGCGTGCGCTTACGACCCGCGGCTATCGGGTTCTGGAGGCGGTGAGCGGCGTCGACGCCCTCGACGTCATGAACGAGCACGGAGAGGACGTCGATATCGTGGTCAGTGATGTGGTCATGCCGGAGATGGACGGCCCGACGCTTTTGAAACATCTGCGAAAGACCAATCCGCAAATCAAGATCATCTTCGTCTCGGGCTATGCGGAGGATGCCTTCCGCAACAATCTGAGCGAAGGCGAGACATTTACTTTTCTCCCGAAGCCTTTCTCGCTGAAGAAGCTGGCGGCTGCGGTGAAGGAAGTTCTGGAAGCGGATTAGGGGACGGTGCGCGTCAACTCGTGGAATCCTCCATCAGTAATGATCCGCGCGCCTGTAAGTAAAAAAAGCGGAGTGTTCTTGCACCTGCCTGCTTGCAATAAGGAACAAAATGTGTACGCTCGTGCAAAGTTTGCATTTCGGCTGGCGATATGAAATAAAGGAGCACGACAATGGCGAAGGCGGATTTGCGCCTCGTAGAGGGGGCTGACATGGATAAGCAGAAAGCGCTCGAAGCCGCACTGGGCCAGATCGAAAAGAATTTCGGCAAAGGTTCGATCATGCGTCTCGGTAAAAACGAGGCGCCCGTCGAGATCGAAGCCATCTCGACGGGCTCTCTTGGGCTCGATATTGCGCTTGGGATTGGCGGCCTTCCGCGTGGCCGCGTCGTCGAAATTTTCGGGCCGGAATCCTCCGGCAAGACCACGCTGGCGCTGCAGGTCGTCGCCGAGGCGCAGAAGCGGGGCGGCATTTGCGGCTTCGTGGACGCCGAGCACGCGCTCGACCCGATCTATGCGCGCAAGCTGGGCGTCAATCTTGAGGATCTGATCTTCTCGCAGCCCGATAGCGGCGAGCAGGCGCTGGAGATCACGGACACGCTGATTCGGTCCGGCGCGATGGATGTGATCGTCGTCGACTCCGTTGCGGCGCTGACGCCCAAGGCGGAAATCGAAGGCGAGATGGGCGATGTGCTGCCCGGCATGCAGGCGCGTCTCATGAGCCAGGCGCTGCGCAAGCTGACCGGCTCGATCTCGAAATCGCACACCATCGTCATCTTCATCAATCAGATTCGCATGAAGATCGGGGTGATGTTCGGCAATCCCGAGACGACCACGGGCGGCAATGCGCTGAAATTCTACTCCTCCGTTCGCCTCGACATCCGCCGGATCGGCCAGATCAAGGAACGCGACGAGGTGGTCGGCAATCAGACGCGCGTCAAAGTGGTGAAGAATAAGATCGCGCCGCCCTTCAAGCAGATCGAATTCGATATCATGTATGGTGAAGGGATCTCCAAAGAGGGCGAGATCATCGACCTCGGCGTGAAAGCGGGCGTGGTGGAAAAGGCCGGCTCCTGGTTCTCCTATGACGGCCAGCGCATCGGACAGGGCCGCGAGAATGCCAAGCTGTTCCTGAAGAGCAATCCCGAGATCGCCCGCAAGATCGAAAATGCGGTCCGGGAGAATGCCGGGCTGATCGCCGAGCGGATACTCGGGGAGGTCGAGGAAGACGGCGATGCGGAGTCGCCCGATGCCCCCGCCGAGCCCATGAAGCCGAAAAAGGCCGGATAGGCCGAATCCGGCTGTGGACGCCGCGGCGCCCCATCCCCAGATGGCTATTATGTGGCGCGGCTGTCGCTAGACAGCTTGGCTCCCGGGCGTTAGGAAAGAATACGATTTCCGCCAAAGTTCCCAATCCGGCGCCTCGTTTCCCGGCGCCGGATCTTCGGTTGTTGGTTAAGCCGAGACAGGCGCCAGGCGGCATGGAAGACATTCGATGACTCGCACGAACGAAATCCGATCGGCTTTTCTCAATTATTTCAAACGTCACGATCATGAGATCGTGTCGTCGAGCCCCCTTGTGCCGCAGAACGACCCGACATTGATGTTCACCAATGCCGGAATGGTGCAGTTCAAGAACGTCTTCACCGGTCTTGAGAAGCGTCACTACAGCCGGGCCGTCACCTCGCAGAAATGCGTCCGCGCGGGCGGCAAGCACAACGATCTCGACAATGTCGGCTATACGGCGCGGCATCACACCTTCTTCGAGATGCTCGGTAATTTCTCCTTCGGCGACTATTTCAAGGACTTCGCGATCGAGCTGGCCTGGAACCTGATCACCAAGGAGTTCGGCCTCGACAAAAAGCGCCTGCTCGCCACGGTCTATGCCGAGGATGACGAGGCGTTCACGCTCTGGCGGAAGATCAGCGGCCTGCCCGAATCCCGCATCATCCGGATCGGCACGTCCGATAATTTCTGGGCCATGGGCGATACCGGCCCCTGCGGGCCATGTTCGGAGATCTTCTACGATCATGGCGAGGACATCCCCGGCGGCCCGCCCGGCAGCCCCGACGAGGATGGCGACCGTTTCATCGAGATCTGGAATCTCGTCTTCATGCAATATGAGCAGCTCACGCCGGAAAAGCGCGTGGACCTGCCGCGACCGTCGATCGACACGGGCATGGGGCTCGAGCGCATCGCAGCTGTGCTGCAGGGCGTGCATGACAATTACGATATCGACCTGTTCAAGGCGCTGATCGCGGCATCGGTCGAGGCGAGCGGGGTGCCGTCCAAGGGCGATCATGCGACAAGTCACCGTGTCATCGCCGACCATCTGCGCGCGGTCAGCTTCCTGATCGCGGATGGCGTCCTGCCGTCCAATGAAGGCCGCGGCTATGTGCTGCGCCGGATCATGCGCCGCGCGATGCGTCACGCCCATCTGCTCGGCGCGCAGGAGCCGCTGATGTGGCGGCTGGTGCCGGCGCTCATTCGCGAAATGGGCCAGGCCTTTCCGGAGCTGATCCGCGCCGAGCCGCTGATCACCGAAACCCTGCAGCTTGAGGAGACCCGCTTCCGCAAGACGCTGGAGCGCGGACTGACATTGCTGGACGAGGCGACGGGGGGGCTTGGCAAGGGCGATACGCTCTCCGGCGATGTCGCCTTCAAGCTTTACGATACTTACGGATTCCCCTTCGATCTCACCGAGGATGCGCTCAAGGCGCGCAATATCGGTATCGACCGGGAAGGCTTCGATGCCGCCATGGAGCGGCAACGCGCCGAGGCGCGCAAGGCCTGGGCCGGCTCGGGCGAGGCCGCGACCGAGCGCGTCTGGTTCGAGGTGCGCGAGCGCGCCGGCGCTACCGAATTTCTCGGCTATGAGACCGAGAAGGCGGAAGGTTACATTGTCGCCATCGTGAAGGGCGGCAAGGAAATCAAGCAACTCAGAAAGGGCGAAGAGGGCGCGATTATCGTCAATCAAACGCCCTTTTACGGCATGTCGGGCGGCCAGGTCGGCGATAAGGGCGAAATCCGCGGCGCGAAAGGCGCACTGTTCGCGGTCCGCGACACGGAGAAGAAGCTCGGTGACCTGTTCGTGCATATCGGCGCGGTCGAGAAGGGGCCGTTGAAGGTCGGCGATACGGTCGAGCTTGAGGTGGATCACACCCGCCGGACCGCGATCCGCGCCAACCACTCGGCGACCCATCTTGTGCATGAAGCCCTGCGGCAGGTGCTCGGCACGCACGTCGCGCAGAAGGGCTCGGCTGTAGAGCCCGGCCGGCTGCGCTTCGACTTCTCCCATCCCAAGCCGATGACGGCGGAAGAGATCCAGACCGTTGAAGACCTTGCCAATGCCATGGTCCTGCAGAATGAGGCGGTGGTCACGCGGCTGATGGCGGTCGATGAAGCCATCGAGTCCGGCGCCATGGCGCTGTTCGGGGAAAAATATGGCGATGAGGTGCGCGTCGTCTCGATGGGCACGGCGGTGGCGGGCGAGAAATCCAGCAAGCCCTATTCCATCGAGCTCTGCGGCGGCACCCATGTCCGGCGCCTGGGCGATATCGGCCTCATCAAGATCGTCGCCGAAAGCGCCGTCGCGGCCGGCGTGCGGCGCATCGAGGCGCTGACCGGCGCGGGCGCGCGCGCCTATCTGAGCGAACGGGACCGTTTGATCCGCAATGCGGCCGGCGCGCTGAAGGTCAAGCCGGAAGAGCTTCCCACGCGCCTCTCGGCTCTGGTCGAAGAAAAGCGCCGTCTCGAACGGGAACTGACGGAAGCGAAAAAGGCGATCGCGCTTGGCGCCGGCGGCCCGGCCAGGGCGGACGGCGCCGATGTCCGGCAGATCGGCGACGTCAAGCTGATGGCGCGCACCGTTCAGGGCATTCCGCCGAAAGAGCTGCGCGGCCTCGTCGATGAGGGCAAGCGCAAGATCGAATCCGGCATCGTCGCCATCATCGGGGTCTCCGAGGAAGGCAAGGCTGGCATTGTCGTCGGCGTCACCGACGATCTCACCGGGGATTACAACGCGGTCGATCTCGTCCGGGCGGGGGCGGAAGCCCTCGGAGGGGCTGGCGGCGGCGGGCGCCCGGACATGGCGCAGGCCGGCGGTCCGGACGGCGCGAAAGCCGATGCGGCGCTGGCGGCAATTGAAAGCCGTGTCGCCGCAGGCGCGAAAAGCGTCGCCGCGCAGGCGTAATACCCTCTCCGGATAATCCGTTCCGTAGGTTGGGTCGAGCCCCATGCGAGACTCAACAAACGGAGCACGCCAGACAGAGAGTTGTTGGGTCTGCGCTTCGCTTGACCCAACCTACAAGGAAGCCGTCCTGCGGAGGCGGTATAAAGCAGGAGCTTTTCAGCAAAGTGCTGGAAGCGCTTCAACACTATCGATTGCCTGAGAACATATGCGCTTCGTTTGAGGCTCTGTCCGCGTTGAGTATGTGTTTCATCCAATGGCGGCGGCCAAGCAGTGCTCGGGC
>Ga0307442_1001054_pt1 | contig 13542 bp, 13 predicted proteins | sample SalMarWE160430MG_FD_202143 | JGI IMG/M metagenome (GOLD analysis project Ga0307442, IMG submission 202143) | Salt marsh sediment microbial communities from the Plum Island Ecosystem LTER, Massachusetts, United States - WE1604-30 | ecosystem: Environmental > Aquatic > Marine > Intertidal zone >... | reverse complement strand
CTGTAGTGGGACTGCCCGCGGGTGTCCCTGGTGTCGGGCTCGTCGGGGGCGAAGTAGGGCACCCACAGCGTGTCGCCGGTCCCCGGCGGCGCGTCGGTCAGATCCAAGTCGGAGCCGCCGGGCGTCAGCCGCGCTCTGACACAGCCGCCCCAGCTCTGATTACGCATATTGCTGAAGAGGTCGAGCAGCGTCTTGTTGGACGGCAGATCGATGTCCTCGTTTTGCAGAAACGAGACGCCGGCCTCGTCGATCCAACCCTGGCCGAGCTTGTCGGTCCCGACATTGACGGCGGCGGAGAACGGCACCAGCCCTATCTTGACGTGCTCTGAGGTGGTGTCGTTGCCGAACAGCACGTCAACCAGCTTGTTGGCGGCGGCCTTCAACTGATCGATTTTCGGCGTGCAGTGCCAGCCGGAGCACTCGGCCATCGAGCCCGTGTTGTCGAGCGCCATGACGACCTCGAGGTCGCGCTGCTGGCGCAGCACCTGCGAGTGCACAGTGATGTCGATCGTGTCGATTCTCGCGACTTTCAGAAATGTCGTTGGGATTCTGGCGGTGACGGTGACATCGATCTGGGAGGAATTTGCGCTCACCGAAAAGTCCGTGAGATCGCCGAAGTCCACCTCGGGGTAGTGCGCGCGGATGAAGGCCTCCGCCTTGGCATTGGCCTCTGCCTGTGTGAGTTGCGGCTCGGAGCCCACTGCGAGTGCGGCGGCGTCGGCAGCGTTGATGAGCTTCTGCTTGACGACGAGGGCGTTGCCGTAATCGATGCCGACCGCGGTGACCAACAGCAGCGTCACGACGGCGACCGTGAACAACGGCAGCACCGCGCCGCGCTCGTCCCGACACAAGCGCTCGCCGACCGACAACAGAGCGCGGTACATGATACTCCCCCGTTCCACGCGCGCCCGCTACGCTTGAGTGGTCCCCGCCCCCCTTCGTCAAAGCCTCAATAACAAATCCTACGGCGCGCAATTGAAGATCGACAATGCCTCTCGATCTGTGAAGCGCGTCCCGTTTGCCAAGGTGAAGACGCATCATTATGCCGCTTTTGCCGTCGGAATGACAAGAAATGCCTGGTTCCTGCCGGGCATTGCTCGGGACACTTTGCGCTTCTCTTCAAGCCGGCTTATGAAGGTGCGGGGGCGAGACGGGGTATGGCGTATGCAGGGGGGAAAACCTTGCGCATGATGTCTCGGTTCGGCTCTCATTGTCGCAGGGCCGGCGCCGCCTCGCGCCTTCGCGCTCTCGTTCGTCGCCTTGGCGCGGACCAGGCTGGCGCCGCGATGGTCGAGTTCGCGCTGGCCGGGATCCCCTTTCTGCTGCTGCTGCTCGCAGCTTTCGAGATTGGCTTCGTCTATTGGGCCAACAAGGAGCTCGAGAACGCCACCAACGACGCTGCCCGTCTGGTGCGGACCGGGCAGGCGCAGGCCGCCAGCATGACGCAAGCCGATTTGAAGACGGAGGCCTGCAAGCGGGTCGCCATCCTGATTGATTGCACCACGCGGCTGCGGCTCGACGTGCGCAGCGCGGCCAATTTCGGCGATATCACGCCGCCGGAGCCCCTGAACAGCGACGGCACGCTCAAGTCCGACAATGATTTCAGCTTTGCACCGGGGGGCCCCGATGAGGCCGTGCTGGTGTCGGCCTTCTTTGACTGGCCGGCCCTCCTCCAGGGCGAGCGCGTGCTGCGCGCCACCGCGCCGCTGCGCAACGAGCCATTCTAGGTGGGGAGGCCGCGATGAAGGCCCTATCAAGGTTGATGCGCCGGCTGGGACGTGATGAGGGCGGCCAGGCGCTGGTCGAGGCGGCCGTGCTTTTTCCCATTCTGCTCAGCCTCTTTCTCGGTATTTCCGAGTACAGCGAAGCCTTGACCGTAAAACGCCGCGTGGAGGCCACGGCCGGCATTAGCGCCGATCTGGTGGCGCGCCTGCGCACCGTCTCGACCGCCGACCTCACCCAGATCAAGCCCATGCTGGACGAGATGATCCGGCCTTTCCCGACGGAAACGTTTGGGCTCGTTCTGACGAGTGTCGTCGCCGATGCGGACAACAACACGACGGTGGCGTGGAGCTACGCGGAGGGTGCCGGCGTTGCACAGCGGGCGGTGGGCTCGTCTGTCACCCTGCCGGCTGGCCTCACCGAGCCCGGCAAGAGCGTCATCCTCGCGGAGGTGAGCTACACGTTCCGCTCGACGCTCGCGACGCTCATCGTAGGCGACGTGCCGATGAACGCGGAGGCCTATGAGCGGCCGCGGCTCACGACCCAAATCGAAAAGACCGATTAGTTGTTTCCGTCGAGCGCCGCTGTTTTTGGCTGCTGATGTGCCCGGATTCGCTAATGAAAATAGCAAAGATTGTGGCGCAAGCGTTTTCTGCTCGTGAGTGCCAATCGCGCCACATGGGTTTGAGAGTGAAGTTCTGCGTGCACTTTGCGTCGTCCGCAGGGCGTCGACGCAATCTCATGTAAGTCCACATACTCAATTGAAAAAGATTGAAAAAAATAGATCAGTGACCATCGCATTTTGCGGCTCGCGCTCGCTTGGCCGCGGGCGCGTTCGCTGCGGTGGGCGCGGTTGGAAACGAGCAACACTCGAAGATCAACACGCTGCGGTCGCGTGGACGGCTTAGTCCCATTCTGGTACATGGCGAAATGACCTGTATTGGGTAACAGCAGGTTATCGGCGGGTCGGGGGATCCGCTTGAGAATTGCGTTAGTAGCGTAAGGGGAGCTGGGAAATGCGTATCGTTGAGCGTACGAAAGACGTTGCCATCAAGCTTTGGAAGGACGAAAGCGGCGCCTCGCTGCTGGAATATTCCGTCCTCATCGGCCTCATCACTGCAGCGACGATCGGAACGATCGCAACCGTCGGCACTTGGGTGTCCGACCAGTGGACCGCCTTGAACACCACCCTTCAGGCGCATCCCGCTCCATAACGGCGGCTCAGGCCGGCACCGAGGACACTAGCCGTCCTCGGTTGCCTGCCGCTGAGCTGGCATTGCACCTCGTTTCGGGCAACTCGGGCCTTCGGGGCTGAGAAAGTGGTCCTGCGTGTCGAGGCGGTAATATGCGTATGAGGACACTCACGTTGGTGTTTGGAGCGGCGGCCTGTGCCGCCGCTGCCGCCCTCTTGACCAAGTCATGGTTGGCCGCAAATACGCCGCGCCCCGCCGTTGAGGTCGTCGAGCATCGCGTCACCGAGAAGCCCGACCTGCGCACGGTCATCGTGGCGGCGCGGGCGCTGCCCTTCGGCACCAAGCTGTCGGCCGGCGCGCTGCAAGCGCGGCAATGGCCCGCCGATTCGGTTCCAACTGGAGCCTTCAAAAGCACGGCCGAGCTCATTGGCGGGGACGGGCGCGTGGTGCTCTCCGCGATTGCCAAGGACGAGCCGATCCTCGCTTCGAAAATCACCGGGCCTGGTCAACGCGCCTCGCTCTCGGTCGTGATCGATAAGGGCAAGAAGGCCGTCACCATCCGCGTCGATGACGTTCTCGGGGTCGCCGGCTTCGTGCAGCCCGACGACCGCGTCGACATTCTCTTGACGCGCATGACGCGTGGCGCCAACGGGAACCGCGAAGGCTCGGCCTATACCGATGTGCTGCTGCAGGACATCCGCGTTCTCGCCATCGATCAGCTCGCCGACCGCAACACCAAAGCAAAGCCCGCCAAGGCTGTGACCGTCGAGGTCGACACGGCGGACGCCCAGAAACTGGTGCTGGCGGCCTCCATCGGCCAGCTGTCGTTGGCCCTGCGCCGCGCCGGCGCGAGCCAAGTGGGCGAGGCTCGACGCATCGGCATCGAGGATCTTTTGAAGTCGAAGCACGCAGCCGGCAGCGACGAGCCGGTGGTAACGGTGACGCGGGCTACGAACCGCAAGCAATACCAGGTGCAGATGGGAACGGTCGACGAGTCCTTCGCTCAAGAGGAGAGCACGCCGCCGGCCGCCGAGACGGCTGCGGCTGCAGACCAGAGCGGCGACACGAGCTCCGGCGCGCGCCGCGGCGTGCTGCCGTTCGGATTGCCGTTCGGCACGGCGCGGGCGGACCTAAGACCGCCGGAGATGGTGTCGCCGGTTCCGCAAGGGCCTCGATGAGCGAGACGTGGGTCAGCCGGAATGGTCAAATGAGAGAGCTGCCGGGTGGATACAGAAATTGGTTCGGGAACGTGTTTGTAGGTCTGGATATGGTTCTTGCATGTTTTGACCGCAGAGCGCTTGTGCGGAGCCTTGGCGTCGTCGCCCTGGCGCTCGCCACGCTTGTCGGCGCCCTGCCATTCGGGCCCGCGAGCGGGCCAGCCGCGGCTGGTGCTCTGCGGCAAGTGCGGACGAACAGCGGCATGACCGAGCTGCAGGTCACCGTCAACAAGGCGGAGACGCTGGCGGCGGATCAGGACTTCTCCGAGGTTCTCGTCGGCAACCCGGAGATCGCCGATGTCGTCGCGCTGACGAGCAAGTCCCTCTACGTGCTCGGCAAGAAGATCGGCACCACCGGCATCTCGCTTCTGAGCTCCGACAAGCGCGTCATGGCCGTGATCAACGTGGAGGTCACCTACGACGTCAAGGGCCTCAAGGCGCGCATCGCCGAGCACGCGCCCGGCAGCAACGTCGACGTCAGCACCGTCAACGGCCAGATCCTGCTCACGGGAACGGTGCGCGACTCGGTCATGCTGTCGCGGGTGATGGCGATGGCTGAGCAGATCGCGCCCAAGGCCGTCACCAATGCCATGAGCGTGCGCGGCTCGCAGCAGGTCCTGCTCGAGGTGCGCTTCGTCGAGGCCAATCGCGATTCCACGCGCGACCTCGGCGTCGGCTGGCAGGTTCTGGGAAGCCGCTTCGGCGGCGCGACCGGCATACCCCAAATCCCCGCCCAGGCCGCGACTGGTGGGGTGCCGCTCATCGGCCTCCTGGGCAACAACATACCCTTCGGCGCCGCCATCGCCCATCTTCTCGATGGAGGAAATACGGCCGATGTGATCATCCAGGCGCTTGAGCAGCGCGGCCTCGCGCGCCGTCTCGCCGAGCCTAATCTGGTGGCGCTCTCTGGCGATACCGCGAGCTTCCTCGCCGGCGGCGAGTTTCCGTTTCCGGTGCAGGGCAACTACGACAAGGTCACGATCCAGTTCAAGAAGTTCGGCGTCGGCCTCGCCTTCACTCCGACCGTGCTCGGGGACGGCCTGATCAACCTCAAGATCGAGCCCGAGGTGAGCGAGCTCGACCCGACCAACTCGGTCCAGGTCAGTGGCGTCGAGGTCCCCGGTCTCGTGGTCCGCCGGGCGCAGACCACGCTCGAGCTCCGCGACGGTCAAAGCTTTGTGCTGGCCGGGCTGCTGCAACACACCCATTCGACCAGCCAGCGCCAGATTCCCTGGATCGGTCAGGTTCCCGTTCTCGGGACGCTCTTCAAGAGCGCCGCCTACCAGAAGAAAGAGACCGACCTCGTCATCATCGTGACGCCGCGCTTGGTCAAGCCGGCTCGCCCGGGAGACAAGATCGCCACGCCGCTCGACGGCCGCGTGGCCGCCAACGACCCCGAGTTCTTCCTGAAGGGTCAGTCGGAAATCAAGGTGGACCGGCCTCGACCGCTCACCGGACATATCCTCGATCTCACGCCCGAGGACGCGGTCATCGATCTGAAGAGGGGCACCAAATGATTGCGCGCAATTTCGGCATACCGCTTCTGCTCATGCTGGTCGGGATCGGCCTGAGCGGCTGCTATGAGGACGATCGCTACCGCTTTCTCGCGCATAGCGACACCATCACGCTGGGTGCGGGCGACGCCAACGCCGTCAATGCCGCGACCCAAACCATCGATCCCTGGCCGCCCGAGAGCAAGGACAACCGCATCGACCAGGACGGCAAGCGCGCGCACATCGCCATCAAGCGCTACGAGACCAACACCAGCATCGAGCCGCGCGGTCTGGCGACGACCGAAAATGGTAGCAGCGACAATTCGAATGGCGGCAGCGTCAATCAGTAAGGCGTCGCAACGATTGAGGGATGAATAGTCAGGCGATCACGACATGCTTGCGGAGAAGGTGACGATTCCGGAAGGCCAAGGGGTCGTCGCGCTGGTCAGCCCCAATGCAGATCTGCATCAAAGGCTGCGCGCGGCGTTCAAGGACGGCCGCCGCGCCAGCTTCATCGCCATTCAGGGGGCGATGTCGGAGGTCGAGCCGCATCTGGCCGCCGCCCGCGGCCCCTCCGTGCTCGTCGTCGACCTGGAAAGGGATAGCCACACCGCCATCGCGTCGCTCAGCGCCCTGCGCGCCAACGGCTTTGCCGGCGCCATCGTCACCATCTCGCACGACCTCGACGAGCCCGCGGTGCGCGGGATGTTGCGCTTGTCCGTGTCGGACTGGCTGCCCGGCAACGCTCCCGTTGAGGAGATCATGCGCGCCTGCGAGCAGGCGCTCGCCTATCAGGACGTGAGGCTCGCCTCCGAGCCGAGCAGCACGGCCCGGTGCCTTACCTTCGTGCCCGCGGCGGGGGGCGTCGGCAACACGACGCTCGCCATCCAGGCCGCCTTCCTGCTCGCCGGCCAGCGCCAGCAGTTCCGCTCCACCTGCCTCATCGATCTCAACTTCCGCTCGGGCGTGATGGCCGACTACCTGGATCTGGCGCCGAGCTTCGACGTCAACGCCGTCTCGATGACTCCCAATCGCCTCGATGCCAGGCTGCTCGAGGTGATGCTCTCGCGCCATCCCTCTGGGATCGCCGTGCTGGCGGCACCGCGCGCGCCCACTGCGACCCGCGATCTCGACGAAGCGTTCGTCGCGCGCCTTCTCTGCACCGCCTCGGAGATGTTCGCCAACATCGTGATCGATATGCCGCAGACCTGGATGCCGTGGTCGGAGGGTGTCGTCGCGGGATCGGATCAGGTTTTCGTGGTGACGGAGTTCACGGTGCCGGCCCTGCGCAAGGCGCGCGAGCTGGTGGAGGAGATGCGGCCGCTGTTGGCGGAGGGCACGGACGCGCGCGTCATCGTCAACAAGACGCACGAGCAGATGTTGGGTGGCGGGCTGAGGAAGCGCGACGTCAGCGAGGTCCTGGGCGATCACCTCGCCGGATTCGTGTCTGAGGACAAGGCGCTGGTGCGCGAGGCCATCAACCGCGGCCAGCCGTTGAGCACGGGCAAGTCGTCAAACCGGCTGGCCCGCGAGCTGGCGAGTTTTATTGCGCCCGCAGCCGAGGCCAGGCGGGAGTGGTTGCCGATGGGGGCGAGAGAGAGCCGAAGCGTTTAGGTCTTTTGTTAGAAGCGATGCAGTTCAATGCGTTTCACAAGACGTAGTTCCAATGGCAACGGTGCCGCTCTGGGCGCACATGCCGCCGAGCTTCCCTTGGCGGTGGCCGAGGCCGCTGTGCCTGCCCCCAACGGCAAGGCCGAGGCGCCCGGCACCGGTTTGTTGCAGAAGCCGGAGCTGATCGACGCCAAGGTTCGCCTGCACCGCAAGCTCATCGATGAGCTCAACCTGTCGCTGCTCGACAAGATCTCGCCGACCGAGCTGCGCGAGCAGGTCTACGACGTGATCTCCGACCACGTCCTGAGCGAGCGCCTACCGCTCAACGCGCTGGAGCTCGATGCCTTCGTCAACGAGGTCATGGACGAGCTGACGGGGCTCGGCCCCATCGAGCCGTTTCTCAAGGATCCGACCGTCTCCGACATCCTGATCAACACGCATGAGCACGTCTACGTGGAGCGGTTCGGTCAGCTGGAGTCCGTGCCTGTGCGCTTCAAGGACGAGGCGCACGTCCTGCGCATCGCCAACAAGATCGTCTCCGCCGTGGGGCGCCGGGTCGACGAGTCGCAGCCGATGGTCGACGCCCGCCTGCTCGACGGCTCGCGCGTTAACGTGGCGATACGGCCGGTCGCCGTCGACGGGCCCCTCGTCTCCATCCGCAAATTCGTCAAGCACGCCTACGATCTGGAAAGCCTGATCGCCATGGGAACGTTGGCGCCGGCCATGGCGCTCATCCTGAGCGAGGCGGTCCGGGCGCGGCTGTCCATCGTCATCTCGGGCGGCACGGGCAGCGGCAAGACCACCTTCCTCAATGCGCTCTCGCGCTCTATCTCCCACAAGGAGCGGCTGATCACCATCGAGGACGCGGCCGAGCTGCAGCTGCAGCAGCCGCACGTGGGGCGGCTCGAGACGCGCCCGCCCAACATCGAGGGCGACGGCGAGATCCGCCAGCGCGAGCTCGTCAAGAACGCGCTGCGCATGCGGCCCGATCGCATCATCGTCGGCGAGGTGCGCGGCGAAGAGGCCTTCGACATGCTGCAGGCCATGAGCACCGGCCACGAAGGCTCGATGACGACCATCCACGCCAACAGCGCCCGCGACGCCGTCGTGCGGCTGGAGCAGATGGTGGGGATGGCCGGCTTTAAGATGACGGAATCGACCATCCGCTCCCACGTTGCCTCCGCGATCAAGATCGTCGTGCAGCTTCAGCGCTTCCCAGATGGCAAGCGCAGAGTGACGAGCATCAGCGAGATCACCGGCATGGAAGGCTTGGTGGTGCAGATGCAGGAGCTCTACAGCTTCATGATCACGGCTCCGGCCCGCGACGGCACCGTCAGCGGCGAGTTCCGGGCAACGGGGCTGAGGCCGTCCTTCCTCGAGACATTGCTCATCAACGGCGCCGAGATCCCAGAGGCGGCCTTTCATCCGGGGATGCGGTTATGATGTGGGACGTCGACCTCGGTGCGGCCTCGGGGTACCTTGTCTTCGCCCTTATTTTTGCGGCGTATTTTCTCGCGCTCGAGGCGATCTTCCTGGGCTTCTCCCGCCGCGCGTCGCTGCGCGGTGCCGTCCAGAAGCGCTTGGCGAACAAGAAACAGCCCGCCAACAACCAGCGCACGGAGCTTATCAGACAGCGCCAGCGCCGCAGCCTGTCGCCGGATGGCGACTACATCATGCCGACAATCTGGCTCAATCGCCTCATTGCCCAGTCGGGCGTCAAGTTGGGCGTAGCGGGGTTCCCGGCAATCTTAGTGTTTCTCACTGTCGGGCTCGCTGTGGCGATGCTGCTCGTGAGCGGCAGCCTGGTCGCTTTGGTCTCCGGTATCGTCGTTGGCGCCGGCGCGCCCATCCTGGTGCTCGTCTACCTGCGCAGCCGCCGCTTGCGCAAATTCGAGCACGATCTGCCGGAAGCCATGGATACGCTCGTGCGCAGCCTGCGCGCCGGCCATCCCGTGCAGGCGGCGATCAGGATGGTCGTGCGCGAGCTGCCCGACCCGATCGGCACGGAGTTCTCGATCGTCGCCGACGAGCTGACCTATGGGCTCGACATGGAGACGGCCATGCAGAATCTGCATCGGCGCGTCGGACAGCAGGATCTCGGGCTTTTGGTTGCGGCCGTCGGCCTGCAAGGCAAGACCGGAGGCAATCTGGCGGAGATCCTCGGCAATCTGTCGACCGTGATCAGAAACCGTCTGCGCATGCGCCTGAAGGTCAAGGCGCTGTCGGCCGAGGCCCGCTTCTCGGCACTGATCCTCAGCATCCTCCCCGTGGCGCTGTTCGGGCTGCTTTGGATTATCGCCCCCAGCTACTACGGCGCCGTGTGGGACAATCCGATTACCAAGCCGTTGCTGCTGGGCGCGGGGATGTGGATGATCCTCGGCAATATCGTCATGTATCGCATGGTGAGGTTTGAGATCTGATGCAGGCTGCCGGTCAACATCTCGCGGGCATGCTGCATCTTCTCGATGCGAACATGCTCATGCTGATCGCCGCTCTGACGTTCGGGTCGGTGTTCCTTGCCGCCCTCGCCGTGGTGCAGGTGGCCGAAGGGCGCCAGGCCGTCAAGCGCCGCGCTATCGCCTACAACCCGGCCACGCCTCCGCGTGTCGTCGCGAGCTTCGGCGAGGCCACGCGCCGTCTCGGCCAGCATCTGCCGGCCGATTTCGAGCGCACGGCAGAGCTGCTCTTCTCGATCGAGAAGGTGGGCGGCAAGGACAAGCAAGTCAGCAAGATCAGACGCGAGCTGGTGACGGCAGGCTTCTTCCGGGCGGACGCCGTCTTCTGGTTCTACGTGGCGCGTTTCGCCATGGCGGCATCTTACGCGCTCTCCACGTTCGGCATGGTGATGCGGTTTGCGCCCACGACTCCCATGGTGACGACGGCGTTGTACACAGCGGCCGGGGCCAGCCTGGGCTTGATCATTCCCGGCTTCTATCTGAGGTTCCGCCAGAAGAAGCTGCAGCGCCAGTGCACGAACGGCTTTCCCAACTTCCTCGATCTTCTGGTCGTCTCCTCCGAGAGCGGGCTTGCCCCGCGCGCCGGCATCGAGCGGGTCAGCCGCGAGATCGCGCTCACCCATCCCTATCTCGGAGCCAACCTGTTCCTGATGAGTCTTGAGCTGCGCGCCGGCATGCCGCTGGCAGAGGCTGTGGAAGGTCTCAGCCGGCGCGTGCAGATCGACGAGGTCCGCAGCCTCGGCGCCCTGCTGCATCAGACCGAGGAGCTCGGCACCAAGCTCTCCGACGCGCTGCGCGTGTACAGCGAGGACATGCGCGCGCGCCGGCTGCTCAAGGCAGAGGAGAAGGCGCATGCGCTTCCCGTGAAGCTCGTGCTGCCGTTGGGGCTTTTCGTGTTTCCGGTCTTGATGGTGGTGGTCATGTTGCCGGTGCTTATCAGAATCCACAACGCGTTTTTCTAGCTGGAAGGACGCAGCGGATGGGGGGAAGTAGAATGTACGGCTCGCTAAAGAGCATTGGTGCCGCAGCCTTGGTGGCGCTGGCGCTCGCCGGTTGCAGCGGCGTTCCTCCGGGGTACATGGACAATCCGCTGGGCGACCTATCCACCTTCGGCGCGCTGCCGTCGGAGACCAAGACCGATAAGGGCAAGCAGTACTATCGCGACGGTGACTATGGTCTGGCGGAGAAGTCGTTCCGCAAAGCGATCGAGGAGGACCACAACAACGCCGAGGCTTGGCTCGGCTTGGCCGCGTCGTATGACCGCCTGAAGCGCTTCGATCTCGCCGACCGTGCCTACGACGTCGTCATCAAGCTCGTCGGCTATACGCCCACGGTGCTCAACAACCTCGGTTACCATCAGCTCTTGCGCGGCAACCGCGACGCTGCGGAGAAGGACCTCGTCGCCGCCCACAACGGCGATCCGGAAAACCCCTTCATCCGCAACAATCTGCTTTTGATGAAGGATCCCGACCACGCGCCCGATCCCTGGGAAGGCGTGGTCGTGCGCCGCTGAAAGAGTGCGCCTGCTATTGGGCCAGCTTGGAAAGATCGGCGTTGTAGAGCGCTGACATCGCGGGCGTCGTGCTCTCGGCGATGCGCCGCAAGCTGCCCAGCAACTCAAGCGCAGGCTGCAGCTGCGCCGCCGAAATCGGGTCGGGCATCTTTTTTAGGGTCTTCAAGTTCTCGTCGAGCGCGCTGGCGGTGGCCCCGATCTCCGAAAAGCCCATGGACCCCGCGGTGCCTTTCAACTGATGCGTGATCTCTTGCGCCGCGACGACTTGGGCAAGCGGCAGCGCCCCGGTGTCGCTGTTGGGCGTAAGTAGCTCGCTCACCCTCGCAAGCTCAACGACGAGATTGGCAAGGTGCCTCTCGACGAGAGCCCGGAGCTGCTCCTGCATGGTCATGACGCAACGGCGGTCTTGCGGACCTGTTGCCAGATCTCGCGCACACGGTCGGGAAGGGTGATGGGATCGAACGGCTTGGGGATCACGTCGGCCGCCCCCAACGCGCGATAGCGCTCGGTCTCGTGCTTCATGGCCTTGGCGGTCATGAAGACGATTGGCGTCTCGGCGAGTTGGGGAATGGCGCGCAGGCGCTTGTAGGTCTCGATGCCGTCCATGCCTGGCATCATCACGTCGAGGATGATGAGATCGGGATTGAAATCGGGCGTCCTGTCGATGGCCTCAGGCCCGCTGGCACACACGTCGAGCTCATAGCCGCCGAGTTCCTTCAGCGCGAACTCGGTTATCGAGCGGATGTCGGGCTCGTCCTCGACATAGGTGAGGCGCTGGAGTTTGTCTGTCATGACGCTCTTTCCCGGCAGTGGATCGTTCTTGCAGTGGCCGGCGCCGGCCGGCTGTCTTTTGTTGCGACTAAGCAGGAAACAATCTCAACAAACCTTCAACAATGGCTCCAGACATGCGTAAATTTGTACGAAGGTAGCAAGGGTCGTCTCCCGCTGCCGGGCGCTGAGAATAGGCGGTCGTCGTTCACAAGCCTCGGACGCTCGCCTGTGTCTGGCCCCGCCTCGCGCGCGGCTTCTCGTCCTCTGCGCACTGAGCGGCGGAGGTCACGATCGGCAGGTCGATGAAAAACGTTGTTCCTTTACCGATCGCGGTCGTGAACCCGACCTTGCCGCTGTGAGCTTCGGCGATGGCCTTGGTGATGCTGAGGCCGAGCCCGCTCCCGCCCTTTTGCCGCGCATCCGTGGAATCGGCTTGCGCAAATCTGGAGAAGACCCGGTCGCGGAACTCTTCGGGAATGCCTTCGCCCTTGTCGGCGACGGAAATGCGCACCCAGCCGTCCTTCTTCTTTGCGGCAAGAACGATTGAGCCGCCCTTGGGTGAAAACTTCGCCGCGTTGGAGATCAGGTTCGCCAGCGCTTGCGCGATGCGGTCGGGATCGCCCATGACCAATATGCCTTGCGGGACGTGTGCAACCTTGATTTTGACGTCGAGCTGCTCGGCGTAGGCCGCATTGCTACGCGCCGCCTCATAGAGAAGCCTCGCGACGTCGAGCTCCTCGAAGACGAAGCTCAAGGTGCCTGATTTGATCTTCTCCATGTCGAGGATGTCGTTGATGAGCCGCATCAGCCGCTCGCTGTTGGAGTAGGCGATGTTGACCAGCGGCTTGGCGTTTGCCGGCATCATGCCCAGGCGGTCGCTCCGCAACAGTGCCAAGGAGCCGTTGATCGACGTCAGCGGCGTGCGCAGCTCGTGGCTCACCGTGGACACGAACTCGCCCTTGATTCTCTCCAGCTTCAGCTGGTTCTCCAGGTCTTCGTAGCGCTTGCGCTCGGACAGGTCGGTCAGCATGACGACGAAGCTGCCGCCCGAAATCTGCACCTTGTTGACCGAGATTTCGGCCGGGAACGTCTTGCCATCCCGGCGCTTGGCAAGGATTTCGCGCGGCTTGCCGATGATCTCAGCGCCCTCGCTCGTCTCGAACAAGCTGTCGACGTAGCTGTCATCCGTCAGCCTCGACAGCGCCTGCCCTTGCAACGCCGAAGCCTCGTAGCCGAACAAAGAGCTCGTCGCGCGGTTCGCCTGGATGATTTTTCCGTGCGCATCGACCATGATGATGGCGCTGGAGGCGCTGTCGACGATTGCCTCGATGCGCGCTCGCGCCTCATGCAGACGCTGTTCGCGCGTCTTCACCGCGTCCTGCATGGTGATGAAGGCGCTTGCCAGCTCGGTGACCGTCTCGTCGTCGCCCTTCTCTATTCGGACCCTCGCGTCGAGCCGGTCCTCGGCAACCCGCTTGGCCGCCTCCGTCAATCGGGATATCGGCCGCGTGATGCGGCGGGCCAGCAGCGAGGCCACGAGCAGGCTGAGAACGGCCAGGCCGATCA
>Ga0307442_1001053_pt1 | contig 13543 bp, 16 predicted proteins | sample SalMarWE160430MG_FD_202143 | JGI IMG/M metagenome (GOLD analysis project Ga0307442, IMG submission 202143) | Salt marsh sediment microbial communities from the Plum Island Ecosystem LTER, Massachusetts, United States - WE1604-30 | ecosystem: Environmental > Aquatic > Marine > Intertidal zone >... | reverse complement strand
AAAAATCATCACGAAAGGGAGGTTACGCAATGCCCTCCAAAGTGAGCAGGATCGCCGCGTGGGCGTCGATCGTTGGAGCGGTGCTCCTGATAGTTATTGCTTTCGTTTCATACCGCGTCGTTCTCGTACAAAGGCATTTGCAGGCGGTGCAAACGGAACTTGCGGATGCCAAGGAACGAGGTGTTCAAAGCGAGCGGCAAGTTGCCGATCTAAAAAATCAGGCAGAGAGCCTAAAGTCCGAGCTTGATAAGGCAAATGGTCAGGCCAACAAGCTCCAAACCAAGTTGGATGAGGCTACCGCAGAGGCCAAATCAGCCCAATCGCAACTGGCGGAGACGCAGTCTCAACTGGCGGCAACCCAAAGCGAACTTGAGAGCGCTCAGCAGGCGGTGGAGAAAGCGGCCGCTGAGCGCAAGGCGCTACAGACTAAATTGGATGATGCCACGTCAGAGGCTAACTCAGCCCAATCCCAGCTTGAGGAGATGCAGTCTCAACTGGAAGCAACCCGAAGCGAACTCGAGAGCGCCAAGCAGGCGGCTGATCAGGCAAAAGAGCAGGTGGCAGAGCTTGCGCAAAAGGCCGCTAGTCTCAACTCAGAGCTTCAGACGTCGGATGGCCAGCGCATTGAACTTCGGGAGAAATTGGATAAGGCCGGATCGGAGATTGAGCGGCTCAAAAGCGAGCTCGATCAAGCGCAACGTGCCAAAAGTCCTTGAGCAGCAGTAGACAGCGTCGCGCATGAGATCGCCGTCGCTTGCGGCTCCGGAGCTGAAGCGGCCGCACACTGCCAAAGAATTAGATTAGGAATGACGCCCTTTCCACCTTAGGCTCCTGGGCGAGAGACAAAGCCATGCACTAGCATCAGGGGAAAATTGTTTGGTGGATCGTGAACTCGAGATCCTTCGCGATGCCTTGCACGAACATGTAAACGCGCTTGCCGTCGACATCGGACCGCGCTCGCCCTCAGATCCCAACGCCTTAGTGCGCGCCGCTAACTACGTCCATTCGGTCTTCGAAGATGCCGGGCTCTCTGTGAGGGAGCAGGACTACCAGTACTATGACCAGCGCGTGACGAACGTGCTCGCCACGATTCCAGCGACCGCTGGGGCCCCAGCCTATTACGTCGTTGGCGCTCATTACGATACCATCCCAAGCACGCCGGGTGCAGACGACAATGCAAGCGCCGTGGCGGTGATGCTGGAACTAGCCGGACGCCTGGGGCAATCGAGCCTGAAGGCGCCTATCCTCTTCGCGGCTTTCACGCTTGAGGAACCACCAGCATATTTGACGGGCCATCAAGGCAGCCAGATCTTCGTGCGTAGCTGCCAGAGCAATGGTGACAGCGTGCTCGGGGCGATCATCCTAGAAATGGTCGGCTATGCGGCGCCCCGACAGCATTATCCATTTCTCCCTCGTTGGCCTGGCTATCCAGCCGAAGGGAACTTCATTGGCATCATCGGAAACCGCCGCTCATGGCGCTTCGGACATACCGTTCTGAGAGGCTTCCACAAAAACAGGGATTTGCCAGTCGAGTCGCTGTTTGTCCCCTTCGACGGACGGATCTTGCCGGAAACCCGCTTAAGTGACCACGCCTCGTTCTGGGATGCAGGGCTGCCGGCACTGATGGTCACGGACACCGCCTTCTTCCGGAATCCAAACTACCACCTCGCCAGCGACACGATCGACACTCTTGATTTCACGTTCATGGCTCAGCTCGTCAGGAGCCTCGAGCTCGCGCTCCTTGAGCTTCCACTAGTAGCGTGAGGCGAACAGAGCCAACACACAGAAAAAGCACCGGACCCAGCACCGAAGCGGGAAGGCCCGCTCGCGCCTGAACTCACGGACGTACGGCCTGACAGCGAAGACGCTCCATCATCATCGGTGAGTACCGCCTGCAGTTCGGCGAAGAGGTGACCATAAGGGTGATGTGATGTTCAACGCCTGCGCCGACCCCGTGTTTCATTATAGAATGAGGGAAGCAGAGGGAGGATGCCATGGGAATGATGATTGTCCGGCACAAAGTTAGGGACTACGGCGAATGGCGCCCCATCTTCGATCGGCACGCAGAAATGCAGAGGGCGGCGGGCCTTGTCAATCCACGAGTCTACCATTCCGCCGACAGCAACAAGAGTGAGATTGTTGTCGTCTTCGATACTGAGGATACCAGGAATGCTAAGGCGTTTGCTGCATCTGCCGACCTCAAAGAAATAATGGAGGAGGCAGGCGTTCTCGATACGCCAACAGTCTATTTCCTTCAGTCCATCGATTGAACACACCCTGTCTTAGCGGCCGCCTCAGAGTGGTAGGCCGAAGCATTCCAACAATGCTGTCGTTGGCGTTCTCTACCTCAACAACCGCGGCTATGACGGCTCCGGCGGAAGACCCACAGAAGAGGACAATGTCGCCGACGCGATCGCGGCCTACGATCACTTGATGGGGTTCGGGGTGCCGGCAGGCAAGATCGTGGCCTACGGTGAGTCACTAGGTTCTGGTCAGGCCGTGAGGCTGGCGGCGGCAAGGCCGGTTGCCGCAGTCGTGCTGGAAGCCCCGCTCACCTCGACGATCGATGTGGGGCGGAGGACCTATTTTTGGCTTCCGCTTGGTTTGCTGATCACCGATCAATACTACAACGAGCGCAACATACGCTCCGTCACGGCCCCGGTTCTCATCCTGCACGGCGAGCAGGATAACGTGATCCCAGTGGAAATGGGGTTGCGGGTCTACCGCGCCGCCAATGAGCCGAAGCGCATCGAACTGTTTCCCCAGGCCAGCCACGATGATTTGTTCGACCACGGCGCCTGGGAGAAGACGCGCGCCTTTGTCGACTCCCTGGGCAGTAGCCCTCGATAAGAAACGATAAGCGCCCGTGCCATGCCGCCGACGCCGCAGCGATGGCGATCAGAAACGGGGCCCAGGTAACACATGTTGTCGAATTGGCCAGTCGCCGGACGGCGACGCCAGCTTAGCCAAACATAAGCGCACCTGCGAGGGCGGACCTAGCATATCTCCTAGACAGGCAATCTCCTTGCGAAAGCGGGACACACGCCGCGACTGTTTCGTTCAGATTTTCTTAGGGATTTGCAGCTTCGATTCGCGGGGGCTTCGAAGGCGGTTGCGCTCCGGAGGTTTTGAGGGTGTTCGGGGGTCTCGAGGGGGTCATGCGCACCTTGACAAACGCAGTTGCCGCGGCGACGAGAGTTGCGCGTGATCACATAGGGCCGATTGTGTTTGTGGGCCTTGTCGCGTGGTTGACCACGCAATTGACCCTAACGGCGCGTGCTGCCGATCGCCCTGCACACACTCTAGCGAACAGCTCCGAAGCGATCCGCCTGGCCATTCAGGCAAGGCTCTCTGACAAAGCGGCTGCCGCCAGCGAATGGGCGAGGAGTGAGCAAGGGGCTCTTCTCCAATATTACGCGGCGCCGGACAATCACCTCCTCTGGGTCGACGCCAATGGCCTTACGGACAAAGCTGAGGCGGTGATAGCGGAGATCGAGAAGGCGGACGACTATGGCTTGCGTCCCTCCGACTACCCGCTTCCCAAGCCTGGCAAGGGGAGCATCGATGTTGATTGGCTCGCCAACGCCGAAATCAGGGTCGGCCTTGCCGTGATCGACTATGCACGTGATGCGCGCGGAGGCCGGATCGAGCCGGCGCGGCTCAGCCCAAATCTCGATCCGAGTCTCGCGCTGCCAGACCCCCTGGAGTTGATGCAATCCATCGCCATTCGCGCAGACCCGGTCGCCTATTTGCGCAGCTTCCAGCCAGATCGCCCTCAGTTCAAGGCCCTACGCCAGGCGCTGATCGCGGCAAGAACTGGAAGCGCCGACCCGGCCATTCCGGAGGGGCCGATCCTCCAACTCGGCATGGACCATAAGCAGGTCGCGCTCCTCAGGAAGCGGCTGCACGTCTCTACGCCGAGTGGTGTCAAAGACACACTGTTCGATGCTCCGGTGGAGGATGCCGTCAAGCGCTTCAAAGCAGCGCAGGGCGCGGTGCCTGACGGCATCGTTGGCCCTGAAACGAGGCAGGTGCTGAACCGATTGCGTCGACAGGATTCAAACCGGGCCCGGCTGCGGCAGATTCTGATCAATATGGAGCGCTGGCGGTGGCTGCCACGCGACCTCGGCGCGTTCTATGTCACCGTCAACGTGCCAGAGTTCGTGCTGCGCGTCATGCAGGACGGCAAGCCCATCTTCAACACGCGCGTGGTGGTGGGCAAGCCCGACAAGCAGACCCCGATCTTCTCCCACGAGATCGAGGAGGTCGTCTTCAATCCCTTCTGGAACATGCCGAATTCGATCAAGACTGAGGAGATCTTGCCCCATATCTGGCAGGAAGACACTTGGCTCTTCGGCGGCGGTGACGGCAGTTGGAACACCGCGATACTGCAGCGGAACAACCTTCGTGTTGCCTATAAGGACCAGGAGATCGACCCCTCCACACTCGACTGGAACCACATCGACATTCGTAGCCTGAACATCTATCAGCCCCCCGGCCCCAACAACGTGCTTGGCTCCGTCAAATTCATGTTCCCCAACAAGCACGAGGTCTATATCCACGACACGCCGCAACGGCAATTGTTTGCCAAAGCCATGAGGGCCGAGAGCCATGGCTGCATGCGGGTCCAGAATCCCGACCAGCTCGCCCTAACCTTGTTGAAACACGACCAGGGCTGGACGCCGGGCCAGATCACCGCCGCCATCGAGAATGGGCACGACCAGCACGTCGCGCTGAAACAGGCGATCCCCGTCTACATCACCTACTTCACCCTCCGGGCAAGCGATGATGGGTCGATTTCGACGTTCGGCGATGTCTACAGTCACGACGCACGCATGGCGGCTGCGCTGTTTGGCGATGGCGCAGCGTTTGATGTTCCGATGTCTGATAATGCCCGCGAGCGCCGGAACAAAGCTTGGCCTCACAACAGCAGCACGGCAAGCCTGTCCAGATTCATAGAAAATTGAGGGCGTCCGATTTGTGCCACGCTGATCGGAGGGACGTGACGGGGGCGGCGGCAGGTGGCGTCGCGGGATGGTTTGTTACGGGGCCTCCTGGTGCGGCGGTAGGCGCCGGCGCTGGTGCCGTAGTGTTTGCCATTGTCGGTCCGTAGCTACTACTTGCGCGCGGGAGTTGGGTGCATGCTCACGGGAAACATTCTGTCACTAGCCTGGGTTGCCGCGGGCCTTCTCATTCTGCTGATTTGTGTGTCCCTCGCCGCGTGATCTTGAGTGCCCTCGAAAACTCAGAGTTGAGCCCAACTACGGGCGCCTCAGTCAGATTGTTTGTGAAGCGAAAGAGCGAAAGGAGGGAACGATCATGCGGATTTTAATGCTTGCGGCACTGTCACTCGCCGCAACGGCGCTGCCGTTGTCGGCGCAGACGCCGACTGGACTTGTGCAAGGGGCGGTGCAAGGGACAGCTAAAGGCGCCGCCACGATTGGCCAGGGAATCGTCCAGGGCACCGGACAAGCTGGCCAGGGGATTGTGCAGGGGTCTGCCAGCGTCGCGAGAGGCACCGGGCAAGCGACCGTCGGCGTTGCCAGAGGCGCTGGCACCGTGGCGGCAAAAACTGGCAGAGGCACTTGGTGCATCGTGACGCTGGGTTACGGCTGCTAAGCCTGCTAAAGCCTATAGCAAGTCCCCGGGGAGTCGAGTTGCGCGGCGCTCCGGCGTCTGCCCCCTATTGCAGGTCCCAACTCAGTTAGGAAGGCTAGGAGCCTTTTTGTGCAGGTGGCTTTGTCAAATCGCCTGGGACGAAAAGGGGCCCGAAGCCCAACTTGACGCCCCACGACGCCGTCAGTGGTGTCGGATGCCCACGGTCTTCCACTTCCGGCTACGGTCTTGCATCAGTTGGAGAGCCCGTCGCGAAGTGCCGCCTTGTTTTTGATTCAGCATATGAACTAATGCTGTGCTGGCCGCTCATCAACCAATGCTAGGGTGGTCAGCCTTGACGCGGCACGGTGGAATCTTCATGGGCAACGCGGAACTAAATCAGCCCTCTTCCGACGACGAGACAGAGAAACTCGCCCTCGCCGCAGCGGAAGCCATCAAGCGGCTCATTGCCGAACGACACGCGCTGCGCGGTGAGGTGGCTGCTAAAGAACGCGAGCTTAAACGTTTCCATGAGCGGTTCATGTTAGTTCGCGACAGCTATCGAAAGCTAGCAAACGAACTGGTCGCCCAATTGCAGCTTTTTGAGAGACTCGAGAAGGAGGAGGCTCCAGCATCTACGGGTGCAGAGTTGCATTGGCTCCGGGGCGAACCTCGAGACTAATCCGAGGCCGGCGGACCCCCGGCGTTCGTCGATGTGGCATGTTCCTCGACGGCAGGCGCCCAGAGATGAGCTGTGAGTGCTAGCTCTTTTTAGAGGTCACCACGTAGACGTTCCCTGGCACGAAAGAGACCTTCTCACTCCCACACTTGGGGCATTTGGATTTTCCCGCCTCGTGCTGCGAGATGGTCTCCGTACGCTCGAACTTTTTACCACATTTCTCGCAACGGTATTGGTACGTGGGCATGACTTGGGAGCCTTTCGCGTTGCCACCAGCGCTCACATCATCTTATCGAGGATAGTCTTCATTTCCTCGAACGAGAAGGCGCGCAGTGTTTGGGAGCGGACATTGCCGCGCGAAGAGACACTCAAAGAGAGTGCGGTCGCGGCCTCGTCGTCTGGCGCCTCGCATACCGCAACAACGTCATACTGTCCGAGGGTCCAATAAGGGTCTTTGACGGTGACACCGCTCTTTCGAGCCATTTCCTTGAAGGCTTCCGCCCGGCCGACCGTCTCCTTGACGTTGCGGATACCCTGATCCGTGAAGCCAGCAAGCACAACAAAAGTAGCCATGACAGTCCTCCTAGATGGCCGCCCGTCGAGCCGGGCTCAGGATAGCATGGGCGGGTACGTCCGGTGGGCGCCTCGGCATCCCGCCGAGGCGGAGCGGGCCGAAACTGTGGAGGTCGATTAGTCTTCCGCGCCCGGCGGCAAGATCGCCTAAGCCATGGTCCTCGAACAACGTCGTCCACACGCAGCTTGGAAGTCTGGACGGTCGCGCGTCATAGCCTACCTCCACGATATGCGGCTCGTCGTCGGGGGGCGCTTCAACTGGATCAAGCCGCAATACAGGCTCCGCAGGAGGTTTTGCACGTCCATCAGAGACCTCGAACTAATCGATTCGACAGTGGGACCGTAGACTCTTCCGTGATGAGGAACTTCCTCGCCACGTATTCGCTAGGATGGTCTTTCGGGTGCTTGTACACCTTCCACATTTGCCATTAGCGGACACCGAAAACCGTTCTACGAACTAGACCTGGGGAAAGAAACCTAGCCAAGCAGCTCACCACGTCGAAAAGGGTCGCGCGACCAAATTGACATTGAAATATTTCGGGTCGCCCGTGACCTCCTCGCCGATCCAATCGGGCTTGTCGAAGGGCTGGTCCTCGGAGTGCAACTCGACCTCCGCCACGACGAGCCCGTCGTTGATGCCGAGGAACTCGTCCACCTCCCAAGTGACGTCGCCCACCGGAATCCTGTAGCGGTTCTTCTCGACGATCGGCTTCTCGCAGAGCCGATCGATCATCTCGTCGGCGTCGGCCGGTGGAATCTCGTACTCATATTCGTTCCGCGTCGCACCGACAGTCACGCCCTTGACGGTCAATGCGCCCTTGTCGCCGGCCCTGCGCACGCGGACCGTGCGCTCCTTGACGCTCGACAGATAGCCCTGCCGGTAGTGCGTCGCTTGCGCCAGGGTCCGCCACGCCTCGCCGACTACGAGGAACTTGCGCTCGATTTCCGTACCCACGCCGCGCGCTCCTAATAAGGCATCCGCAGCGGCGTCATGCCGATCACCCGCTTGATGGCTTGCAGATAGTTGACGTTCTCCAAGTCATCCAGGCCGAGCGTGTGCCTCGCTTCCAAGACGGCCGCCGGGTCCGTCGATTCGATGGCGACGGAATGCAGGCCCGCGCCGTTGATCCAGACCTCGTCGAGTTCGGTCATGCAGCCGTTGACGGTGAAGGCGAAGCGGCGCTTGAACACGGCGGCGACCGTCAGATCCTGCTGCGGGAGGACGATCTCCTCGAGGAGTTGGTCCAAAGCATATGTATCGCGGCTCCGTTGCGGGAGCGCGACACCGAGCTGCGGGAGCATCTCGCCTTCGAGCGTCGCCGCGGTCAGGGGAAACTCGCACTTCGTCCGCGGGAACCAGCGCTCGAGATCTCCGCGCGTCTCGATGAGTTCCTTGATGTCCAAGATTCCGTCGCGGATCTTGATATTGGTGTCGTTGTTGACGGAAGCGACGATGTAGAACTCCTCGCTTTCGCTGATCCCGTGACATTCCGAGAGCTGGCGCAAGCGCGTGTCAACCATGCCGAAATTGCGCGCCCAGCAGCGGAACTCAAATCGTGCGTCGCTCTCCTTCACGGCACGGGAACCTCCCGGGATGGCATTCGTTCCCCGTAATCGAGCACTATTTGCGCCGCCGCGAGAGAGCTCGCCGATCTTCTCGGCACCCATCACGACCTCGCCGTGCTACAGAGCGCCGTCGCCGCCGTGTTCGACGGCGACCCGCGAAACATCAAGACCTATATCAGCCTTGCCGAGGGCCGGCAGGCGCTGCTCGAGGCGCGAGCCTTAGACTGTGGGCGGAAGCTGCTTGCCGAGAAGCCGTCAGCGATCAAACGCCGCTGGGACATCTATTGGGAGGTCTGGGAGGCGGAAGACGAGGCGCTGCATCTCGCAGCGCCGCCTGAGCGTCGAAGCCTCCCTCAGATTTCCACATTCGGGGAAGCTCGGTGAGTTAGCGGCAGATGGCATGTCAAACCCGGAAGAGCTCAAAGCCGACGGTCTGTGGCGCACTGCAGCATTAATCTTCTCAATGCCTCTCAATTGAGGATTTCGGCCTGTTTCAAGAGCAGCTCCTGAGTCATAGTTGGCCAAACACCGGAACACGAGGCGATAGGACATCGTCGTCCACACAGACATGGCGTGAGGCGCGAGGACACCAATAGCGCCAAAACCATCACGCACCTCGCTGAGCACTTCGCTGCTTGACTTGCATCGATGCTACCGCTGCCGGCCGCCGGGACACGTTTCGTGTACCCAACAAGGTCTGTTTCTAATGATTGCGAAGGAGTTATCGCGAATGTACCGAGCACTGAAACTGTCGCTCCTTGCAGGAGTCTCTTGTTTGGCCGCAGCGTCAGCTGCGCGAGCTGAGGACGCGGCCGCAGGCTACGTCGATGACACGTCCGTCGTCGGTCTGTGGGACGACGCCACCAAGACCACCATTGGCCAGACAGCCGAATATACCAATTCGGTCGAACTCGCTGACATCAACGGTGACGGCATGGTCGATATCCTGTTCGCCAATGGTGGTGACTACGAAGCACCTGGCAAGCCCGAGTTCAGTCGCGTATTTCTTAATCAGGGCCCGGGAAAAATGTTCAAGGAGGTAAGCAAGGAGGTCTTTGGCCCCGAACCAATGGTCGCCGTCCGCGCCATTCGCGTCGCCGATGTCAACGGCGACGGCCATGCAGACATCCTTGTCGCCAGTTCCTATCAAACACAGAGCCGGCTGTACGTTGGCGACGGCAAGGGCGGCTTCAGTGACGTAACAGCAACCCAGCTGCCACAAATCAAGGCAAGCATCGGCGATGCAAAATTCGGCGACGCCGACGGTGACGGGGATCTTGATATCATCCTGGCTGACTGGGGTCCTGGGAGTCCGATGGAGAATGACGGTGGCCGCACGATGCTGTGGCTGAATGACGGTAAGGGCCATTTTACTGATGCCACCCCCGAGCGCATGCCCGACGCGAAAGTGCGCTTTTCCTGGAATCTCGAATTTGTCGATGTCGACAATGATTTTGATCTCGACATCCTGGTGTCGTCAAAGAAAAGCGCGGGCGGATTTCTTTTCGAGAACGACGGAAGCGGCCACTTCAAGGACGTCTCACAGGGACGGATGCCGCAGTACACCAACAACTATGACTACGAGGCCATGGACCTCAACCACGACGGCTATCTCGATTTGATCACCATGAATGACGGCGAGCACCTCGACGATGGTCCCTATGCGCGGCGCAATCACATTTTTATCAATGATGGCAAGGGTGGTTTCGTCAACGCCAGCGCAAAGCTTTGGCAAGATCGTGACAATCCAGCCGTCGACGACAATCTTGCTGTCATGCTCGACTATGATTCCGACGGCGATCCCGATGTGCTCGTCGCATCACTGGCTGGTCCAGATCGCGTGCTCATCAATGATGGTACCGGTCACTTGCACCTGCATACCGATTGGGTCAACAGCTTCACCGGCGATCCGACGCACGGGACGCTGGGCACGGCAGCCGCTGATCTCAACGGCGACGGCAAACTCGATGTGGTCCAGAGCCAGGGCGAGGTGCCGGGGTCTTGGGATGAGCGCGTCTTTCTCGGCAAGCACATCAAGCGCGACACCGCACCTCCGGTTATCGCCCTAGTCGAGTCGGTACCTGCGGGGTCTGATCCGGTGACAGTGCACGCTCGTGTTCACGACAATAAGAGTCCGACAATGCCTCACGACTGGAAGTCTGTGGTGTTGCGCTGGACTGCAGATGGCAACACCCAAGAAATCCCGATGCGCTGGTACGGCGAGTACCTGTGGCGCGCCACAGTCGAAAAACCACAGGGATCCAACGCCCAGTACCAGATCTGCGCCACCGATGCGGTAGGAAACCATAGCTGCTCTCTACCAATGACGCCGAAGTAGTCCGTCTAGAGACAAGGCTACGCCCCCGAGGGGCGTGTGTTGGTAAGACGTAACGCTGCCGGCCGGTCGGCAAGTCGAGCGTGGCGGTGCTGCTGTCGTTCCGCCACTAGGTTCCCCCAAACGGAACCCCCGGAAGCGTCGGCTGGTAAATGCGCATCGGCGCCGCCCACCGCTTGCAGTAGCTGCGAGGCAATTTCAAGGGGCCAACTGAGCGGCCAACGGCCAAGCGACGGGGGCCTAGTCGAAGCTGCGGCGACCCCGTTCGACTGGCTTATAAGCAGATGTCAACAGGTAGACACTCATTTCGCCAAGCTTTGATACCTCACTGACGTGAGCATCATAGGCATGCTTGGCGTAGTCTGTCTGAATCTCCATGACCTGCGACAAGGACTTGGCATTAAGCGCGTTCTCGAAGGCTCGCGTGGCATTATCGAACGAGCCGTCATTGATGCCTAGTGTCGTAGGGACGCGCTCCGCTAGGGCCTGCGTTAGCCCTCCGGGCTGACTCGGCCGACCAGGGAAAGAACATCGAGCAGGCTTTGGTTATATCCGGGACGATGAAGTCCAACCCGGGGTGGTTAAGCTCATCGTTCATGAGCAGCAGCGCGAGCCAAGGTTGGCAGCCAGAGTAGTGGACACAGGCGGAGCAACGGCTGGTGTCTCGGAACTTCCTTAGTTCAGCAGTGCTAAAGCGAGCCACAGACCTCCATAGCATTAAACGGTGACGAAATTTTGCTGATGTGGGCGCTCAAGGCCAACCATCGCCGAGGTTTCACAAGGTCGGGGGTCCTATGAATTGTTGCGGACCCAGCCTTTAGCCACAAACAGCCAGGGCAGCGGGAACGATGGCCGATCATTGCGGTTGTAGTTCGAGCAGCCGCATCGTGAAAAGTCGGCTGGGGCACTAGGGATTGTAACGCTCAGGTCGACAAGGAGGGAAGAACATGGCCATTGCCCCGAAAAGCAAGCGCGAGGCAGATCTAGTGGCGTTCAAGCTGTTCTGCGTGTTTTCGTTCATCCTGGTTTGCTTGATCACGGCAGGGATCCTCTAGGCTTTTTTCACCCCGCGTGTGGCACGCCTTTGAGCGGGGGCAGCAACTAGCGACGGTCGAGCGCCGGCTCCCCTGCGTGTTTAAGTCTGACGCCGGGCCCCTCCCCGCCTCCTCGGGGATGATGAGATCCCGGCCGTCGGCGCTTACGCTTCAATACCCCCAGATATGGCCTGCAGCTCGGTGTTGATTAGGCCGTGTACTCATAAAGGCATCAGTCTGAGCCATTATGGGGATGTCCGCTTTGCCCCTCAAAGTAGACATTCGCCGGCTGCGCATCGATGTCCGCTAAGTGCCAAAAGTGGACACTTGCTAACCGTCGAAGCGTGAGCGCAACGCACGGCCCGCTGACCAATCGATTCCCACGGCGGCGCTACTTCATTTCGATTTGACTAGGCCCTTCCGCCCCGGAGAGCAAACGCGCCTATTCGGCAGGCGCCAATCGCGGCGAACGATTGACCTTTGCTGCCGGCCGGAACACCAAAACGGCAAAGAACAGCATATCGGCAAAGATGATGAGCGAGCCGACGATTGCGATAGGTTCCGCGGCAGGATGACCAAGATAGATGGCTGCAACTCCAATCGTCAGCACGATGGTGCCGAGAATCCACACTACCACCTGCACAAGCCCTGCACGGCTCATGTCCAGGGACGGGTTAAATCTGTAATAGATGCCAATCATAAACAAAGACACCCAACCAAGAAGGTTCAGGTGCGCATGCGCGGGGAAAACCGAATGATCGTGTGTGGCGGCCATTGCGATCCCCATGGCCATACCAGTCATTGCGAACAAGACGGCTGCTTTGAAGCTCAGCGATGATGCTTTCACCTTACCCTCCTTCGCCGGACAGTTTCATGGTTGTGGGCTTCGATGATTTTGTCTGAGCTGGCCGCCCTCGCCCTCAAAGCAGCTTAACGAAAGGAAGGTTATTCCCGTGTTCGCTTACGCAAAGCTTACGGTGCAAGTCCAGGATGTCCGTTTAGGGTCATTGGCGGACATCGGCGGGCGGTAGCGGGTGTCTGCTCTACACCTCAAAGTGGACATGAACCGCGTGGAGATCGATGTCGCCTAAGCGCCGATTGTGTTGATAAACATTTTGGGGGGCGCGAATGAGCAATATTGATTCACAACGAAGGCTAGGCGCGCAACATCGATTCAAAAAGCGCGACGCCTGGATTCGATTCTTGCTCACACGCTGCACGTTGCCGACTTTATCAACACAATCTGCCAGAAGCGGACCTATGCCGCCCCTTGGCAGACCTCTCAAGGGGATTTTCTACTCACTCGGCAGGCCTTCAAGAAAGAATCGTAGCAGTTCGCGGGAGGCATCAGGACCGTGCGGGTCTGTGTAAGTGCCATCTGCGCTACCCCCGGACCAGGCATGACCACTCCCGTGGATGAGCCATTGCTCGACCACCACAGTGCCAGTCTTGTCTCGGGTTACCGCGCGGGTATAGGCCCGGCTAGCCGACGATCGGACCTTCGCACGCTCCACAGTGTCACCTGTCTTAGCCTCGATGATCTTTGCGGCATTCGACGGATGGACGATCTGATCCGCGTCGCCATGGAAGACGATAGTCCGCACCCGAAGGGCATGATCTGAACTAGGGCCAGTTTTCCGCTGGCGGCGTTGCAGTCCGGGATCGCCCCGCATCGCCGAAAATGCTGAAGCGACGTCGGTGGCGGACCGATAAGGCAGACCGGAATGAACGCCGACGGCCGCGTAAACCTCAGGATAGGTC
>Ga0307442_1001052_pt1 | contig 13570 bp, 8 predicted proteins | sample SalMarWE160430MG_FD_202143 | JGI IMG/M metagenome (GOLD analysis project Ga0307442, IMG submission 202143) | Salt marsh sediment microbial communities from the Plum Island Ecosystem LTER, Massachusetts, United States - WE1604-30 | ecosystem: Environmental > Aquatic > Marine > Intertidal zone >... | reverse complement strand
GTGTACCTTCTGCAAGAATGTTTGTAAATGAATTATTAAAGTATTATGCTCCTGATAACGAAATTGAGGATTTAACCAGGCTTGATTCGCTGAGATATGAATTATTAGTAGAAAAGATACAAGATTTATTTGATAAAGACATCAAATTTTTAGACTACTTGGATGAGGTAAAAGAACCGAACGCTAATCATGTTTTCTTAGCTAACATGATAATGAGATATAACTACGTTGTAACAACCAATTTCGACTTTCTCATTGAAATAGCACTGAAGAAAAAGCTAACACTATTTCCCATGTTTCATGATTATCATAAAAAAGTCATAGCCATCATCACAAAAGATGATTACGAGAAAGATGTGCGATTTCAATTTCCTATCATTAAGATACATGGTTCAAAATGGGATTGCATTAAAGGGAGATTAACTAAGAATTCATTAATTACTACAATTAGTGCTCTTGGAAAAGATAGGGAAAAAGGTAAAACTTTTGCTATTGAACCATACAAGAAGAAGCTAATTGATTCAATCATGCAATACCGAGATCTTATAGTCATGGGGTATTCTGGTAGTGATGATTTCGACATTGGTCCTATGTTAAGAGAATTAACAGGTATTAAAAGGTTGATTTGGATAGATCATGATCAGGATCTTGAAACTGAGGATATTTATAAATATAAACCCATTAAAGTCTCAAATTTATCTTCGGATTTAGATCTTTCGAAACATGATAACATGCTATTAGAAATTGCTACTGAAAATAAAATAGAAGTACATAAAATAAAAACGAATACGATACATTTTGTGAAGACTAAATTAGCTCCCATATTTAATGAAAAATTCGATACTCTTAAGGAAGATCCTTCAAAACAAGTTCTTAGTTTTAGGGATTTTATGAAAGAGAATCATTTTAATGCTACAGAATCCTCCAAGAATAGGTTTGCTCACGAAATTTATACTGAACTAGGAGAAACTGTGCTTGCTGAAAGAACTGCGCTGGAAGGTTTAACTCTTTCAAAGAAAGAATATGATGATATTAACGAGATGTATTTCACAAATGCGTTAGGATTAATTTATTCCACTAAAGGGGAATTAGATAAAGCGCTTGAAAAATTTAATGAAGCCTTGCAATTAACAACAATATCAAATCAGAAAAATGAGAAGATTGGAGTTCTTATTAATATCGGAGAGAATTATCGGAAAAAAGGGGATTTTAAAAATGCAATAAAATACACAACCCAAGCTTTAAGTCTTATGAGTGAAGATACTCCTAACTTGTTAAAATTTTCGATATTAAACAGTTTGGGAGTAATATATCGAGCAAATGGGGATGTTCAGAATGCAATTAAGAATATTGAATTGGCTCTAGAAATTGCTCAAATTATGGGAGATTTATCGAGAAAGGCCTTATGCTATAATAATCTAGCAGGAATTTACGTATCACAAGGACTCTTAGATCCTGCCTTGAAAAAAGCTTCTGAAGCGCTTAAAATAGATGAATTACTTGGAGATTTAGAAGATATGGCTTCCAATTTGAATACAATCGGTAATATTTATAGAATCGCTGGAAATTATCAAGAAGCATTGAAGAATTTAGAGCGAGCATACCAAACAGCGGACAAAATTAAAAAATTAAGAATTAAGGCACTTGCAGGGAATGCCATAGGAGTGATTTACTTTAACCTCGGAAAGATTGATGATGCTATGAGGAAGTATGATGAATCCTACGAAATAAGAAAAATTATGGGAGATTTATCGGGTCAAGCAACTAGCTTGAACAATATGGGATTAATTTATAGGGCAAAACGAGATTATAATAAAGCTTTCGAATTATTCAATAAATCAATTGAAATAGCTGAAAATATTGGAGAGAAAACGCATTTAGCAGTGCGTTATGGAAACATTGCTTCAATATATGAAGCTAGAAGAGAGTTTCAAAATGCGCTCGAAGTTTACAGGAAAGCACTCGCAATCGAAAGATCGCAACAAAATTTGCATGGAGTAGCTAAGCAACTTTTAAATATCGGAGGAATTTTGGGAGATCTTGCCCAACAGGATGAATGCATTCAAAAATATACAGAAGCACTCAATATCATGGAAGATCTAAAGATTAAACCAGGAATTGCGAATGCGCTCAATAATTTAGGTACAGTATATTATAAATTCAAAAAAGATTATGAGAACTCTATTAATCTCTTAGAAAGAGCTCTTGAAATCTATAAAGAAATAGATGATACTCAAATGCTATTAACAACTCAGAAAAATCTTAACTTTATTAAAATGCAATATGAAAGCCAAAATTGAGTAATTAATCAAAATTTTTAAAACTTATAAAAGATAGAAAAATCTAAAGGTGAATTAAATAATGGTTATATCAGACTTATATGAGAAATTGCGTCTATTGTTGAGTAAGGGGGAGAATGTTATTGGATTGCCAAAACATGAAGTAACATTGAAATTATTGAAAAACATGTTTACTCAACAAGAAGCTGAAATTTTAACTTCAAGTTTTAGTAAAGTCAGTACTCCAATGAATGTAAAAAAGATTTCAAGGCTATCAAATATAGCTATTGATGATTTGACAGATATACTTGAAGACATGTATCATAAAGGAAAATTAATAAAGTTAGGCACTCTGTATGTCTTATTACCTTATCTACCCGGTGGTTTTGAAGTATATTTCACCACTAATCGGGATGACCCAGAGAGAATGAAGAAGGCCGCAGAAGCACACTTGGAATTATTTAAATTAGGATTTCCTTATGAATTAAGTGCTAGCGATTATACGATTTATCGCGTAATTCCTACAATAAAACCCACTGAAAGATTGATTGAAATAGAAAATTCAATGGAATTGACACATCAAATCTTACCTTTTGAAATTTTAAAAGAATATTTAGAAAAGGCAAATCCGAAAGTATATGCCGTCGTTCCATGTAGTTGTAGAAATGCCGCAAAGTTAGCTGGAGAGCCATGTAAACAAACAAATGAAAATTTTTGTGTTACTACGGGAACCTTGGCAAAAATGGTTATTGAACAAGGAGTTGGACGTGAAGTTTCTTTAGATGAATTAATGGATGTAATGGAAAGGGCAGAAAAGGAAGGTTTAGTTCATGAAACATTTAACATGCAAGATACGGCTACGTTTGTGTGCAATTGTTGTTCATGTTGTTGTGGATTTTTAAAATCCGTGAAGGAACTTAACAATTACAATTCTATTACTAAATCCAATTTTGAACCCCATGTTCAACAAGAAGAATGTACGTTGTGTGAAAAGTGTTTGGAAATTTGCCCAATGGGAGCAATATATCATCATTGGCCCCATAAAGAAGATTCATCTGACAATGAAATCAAGATTCGACTAGATCGTTGCATAGGATGTGGGTTATGTGCATCAAATTGTCCCGAAGAAGCTATTGTCTTAGAAAAGGTTCGAGAAGCTGTACCTGTTAAAAGTCAAATGGATTTACTCACGCAAAGAGCTGCGGGAAAAACTCACTAAAGTTTTTAATATCATTCTCCTCTACTAAAAAGGTTTATATAGATAATCTATTTCAGTTCAAGACTTAACTAATAAATAAAGATTTCTTGAAAATACTTACTTACATAATCATAAGAGATTTATTCTTGATATCACTTTTTAATAAGTATTTTAATAGAAATTAATAGAGAGGTAGATGGAATTTTGAGTAATCGTGATAATAAAACTAAGGAGGAGCCTAAGGGAAGACTTGATGAAACAATTATTGATAGATTATCTGAATTCTGGCCTGAACCTCGAGAACAACTTCATTTTGGTGGTTGGAAAACTACTCATGAACTTGTTGAGAAATTAGACTTAAAAAATGTTAAAAATGTGATGGATCTGTGTTGTGGTGAAGGTAGTACAGCCTGTTGGCTAGCAAAAGAATATGGATGCAATGTAAGTGGAGTTGATATATTAAGGAAAGCAATAAGCGTAGCTGAAATTCGAGCAAAAGAGCTTGGTGTATCTGATTTAGTAGATTTTAAGGAAGGAGATATTTTTAAACTACCTTATGAAGATAATTCATTTAATGCTGTATACGGTCAAGATCCAGATGGTATTGCTCACAAGGATAGAAAATTAATATTCACTGAAATATGGAGAACCCTCAAACCTCATGGGAGGTTTGGTTTCCAATTGTGGATCCCTTTTTCAACGGTTTCTAATGAAAGAGTTAAGTATTTTGAAGAAGTTACTTCTGAAGCCGGATTTCCGGAAATGATAAGACTTTCTGTTCATGATTTTATTCAAGATTTGAAAGAAGCAGGGTTTACAAATATAATCGTTGAGGATCTTAGTGAAATTTATAGTAATCATATGCGAGGAATGGAGAAGAAATATGGGGAAAAACTGGCAAGTCCGGATAAATGGCATAAAATGCTCCTGGAAATGGTAGATGATGGATTGAAATTTGGAGTAAGAATAATTGCTAAGGTTGTCAAAGATAAAAAACAAGCAAGCTTTTTAAAAGATTTACCTAAAGCAGAAGAACTTTATTTCTATGGAACTGGAGTATTCAGCTTAGATCATATATTTGATTTTGATACAATCGCCGAAGAAAGAAAATATAGGAAAATAATATTAGATTATTTAGTTAAAAGTCATTCTAAATTTGATTGGTCTGAAGAAGGTTCGGGAGTGTTGGCTTCTGGTGCAGTTGATAATTATTCACCTCCTAAGGTAGGCAATTTTTTAAGTGTAGATATTACAGATGTTGTTGAATCAAAAGAATTTAATATTAGAATTAGTGATGAAAAATACCTTGATGTGAGGATTGATGAAATTTATATAGATATATACCACTTTAATTGTGCTATCCTTCATTTCATGGCATATATCCCAAAAGAATCTTGGCAGGACAAGGAAGTTTTAAAACGGATAAGATTTTTTATTCAAAGACATTTGCATCCGTTAACAGAATTTGGTATAGACATGGAATCCATTTTTGCTCCTACAATCATTGAATTAAATTTGATTTTTAATAAGGTTGTAGATGAGATTAATCCTCCAATTTTAAAAACTCCGATTATGGATTTTACTCAATTGAGCGATGAAATGACTACTCAATTATTTTGGACACATGCTACAATAGTTGCTGCCATGCCAGAAGATTTTGATGTTAATTCCGAACATTTTCAGGAGGTTCTTCTTAACGTCAACCCAGAGGGGATATTTAACTATTCAATTATACCTAATATCTTTGCTTATGTAGAATCTGGAGATTCACTGATCTGTTTGCCAAACGTTCCCGATATTCGTAACAGATCCCCAAAAACTATAGCAAATGAGGATTGGATCCAATGGATAGCAATACAACATTACACTTGGAAGACAGCTTGGGAATTGGATAGAGGATTTTATATTCTCTTGAATGTTGTCACATCTCACTTAAAATACAAGAGAACTGAAGAATACAGAGATGTTTATGCTGTTAATGCCTTGCTAAATCATATAATCTTAGTTTTAGACACACATAAACCTCGAAATGTCACCTCTACATATTATAGCATTACATTTATCGAGAGAATACGTAAATCTTGGAGAACTGATAATATTCTTGAAGCTGCTACCTCAAAAATGGGAATGCTACGTGATTTAATAAGTCAATTAGATGAAATTGAATCTTCAAGAAGGAGTAAAAGAGTTGAGTTATTTCTTACATTACTTGGTATATTTGCTTTAGGAAGTTTGGTTCTTGATTTCTTAGGTGCAATTTCAATAACATTTCCAGACTGGATAACACTTACTTTAGGATTAAGCATACCATCCATTTTTTCAATTATAGCTTATCGATTACTGAAAACTTAAGTCAAATTAGGATGAGGATAATTGTATTACGTTGATTAACTATAAAAGAAAAAGAAAAAAAAAATTATTAACCAGTTGGAGAGAATACTCCCCCGAAAACTAACCATGCTAAAAACGTTTTAGAGACAAGACTAAGTATAATGTACATTTTTTCACCATATAAATAATCTTTCCATTTACCTACGCCTTTATATTGGAGAATCATATTAATCGCAAATGTATTAAAGAAGAATAATTCAATTGCATAAATCCAATATACAAACCCAGGAATCTCTCCACCATTTACTCCTGTGTTAATGAAATATGCTGAGATAACGATCCAAGGAACTGCACCAGCGACTACTCCAAGATAGTAAGCAGTCCATCTAACTTTTTCCTTTAATTTTCTCGTATATACATTATGGAGTTCCATCATTAGACCAAACATGTTCATCAACGCATTAGATATAAATATCATGAATAAAGCCCAGAAATCTAAGACCCCAAAGAACAAAGCGATTAAGACAATCATAATTGAGCTTGAAAAAGCATATTCAAACCATCGAACTTTATTAATTCCTTTCTTTAGATCTCTATTATATACTTTATTCAAAGGGTAAGCAATTAGAAAGTGTGCGATTGCAGATAAGAGAAGGAACGTTCCAACAAACGCACCAAGAGCCGTGAAAGCAAAGATCACTTCAGGATTTGGAGAAAGCGTAGGTGGGGGACCCAGATCAAATTCTAAATAGAAAGTATAGATATTTACCGAAAAACTCAAGAATGGTAAAAATCCAAAGAGTACCATCAGTAAACCTTGTATTAGATGCAAGATCATGGCATTACGATTAAATTTTTTCAGGTATTCAAAAGTTATCTCTGATTTTGGGATTAACCACTCATCTTCATTTTTTATAGAATTCATAATCATAATATTTCACTTCTAAATTTAAAAAAACCGTATTAAAATTATAAATTTCCATCTCAAATTGATGCTTACAGAGCTGGTTGGATTCCTCTGTTCGTATTAGCCAAATTAGTTAATTCTTGGATAATAAGATTTAATATTAGATATTTTGAAAAAAAGAGATTTAATACGATTTATTCATTCATCTCATACTCATCCTTTAAGGAATGGACAGTTTTCCAAACTCTTTTAAACCTATCTGGATCTACGTTTGGTTTTTTTATCATTTTTAAGCACCATTCCATTTGTTCAGGGGTGGTACTTGACTTATTATACAAGCTCAATGCGTACTTGGAAAAATCTCTCACTAGGAAATCAAAAATTTGGTCAATGGTATCTCCATCTAAGATATAAATAGCTGCATTTTCAATAATTAAATGAGCATATACTATTAAAGAAAATATCTCACCAATACCAGATAGCATGAAATCCATATCTTTTTGTTGGTCAACACTTGGAGTAGCTTTATTTCCAAGTAAATTAAACAATTTTATTTGTTCTAAGAAAATTTTGACGTTTGGTAAATCATATTTTTCAAAAGCGGGTTTCCAATCATGAAGTCTAACGCGTCCTAAACCTCTTGTTGGACCTTGGTTGAATAAAAAGTCATCATTTCCCACTTGATCTTGTCTAGGAACAGGTTCAAATTTCTTATGATTCATAAAAAAGTTGAGCATAAATTTTAAAATTAACGCAATGTTTACATGAACTGTTCCTTCGAGTTTGGGTAATGCTCGTATATCTTTCGCCGCCATTTCAAAGTACATGTCTTTCTCAAACCCTTTAGCAGCAATAACGTCCCACAAAAGGTTGATTACTTCTTCTCCTTGGGTTGTAGTTTTCATTTTCATAACGGGGGAATAAAGTAGGTAGCGTCTATCCTTATTAGAAGCAATCCTCATGTAATCTGCTGTCCTCAAACCGAATAATTTCATTGCAACAAGACGAGTATAAGCATCAACAAAATTCTGTTTAACATGTTGAAAATCAGTTACATACATTTTATACAACTGACGATGGGAAGCGTGATGTATTGCTTCATAAAACGCGTGCGTACAAATGCCAATTGATGCCCAACCTAAATTATATTTCCCAACATTAACAGTATTTAATGAGGAATTCCAAGCATCCTCACCCTTGGAGAGTATGTCTTCCTCAGTGATAGGGTAGTTATGAAGTGCAAAATTTGAAACGTAATTTTGGCTGTCACACACGTTTTTAATTAATTCATAATTTTTATGCTTGTAATTTGCAACAAAGAATACATACTGTTCTTTATTTTTCATATCATATTCTGGGATTTTTCCATTCTTATCCGCAAATTTCCCAAAGTTTGATACCATTTCTGCTTCATTACCATTCCCGATATAATATTTTTCTCCATTTGCTTTATACGTCCCATCATCTTGAGGCGTGAGAGCCATTTCAGAAGCATAAATGTCCGCACCATGATCCTTTTCTGAAAGCCCAAACGCAAAAATAGCTCCTTCTTCAAGTAATTTAGCAGCTTTTTTTTTCGCTATTTCATTATTACTCATCCATATGGGGCCTAAACCTAATATGGAAACTTGCCAAGTATACCAATAACTGAGACCATAAAAACCAAGGATTTCATTAAATTCACATATTCTCCAAGTATCCCAACGATAATTATTATCTTTTCCATATTGGGAGGGTGTAAGAAGTTGAGCAAAAAGTTTATTTTTTTTCTGGAATTCAAGAAAATCAGAATACCAAACTTTATTATGATCATCTTCTTTAATTTTAGCCAGACCTTTATTCTCAAAAAATTCAACAGTTTTAGCCATTATTTCGTCAGAATTTTTATCTGGATAGTAACGATCACGTTTTTTAGGATTCAATAAAAGTGTCATAATTTCAATCTCATTATTTTATTTACCAATATCTAGCTAAAAGATACGAAATTTTTTAAAAATTATGAATACAATTTAAAATAATTAAAAACAAGAAGAAACATTTATTAAAATGATTATATATGAATGAGATGACAAAAAGTTGAAAAGAAAAACAAAACGTGGATTTTTAACGGCACTTCTCATAGGTTTTGACGAGAAAGAGATTCATGCGTGGAAAGTGTATAGTCATTCTTTAAGATTTTATAAAACTATCAGATTAACTCGAAAATGGAAATACTTGGATGAGAAACAAATATATCATTCACTCGAAGAATTAGTAAATCTCATTCGAATTGTTATTAAAGAAGGAGTAAAGAGCATTTTATTAGCAGGTCCACTGAAAACAGATTATTCAACCATCTTTTTAGATCATATTAATAAACATCACCAGTGGTTGGTTCGTACAAAAGGATATGATCGAGTAAGTTTTGGTGAGATTGTTGGAACTGCTAATACATTAGACAGTGCTAACTATTTAATTTCTCAGGAGAAATCATTAAATATTATTTCTGAAACTAAATCTGACGAAATAAATCTACTAGTTAAACAGCTAAATAAAATAATCAACATCGGTGATCCTAACAGAATACTTTTGTATAATTTGGAAGAGATTGAATCTCTCATTTATGGAAGGGGTAAAAAAGACAAATCCGCAGCAGAAAAGCTAGATTTCTTAATCGTAACGGAAAATTTCATTAACAACCATAGGAGTAAGCATCGAATACATCGTCTCATACAAATTGCGAATAATAAGGGAATTATAACAAAGACAATATCAATTGAAAATCCAGCAGTGGATCGTTTTGATCAATTTGGAGGGATTTTGGCTTTTAAAAAGATAAATTAAAATAGTATAGAGCTAAAAAAATGCATTTTAAGAAAAATTTATTGATTTTAATTCGATACTAAATATTATTTATTTTAGTAAAGATAGCTAATGTGATAATGAATATTCATAAATTAATGAATGATACTTCAGGAAAGGTAAATTTTTTATTAGGAAATGAAGCAATTGTCCGTGGAGCTTTAGAAAGTGGGGTGGATGTCTACACATTTTACCCAGGTACTCCAAGTTCAGAAATTGGTGAGATTTTCATGCGAATTCACAATGATATTGGAGTGAAGTGGGTGGAATCGAGTGTAAATGAAAAGGTTGCTATAGAAATCGCTGGAGCAGCATATGCGAGAGGAGCTACTGCCATGGTTGGGATGAAAAATGTTGGCTTAAATGTTGCCTCTGATCCGCTATTTGCGATTGCAACTACTCGTCCTAAAAACTTTAACTCCGCTTTGGTTGTTATAGTAGCAGATGATCCCCAAGCGCATTCCAGCGCAGTAGAAATGGACTCAAGATATTATTTAAAATTGTTAAAAATTCCAGCATTAGAACCAAGTGATCCTCAAGAATGTTTAGATTTTACAAAAAAAGCCTTTGAGATTTCTCGAGAATTAAAGCTTCCTGTAATTGTAAGGACTGTCACGATGGTTTCTCATGCGAGAAGTAATGTTGTATTTGGAGATTTAAAAAGTTCAGATATTTCTAATGAATTTGATTTATCAAAAGAAGTAAATGTGGCTTCAAGGCTATACTTTCTAGAGTTAAAGGATGATCAAATTTACGCTCGAATGAATAGGGCTTTACACATATCAGAAGAGAGCTCTTTAAACAAAATTGTTAATCTAGAAGACGAAAATAAATACAGATTAGGAATCATTACAAGCGGAGTGTCATATCACTATGCTTTAGAGGCTCTTGATCATTTAGGTATCTCAATTCCCATTCTTAAACTCGGTTTTATCAATCCTTTTCCAGTTAAAGTTGTTACAGAATTTCTTAAGAAGTTTGATAAAGTACTTGTTATAGAAGAAATGGATGCATTTCTAGAAGACCAGATCCTTGCTGTTGCAAAAATTGCTGATATTAATACGCAAATTTATGGTAAATTTCCTTTTTCTTATTCGAAAGAACAATCTCTATTACCACTTGTAGGAGAATTAAATCCTACAATAGTAACTTTAGCCTTGAAAAAAGTATTGGGGAATGAATTTACTCTAAATCAAAATGATAGGAATCCAATCAAACTCGAAACAATGAAGAGATTTCCTATAATGTGTTCAGGATGTCCACATCGCACTACGGGTTATGCTTTAAAGGAAGTTATCAATAAAATAAAATCATTAAAAGGAGTGGATACATATTTTTATCAAGATATTGGATGCTATACGATGTTGTCTTATCCTCCTCTTGGATTTGCTAATGTTAAGTATTGCATGGGGTCCAGCATTGCAACAGCTCAAGGTGTTGCTCATACAAGCAATGATTTGAACATTGCTATCATAGGAGATGGAACTTTTTTTCACGCGGGCATTCCTGCACTTATAAATGCAGTTCATCATAAAGCACCGATATTAGTTTTAATATTAGATAATGGTTGGATTGGAATGACTGGACAACAGCCTCATCCTGGAAGCAATATCATGCACTATCAAGAAGGTATTTATAAAAAAAATATTGATTTAGAATCCTTATTAATCGGAATGGGAGCAAACGTAACTTTAATAGACCATAGTTCTGAAAGTGATTCTTATTTTAAACATTTAAAAAAACTTATCCAAAGTAAATGTTTTGAAGTTATCGATAATCAGTCTTTACGGGTAATTTTGATCCGAGATGAATGTATTCAAAAAATTGTCAAACGAAGGACTCCAATATTAAGGCAAGTAAATTTTGAATTATGTAATAAATGTGGTTTATGTTACAATCAATTTTCTTGTCCATCTATAAATTTAATAGATAATTTTGTTATAATTGATTCAAATTCATGTTTAGGATGTGGAATTTGCGAAGAAATCTGTCCGAACGATGCAATTAACAAGGTGAGTAAATGATGGAATCTTCAAATTATACAATAGTAGTTACGGGATTAGGAGGTCAAGGTATAATACGTTTCATTCAGGTCTTAGGAAATGCACTAATGAATAAAGGATATTCGGTCATTACATCTGAAACTCATGGTTTAAGTCAACGAGAGGGGAAAGTAAAGTGCTTTCTCCGATATGGAAAAAAATTGATTGCTCCGATACCAATGAATTGTTCAGCAGATATGATAATTGCACTAGAAAAAAGTTGCATTCTAGATGTGTTAAACTTTGCAAAACTAGATAAGAGCACTGATTTGATAATCTCTGAATTTAAAAAAACCACAAAAAATCAAGAATACATTACTGATGATTATTTCAAACAAAATCTCCCAAATTTTTCAAAAAATATCCATTATATTACGATTACTAAAATAAAGAATGATATTAGATTACTAAATACATTGATACTGGGCTTTATCATATCTTTTTTACCACTGAGTTATCAAGAACTACAAAAATCTCTAAATAACTATTTTTCAGGGGAAATATTGGAAGCAAATCTTAAAATTCTCCAAATTGGAAGCATATTGAGACGAAAAAAAGATTAAAAGCAACATGGTATTAGAGATGTTTTTGTAGCGATAAAATTCGTTTTTCTAATTTCTTAATTTGAGATTCATTTTCAATTGATCCTCCATTATTACCCAAAATTGCAATTGCTGACTGGAAGTTTTGAATTGCATTAAAATAATCTTTCTTTTTTTCAGCTTTTTCACCATATTCTAAACAGAAGTCAATTTCTAAAGATTTAATTTTTTTATCAAGTTCGAGTATATTGAATGAAATTTTTCCAATTGATAGTTCAAAATTAAAACCCGTAGCTAAATAGAGTGCTTTTTCATATTCTTTTTGAGCTTCTTTATATGCTAAAGCTTTTTCAGCGGTTTCTCCTTTCTTGATAAAATTTTCCATTAATTTTTTTGCTTCTTCAGCATCCAATGTGCGAGCTTTTTCTTTTAAATTGTTCATAGCGTCATCATTTGCAAGTATTGACGAAATTAACTCATTATCTGCAATTCGTTTTGCACGAGTCTCTTGAAATTTTTTAACTTCAACCGCTAAATTTTCAATCTTCGAAGGAATGATAATATTTCTCTCTAATAACTGGTAAATTTCATACAGTATTATCGACGGATGAGAATTGACTACTGGCTGTACTTTATCGATGAGATTATTTATGAAGAAAAAATTTTTGACGTTTATTAGTTCATTGGCAAAATCAATCACAGCCTTTTGAATGATATTCTTATTAATTATTTCCAAATCCCCAGGTGAAATCGTATGGCTTAAAACCATTGGAAAAACCAGCTTGATGTTGAAAGCCTCGATTATAAAATCAATTGTATCATCAAAGTACAACATCCCTGATTTTAGGAGACGTTCAATCTTTTGATTGTATATTCTTTCATATTCAAATAAAAATTCAGCTACTTTTTGTTTCAAACTTTCTGAAGGTTTTCCATCTAATACTAAACAGATTCTAATGAAATTACCGTTTTTAATTAGCAAATTAAATGTGTCATATTGAAGTTCATAGAAGTTATGGCTATCATTTCTCGTTTCTACCGATCTTGAAGTTGAAAAGGTAATATTAGCTTGCATGAACCCAATTAATAAATCAATATTAAGGTTAGTTCCTGAGACGGGATAGTTCAATATGAGTAGTCCTGAATCCTTAGTCTGTAATATCACGGATTTTATGTTTAAAACATCCATAAATTTGTACCAAATCAATGACTGCTGCATCTGAGTCCGCTTTTCTTCAGAATCCATCATTGATATTTTAGGATTTTGAGAAGTATCAAACCCTACTTTAGCGATATATGTTTTCACGCATTCTTTACAGTGATCAGGATAAAAACTACAATCTTCTTTCTCTTTTCCGCAATTAAACCCTATTCGACTAACTTGGAAATATACCATTACAATCTTAAATTTTTATATTTATATCTTATAC
>Ga0307442_1001051_pt1 | contig 13571 bp, 9 predicted proteins | sample SalMarWE160430MG_FD_202143 | JGI IMG/M metagenome (GOLD analysis project Ga0307442, IMG submission 202143) | Salt marsh sediment microbial communities from the Plum Island Ecosystem LTER, Massachusetts, United States - WE1604-30 | ecosystem: Environmental > Aquatic > Marine > Intertidal zone >... | reverse complement strand
GTCGAATCCTCCGTCACCCTCCTGGGCGAAAGCAAAACTCGAACAAAAAAGAACGAGGATCGCGACAGCAAGGACTTTCAAATTCTTGACCATACATGCCTCCTCACACTTCGCTACTAAATATAGTACGAAAATAAAATATAACAACCGCGATGGCGATTGAAGCTCCCCCCGTTCAGGGTCCCGCACCGGGGTTCCAACAACCGATCGCTAAAGCTAGTCTCGGTAGAAAAGAGGATAATGCTCACCACATTGCAGCGGAAAGCCGAAATCGAGGGGATGCATATTCGGGTTTGCAGCAGGCCCGCGCGCGGCCCTAGAACTTGATCTGCACGCCGATCCCGCCGCTCAAGCCCAGACGCCAGTAGCGCACACCGGCCGAGGTTTTTTCGACGTCGATCCCGGCCGATATTTCGGCGCTGATCTCCCCGTAATCAGGAAGCAGAGCCGTGCTTTTATGGCTGAGGACGAGATTGAAAGGATGATAACTGCTGTCCTCACCGGGACCGTTGAGCTCCAACTCCAGACTCTCGTGGTGGGACCAGTAGCCCTGTCCGCCGACAGCTTCCGGAAGGAACGGCAGTCGCACCCCGTTTTCCGGGTATCGGGACCACAGATATAGCAGCTTGACCGTATCACCCCATACTATCTTCGTTCCGATCTCCTCTCTGTCTTGCCGGAGACGGTAGCGATTCTCGAAAGTCAGCTGTTCGTCCTTTTCCCCTTCGAAGGAGAAAAAATGATCCAGGCTCATCTCCAATCCCCTCAAGAGCGGCCCGCCGGTTTGTTCGGCGACATCCATGAGCAATGACAGGCTGGTGCTGAACTCATCGCTTCTGTAGAAGGAGAACACAGGGTAGGCACCGAAATCTCCGAACAGGTTTAGAGCCGTACTCTGAGCTGTAAGCGAATAAGAGTTGTACAGATCGGTCAGGTCTTCATCTTTGACGAATTGTTTCTTGACACTCAGCTCGAAAAACGAAGGTAGAAATAGATCCCGAATTCTCGAGGAGAATCGTCTGGAAAGCCGCAGATAGGCTTCAGCGTTGTAATCGGCCTTGTTGAGCTTATCGGAAAGGTCGAGGAACAGCTGCTCAGCATCCGGCGAGTACAACTCTACGAATGGGAACTGGCCATATAGGTACTGTTGACCGTAGATCGTTTCAAAGGAACGGGAAAAATCGTCCGAGTAGTCACCTGCTCCGGTCTCTGAATCGACCACATCGAGATGGCGGCGATAGCCGGGTGTTATCGAAAACAGGGAGACACCCTGGTCCTGCCACCGGAAGGGCACACTCAGTTCCATATCCGCAGAGCTCTGCAGCATCCGACCGGCAGCCACGAAGTCGTAGCTGTGGAAGCCGTGCCGCCAGATAGTCTGGAGACCGGCCGGTAGCGTGTTCAAGCTCCAATCGAGGTTGAGGTCCGCCTTGCGCTCCAACTCTTCCGCAGACGGCCACTTGTCACTATTCCATCCCGAAAGCGTTTGATAGGGGAATAGAAGAGCGTATCCATCGATCCAATTGGAGAAGTATCCGCCGGATCCGAGAACAAACTCATCGACAGCCCCGGATATCGACAGGCTGTTCTGCAGGCTGAAGGGCGCTGGAGTGATCCGCAGGTCTGCGCCCCAGCTCTGGCTGAGGGTCTCTTCCAAAGATCCGGCCTGGCTCTGCAGGTCCAGCTGTGCAACCGGCGGGATTTTTAAAGCGAGCGTGTTTTTCCTGTTAAGTTCCTTCCCCGTATCACGTTCACGCAGGCTGAAGGAGTCGGTAAACACGACCGGAGAGGGGATGTTCGGAACCGTTAGTCCGTGGCCGCCGCCCAGGGTGACCAGGTTGTCCGTGCCGGTAACCGTGAAATCGACATTCATATCCACCAGGGAAAGTCCCAGCTCCAATTCACTCACCGAGCTGTACCTCTGCGCAGCGAGCGGAGTTCCGTAGAGGGCCGAGAAACCCCGGCTTGCGTAGGCTGCCCTCTGCCGAAAGCTCAGGTCGTGGATCAGCGGGTACGCGCCCCAGCTGACCAGCTCTCCCGGGAGATTCAACTCCAGATCCAGGGTCGCTCCGGCCCCCAGGGAGCCGGCCGGGTCGGTGAGATGAAGCTCGTCGAGGTAGAGGGTGCGGGTTCCGATAGCGGGTCCGGCGTTGGTTAACTCTACTGTGAACAGACCCAGCGAACCGTAGTTGGCAGGCTCGATCACAGCCACACCAGCACCGGTGAGCTCGGTTCCGTTGCGGTAGATCTTTCCCTCATCCAGGGAAACCACGATCTTCTCCCACTCCGTGGTTGCAAAGGGCGGATAGCTCCAGCGGATGGCGTTCCCCTCTTCGTCGGCCAGGGAAAAATTGAGCAGAGTTCCATCTGCCGAAGGGAAGTGGGTGTAGTAGACGATGCTGCGGTAGCGGATTCCTTCGGTCTGCGCCTCGGTGTAGCCCCTGGTCCACCAGGTTTGCCCGCTCCCGCCGCTCCAGAAAACCTCCACGACCTTCTGGGTCTCCTCGTAGGGATGAAATATGTCCTCGACCTCAGCGAAGGTCGCCTGCAGCGGTTTGGAGGGAGGATCCTTCATCTCCCATTCCTCGATTTCCCGGGCGCTGAGCTCGGCGCCGCCGCCGGGATCGACGACCCAGTCGGCGAAGAAGCGGCTTCCCGCCAGAGAGATCTCATCCAGCAGGAGGCGCCCCGTGGTATCGCTTCCCCCCGTACGCCTGACGATCAACCGCAGGCTGCGGGTGCGGGCTATCTTTCGCTTCTGATCGGCGGTAAAGGTGTGGGTAAAGGATGTCCAGTCCACCGTGTCCGTGATGGTCGCGGCGGTCAAAGTGATGATGTCCGGGTCCGTCGGATCGTCATCCGGGTCGAGGAATCCGTTGCCGTTGACGTCCTCACTGTCCAGCCGGTCGTTGCCTTCGTTCTTCGGACCGCTGCCGATCCTCAAATCCACACCGTAGTTGCCCTCGTCGAACACGAAACCTCGGGCACTCGGCGAAAGCTCCTCGTCCAGCACGCCGTCCTCATCCAGATCCTCCCCGATGGCTCCGAGCTGCAGGTACACGGTGAAGCTGCTTCCAGCATCGATATCGAGGGTACGGTACAGGAGGGAAATACCCTGCATGCGGGAAAGATCGCTGACACTACCGCCGTATGATACCGGGAGTTGTATTCCCACCCATTCGTCGGCGGCCAGATCGAAATCCAGGACCAGGCTCTGGCCCGAGTCGATGCCTTCCGAGCTTCCGGCTGCGATATACGGTCCGGGCTTGGAACCGTTCTGGTCGTACTCGAATATCTGATCGGCGGGCGGAACCTCCGTGTAGGGCATCAGCACGGAGGTGCCGAGCAGTCCATAGGAACGGTAGTCCTTGTACAGCAGCTTGCCGCGGGTAGCGTGAGTGAGCGTGTCTAGGGCGGGCGCAAACGGATCATCCCCGTCCGGCGGAGAGGAAACATAAGCGGTGTTTTCCGAAAGGGGTACGGTGATCCCCGTGGACTCCATGCCGAGCAGGCGCATCACCCCGGTTGTATCCGGATTCGTATAAGCGCCCGCAACCGAAGCCTGGTAGCTCAGGGAGCCGAGCGTCCCTTCAACCCCGGCGGAGGCGACCACGCTGCCGGTGCGGGTGTATGCCTCGTCTGTGTAGGATCCCGGTAACAAGTTCCAGCGCACTCCCGTAGCCAGTTGCAGATTCAAGGCTTCGCTGAAGGTCAATGTATTGCCCCAGGCAAACAGGATGTCCCCGTTGTTTGCCAACGCGGATTGTCGGCGGAAACTCAGGACCAGACGCTCGTCCTCAGCAATTTCGGTCAAGAAGGTAATGACGCCTGTCTTATAATCCACATCGAAACGGGATTCGGAAATTCCATTTCGCAGGATCTGTACGGATCCGGGCACGATGTCCGATCCGATCCGATAGGCGCTCACCGGGGTAAGCTCACTTACCAGTATTTCATAGTCCAGATATCCGGGTTTGGCGTCGGCCAGCGGACCGTACAGGAGGTTGTCCGGATCGAAAGGCGGCGTGGGGTTAGAAGCATCCAGAAACGGATATAAATTTCGGAACTCCGCTCTCAAATCCGGATCGTCGAGGTAGTAGGCCCGGATGAAATCCTCACCCGGAGTCAGCCGAAACGCTACCTTCGCCTTCTCGGGGGGGATCTTTGTGTTCAGATTCCCCTTGCGCACGATTGAGACGCGCAGCCGGGAAAGATCCTCCGGCACCGTCCCATCCAGCGCATAGCTCGAAAGAACTTCGAAGGGGGAAAACTCACCAGGCCGATACAAGAGAAGGCAGGTGTCGCTTCCGATAATGACCTGGCGTTCGCTCATGTCCTCGCCCAAGAAAGGATTCAGATTCCAGTCAAAAGTGGTCGACCCGCTCAAATCGAGCTCCAGACCGCTTTGTCCGGGAAGAGCCCCACCTCCGTTCCCTACTCCTGGGGTGCCGGCCGGCCAGCCGTTTTTCTCATAGTACACCAGTACGCCGCCTTCAGCCGCTTCCTTGAGAAACACCGTGCCGTTCTCCCGGTCCAGCTCGGCGTCATCCACCGTGGCTTTACGGTACTTTCTTCCATCTGAATCAGAGAATTTTCCCTTGGAATCCTCCAGATACACCTCCAGGCTTCCCGCATCGATATCATCATCCGGCAGCTTGAAGAAACGCCCCCGGATGTACTCATCCAGGGCGATCACCTGCTCGGACACCAGGTTGCTGCCGATATAGGTCAGGCTGTCCGGCTCGTTGTTGTCGTAGCGCAGGAGCAGCTGATGCTCGCTCATCCCCGTGCCCATGACTGCTTCGACGCCGAGGGAAGATGAGCCCGGTTCGGGAACGTCGATGAAGGGGAAGGGATCGATGCCCACATCCTTGCTGCCGATCAGGATGCGCTTGAGGAACTCCCCCTCCTCACCCAGATAACCCATCAGGATGTAGTTCTGATCGAAGTAGTCGTAGTGCTGCTCTATCAGCTCCTTGATCGTAAAATCTCCGATGACCGAAGCTTCGATAAAGAAGCGGTTGAGAAGCCAGACGGAGAAGGTCAGGTCCGGCATCTGCTGAAAAGTCAGCCCCTGTCCAAATCCTGGAAAGGGTGAGGGCTGAGTACCGTTAGGTCCGATCAAAACACCGAAAGAGCCGAGCAGCGATGCCCGCCAGGCCCCTTCGAGAAAAAAATCCACCTCGGCGTCACCGATGCCCAACTCGAACAAGGCTTCCGGCGCTTCGACCTGCGTGGTGGCCGAATCCCCCGGCATGCTTGCCGCTGCCGCCTCCCCCTCCTGGATCGGCTGATCCGCTGCGGTGGGGCTTATCCCGCCTTCAGCATATGGTGTATAGTTGGATAGAAGCGCTAAAAGCAAGCAGGATAAGAGAATAGTTCTCACGCCCGTAAACGTATCACAATCGAGGGCTAAAAAAAACATTGGGAAAGAATCGAAGGCGTAACCGAGAATAGAGAAGATGGACCCCACCCTGGCCCGGGCGGCAGCCTTTATTAATCATCTACTTTCCAATCCGGCATTGAACAGCTTGAATCCTCTGAAGAAGGAGGAGCAGATCCTCCAGTTCTTGAAGACCAATGCCCAGAGCCTGGTACCGACCCTCACCTCCCCCCAGTTTTTCTCTGGGCTTGCCTGGAATCAGATCCTGCAGCTTCTCTACACCGCCCTGGTTCAGGAAACCGACAAGGTGCTCAGGCCTCAGCTGGAAGAGCTGATCCGCCGCAAAATCTCCTTCTCCTTTACTTCCCGGATCCAACCGCACCGGATTCCCGAAGACCAGTGCAGGCAGCAGATGTGGGAGCTGACCCAGCGATTGCTGCAGAAACCCGAAGCTCGCAAAAGCCTGGTGGGTCCGGTTACCGCCATAGTAAACGACTTGGTGGGCCGTTACCTGGAAGAGTCATTCAAAGACCGCCAGTACGTTCATTTCGAACTTACCAAGGTTCAGCGTCTGCGCCTGGGAATCGAGGACATCAAACATATGATCCATGCAACCATGCTGCTGCGCCCCAGCATCCAGCTGTTCAGCGAAGGCGGGGGAAGCAGGGGCGAGGGGGTGGAGTCGGTGCTGGTCCGGCCGCAGTTCGCAGCCACGGCCTTTGACAGCATGAGGGCACAGCTGCAGATCGTACCGCCGGGGCTCCTGCGGGGTGGATTGTACAGCAACGTCTCCTTCGAAGAGGACAAACAGATCGATGCAACGGCCCGTCTGGCGGCGATCTTTTCATCCCGGGGAAAGAACTACAAACCCATCGCCCGGGTAGACAGGGGGGCCAATTCCCCGGATCGAAGCTGGTTCAGCATCACCCGGCGGAACCACAAGCACTACGGCTTCGACATCAAGATGCTCGATGAGTTCTACAAGATCGCTTCGGAGAGCGGATGGTAAGGTTATGAGCGACAGCAAATCAACGGTTAAGTCAGCACAACAGCGCAGCAACGGCAGATCCGTCATTGCTTTTCTGGAATCCCTGGTTATCGCCGCCATTCTGCTGGCGCTGGTGCAAACCTTCCTGGAAGACTACGCCGTGCTTTCGGGATGGAACGTCGACCTTCGCAACAAACTTCTGCTGGCCGGTTTCTTTTTCGACCTGTTTTTCACGATAGAGTTTCTCGTCAGGTTCTACTACGCGCTCATGGGGCGCAGAGTCGGGCGCTACCTCACTCTGGAAAGGGGATGGATCGATTTTCTGGCCTCGATACCCCTGTTGATGTTCAACTCCGGACCTTTCGCCCTGACCCTCCTGACAGGCAGCGGGATCGCCCTGGGTTTGGGGGGTCTCCTGAATCTGCTCAAGGTGATCAAAGCGATCCGCATCGCCCGGATCCTTAGATTCCTGCGAATTATCAAAATTTTTCGAAAGATCAAAAACGTTTCCTCGCCGATGGCTCAGAGACACGTGGCTTCGATTACGGCCATCAGCGTCACCGTCATGGTACTGTGCCTGCTGTTCTTCACCTTCTTCTCTTCGACCCTGCAGTTCAACGGATTGGACACCGCCTTCTCGGCTCAAGCGCAAGCGACGGCCGACTATCTCGCGGACAAGACGAATGACCCTGCGGATTTCGTTCTTTCCCTGGAAACCCTGAAAGAGACGCGGGTGAATCTGCTGATCGTGAAATACCGGGGGCAGACCCTGTTTTCACGCTACTCCAATGACTACTACTCGCAGTACTTCGCCCCCGGCGACTATTCCTATCTGTCCCGAGACGAACTGGAGCTTTTCTTCGATCAGAGGGCCTACGTGAGCCAGCTATCCCGGGAAAGCATCCTGTTCTTCGTTATCGTGGTCCTGATTGTGCTGGCCTACCTGCTTATCTACAGCCCCCACTTTGCCCTCACCATAACGGATCCCATTCACGTGATGCGCAGGGGTCTGGAGGAGACCGACTACAACCTCGAGGTGAAAGTGCCCAAGCGCTACCACACGGACGATGTTTTCGAGCTGGCAAAACTGTACAACGAGAAATACCTGCCCCTAAAGGACCGGACCAGAAACCAGGAAGGGGAGAGTCTGATTCAATTCGATCCGGCGGCGGTTTCCCGTATCCTGCCCGAAGAGGAGGATAGCTGATTTGTGGTTGTCTCCATTCTGCACTTTGTCCTCGATCTCCCGGATATCGGATCGATCAAAGAAAAGCGGCAGATCGTCCAGTCGGTGAAAAACCGGCTGCAGAACAAGTTCAAAATATCGGTTGCTGAAGTCGACCTGCAGGATTCGTGGCGCTTTGCCGAGATCGGTGCGGCCGTGATATCGAACTCGAAGCAGTACGGAGAATCCGTGCTGCACAAGGCCCTGCGGTTCGCGGAAAACTTCGTTCCGGGACGGATTCGAGATACCAGCATTTTCTCTGAGTTTTATTGAATTATCCGGGCCGAGCAGGGCGAAATCGCGCAGGCTGAAATCGCGCAGCCGATCCGGGCTTCAGGAGCTCTCCGTACTCGTGATCTCCAGCAAATCGGTGAGCGCCTGGATGCACAGAGTAAACTCGCGAAGGCTTTCCTTAAGAGCGTAGTAGTTCAATCCCGTGTAGTACAACTTGGTGAACACGGAAAAGGCGATCTCCTCGTCCGTCGTCTGCAGGTTGATGTAGCAGCCGAACTCGTAGCTGATTTTCAACATCTCCTCCAGGCGGGTTTTCACATACTCCGCCATCGTCGGGGAGAAGGAAAAAGTGTAGGCGATCTCCAGGAAGCGGCTGCTCCTGTCAATGAAGAATCCGCCCTGCATCCCCTCCTCGTTTTCAAAACCGGCAGAATAGGTCTCTTCGGAGCGCTCCGTCTCGTGCAGCTTGTATCCCAGTTCTTTGAACAACAGCCGCACTCGGCGGATTCGTTCCTCCATCACCTTTGGGTTCTTCATGGACACTGTATCTTTTTCTCCTTCCTCATCACCAGCCTGCGGCAAGCCGGTCGGCAAGCATTCGGGGAAGCCCGGCGGCAATTATTTTTCGTTGAGCCGTCTGTATGGGAAACGGCACCCTGTGATGATAATATACCATTTCCTCCTCATCGAACACACCGAAGGAAGCCAAAGGAACGCGATCGCGGGGCTGACCCACGGAACCGGGATTGATCATGTAGCGGCGCTCGGGGTCCAGGTGGTAGCGCTGCGGCGGCGTCAAGGCCCGGCCGTTTTCTTCTATGATAGAGGGAACGTGGGTGTGACCGTAGAAACAGATCCTGATCCCTTCGGTGTTATCTTCCAGAAACGTGAAGCTTCGATTCACATCCGCAGGTCCGCTGATATACAGATCCTCATCCATGGGCGATCCGTGGCAGATGAGGTAGCGATCCAACACGACTCTCGGTCCCTTGGGAAGGGAATCGAGAATTTGCAGGCTTTTAGCGCTCATCGCCTGTCGGGTCCAGAGGATCGCCGATCGAGCCACTTCGTTGAACCAATCCAGATTTGTCGGGTTGGCCACGGTCTTGTCGTGATTTCCCCGCACCGTCAGTTCCGTGAGATCCGCCAGCCGGCGTGTGCAGTAATCCGGATCGGCGTTGTACCCTACCGCATCCCCGAGGTTGAGGATGGCGTCCACCGCCAGATCCCGGAGGCTGCGCTCCACTTCCCTGAGGGCCTCTTTGTTTGCGTGCACGTCGCTGAGTACGGCGATTCTCATCGGGCTCTAATGTAGTTCAAGAAACCGCCTCGGTTCAAGGCGGCCGGTTTCAGAAGTTTCAGATAAGTACGCGGTGAGGCTCAAGGCAGGTAATCCCTGTTGATACGCCAGGGGGCGTTGTACAGATTCTCTTTCACGTGCTTGTTTTTCCGCTTGACCTGTCTGATCAGATCTTTGAAGAATGCCCGTTGATTGTCCGGCTTCCGGGGGCAGTTTATATCGAATACCGGAAGGGGATAGATCTTCTGCAAACGAAGGACATCTCTTTCCTCAACTTCGCACATCGGCCGGATGATCTTGATCTGTCCGTCAAAAAAATCCTGTACGGGGAGCATCGTGGCGATCTCCCCTTTGAAGAACAGATTCATCAGCGTTGTTTCGATGATGTCGTCCAGGTGATGGCCTACGGCGACCTTGTGCAGATCCAGCCGCTTCGCCTCCTCAAATAGGATCCGTTTGCGGTTCCGCGAACAGATGTAGCAGTTGAAGGGCTTGTCGTAGGTGATCGGGTAGATGCCGGCCTCCACAATCCGGCAGGGAATGTCGAGTGAGTCCATGAACTCCAGCAGCCGCTTGCGATTCTCCGCTCCGGCGGGATACTCGCGCCAGTCGATGAACAGGCCGTGAAGCTCATAATCCATGGGCACCCAGTTTTTTCGTTCGGACAGGGCCAGACAGAGCGCCAGGGAATCTTTCCCTCCGGAGACGCTGATCAGGAGTTTCTCCCCCGGTTCGATCATCCGATGCCTGTTGATTCCGCGCCCCACTTTCTTGATGAACACATTCATCCGCCGGGCCGCGATAGGGGATAAAACAACGCTCGACAAGGCTCTACCCCATTCCCCTTTGAAGGATCTTCCTGGCGCCGATCTTCTCCAAAGTGCGGTCAAGGTCATCGGCTTGCTCGGTGAACAGAGAAATGGTTCGCAGTGAGTGCACGAAGGAACGCACACTGTCGCGGTTGAACACGCTGCGGGAATGTTCGTAGACGGTTACCTCGCCGGTCTCGGGCTGAAGAACAGGAAGATTGATCTCGAAATTGATCGGCTCGGGAACATCGATGATCAGGCTTTCAGCAGGCACCTTTCTGCCCACAAGCTTCTCAACCGCTTTACCCAAGTCCTCCTCAAAGACCAGACGGTCGTGCACATTCTGGAGTTGCCGATGCAGGGGGTTGTCGGCATCGAAGGGAACAGCGGCGGCCAGCTTGTACAGCCGCCGTTCGATGACCCGGCGGATCAGCCGGAGAGGGGCAAAAGCGTGTTTCTCGGTCAGGGAGGAAAACTCGTAATCATCCAGCCAGTAAAGATCCTCGGGTTGAAGCACAGCCTCCCGCAGTGCCAGAAGAACCGCTTTTTTTATCATAGCGGTGGCGATGCGTACGGTTTTGTGCCAGTACACGGTTTTGTACATCAGGTATTTGGAGAACAGGATACTCTCCACCGCGCTCAGTCCCTTCTCCGTCACGGCCAGTCCGTCGGCGCGGGGCCGGATCTCGGCCAGGATGAAATCGACATCCTGAATGCCGTGGGGCACACCGCAGAAATAGGCGTCCCGATTCAAATAGTCAAGCTTGTCAGGATCGAGCACACCGGAGAGAAGATTGCGAAAAAAAACCAGGTCTTTGCTTTCGTGGGACAGAGAGGAATCCACGATCGCGGCCGCCAACCGGGGATCCGCCCCCACCTTCTCGCTAATCAGAGTGGACAAATCCGCCTGGAGGATCCGCTCGGCCGTCAGGGATTCGTGACTGCGTAGCCCTACGTCTTTGAGGGAGTGGGCGTATGGATAATGACCGAGATCGTGCAGAAGGGAGGCACAGAGGAAAGCCTTGGTGCCTTCCAGGCTGAGCTGAGGTACGGTCGGATCGGCGGATCCTGCAGCCGTACGGGTAGAGCTGCCCCCCCCAAGCAGATTCACGATCATCCTCCGGGCCAGGTGGAATACCCCCAGACTGTGATTAAGGCGGGTATGGGTGGCACCGGGATAGACTAAATAGGTGGGGCCCAGCTGCTTGATCCCATTGAGTTTCTGAAAGGCCCTGTGGGAGGCGACCTCCAGCAATCCGCGGGACAGGGTGATGTTTTTCCACAGGGGGTCCTTGATCGGCTCACCGTACTCGCGGGTGAGGTGCTCGAGGACCGCCGAAGATTCTTTCATTGGCGTAGGTATTATATCAGGATTTTCGGTTGGAGGTGTATTCTCTATGATTCAGCAAGAAAAACTTCCACCGCTTCCCGAAGGGCACGGTCGGCGCAAGTTCGTTTTTCTATTCTTTCGGTTTGTCTTCTCCGGTACGCCTCGAGTCTCTTGCGTCTCTCTGAGATCATCCCCGCAACCGTCGGGGGAGCTACACCGCCAAATGAATCATGAGCTGCCACAAACCGCACCGGGTTTATGCTCGACTGCAGCACCTCCGCCGACAGCTTGATCCCTTCCCCCAGCAGCTCGCGGGAAACTTGCTCGACAACCTCCGGCGTAATATCTTGCGGGCTTTTACCTTCGCTTATCATTTTCCGAACGATCTCAGCCACAACTCCGTGAGCCATCCGCAGCGGAACCGAAGACTCGCGGTACAACACCGCAGCAAGCTCGGTTGCGGTGGAAAAACCTCTCCGGGCTAAATCCAGCATCCTCTCATCTTTCACGATCAGGGTATCGATAGCCCTGTTCATTATACGCAGCTGTTTTACCGTCTCCTGCAGCCTTGGATGTATCGAGTAGGAAAGTTCCCTCATTTCAATTACATCACCATATTGCGTCCCATGAGCTCCGCAGACAATTTCAGAGTACGCGCCCAGAATCTTGCCAAGGGTCATCCTACAGAACTCGAATAAAGCCGGATTTTTCTTCTGAGGCATCATGCTGGACGGATTGCACATCTCGTCGGCGACCTCAACCATGGAAAATTCGAAGGATGACCAAATATCGAGGTCACTCGCTACCCTGCTTAGAGGGATGAACAAGTTGGTTATAGCTGCCAGTATATCGATAAGAAAATCAGTCGCTGCCACCGAATCATTCGAATGCTCCAGGATCCCATCAAAGCCGAGCAGCTGCGCCGGGTACGCCCGGTCTATCTTGAAGCTGGTCCCCGATAGAGCGCCGCAGCCAAGCTCGAATTGATTCGTTCTTGCATATGCAGTCTCCAGTTCACCTAGAGCCCTGAACAGAGGGTCATGCACACCGACCAGATAGTGCCCGTAAGTCATGGGCTGGGCATGCTGCAGATGGGTATACCCCGGCATCACCGTATCGATATGCTTCTCCGCGTTGTCCAGGAGCATAACGAGAAACCCGATCGTTTCATCGATCACCTCGAGAAGAAGGGGTATCAGCTCCATCCTGTAGAAGGGAGGTGGGATTGTCCGAGCAATATTCAGATCGCTGGCTATCTGACCGACTTTCGACGTGAGATACTGTTCCAGCTGCACCAGAGGCTCCCAGCTGGCCGGATTCCAATTAGAGAGCATCTCTTCCAGGCCTTCTTCATCGATTTCCTCCAAGGCTTTCATGATCTTGCCTGCACGCTCCTCCTTGACAATGCCCTGCTTTGCCAGCATCAGCAGCCAGGCCTGATGGACTTTTACAAAAAGCGGGAGCTGGCTGTGTATCGTCTTCATGAACTGCTCCTGCCTCTCATAGTCCAAAACGGACCAATTCTTCCTGCCGCCGACTCTTCCAAACGGATCTATCGCCCTTTTCTCATTCAGCAGATTGTCCACAATTCAATCTCCACCTATAGCGAGGTAAATCTCCCATACCACGTGTCCGGCATCAACAACCCCCGTCGGATGTGTTCCACCGTCATCACTCCCTCGGGAAGTTGAGCAACAGGTCCTTTGTTCAAGGCAAGGTTCACATCGGGGCCATAGTGCAGTATGAACCACTGGCAGGTGCGTATATTATCCGATATTTCGAAAAGCAGATTTTCGTACCCGATTTCATCAATAATCTCCTTCATGGTGGCTCCACTCTTTGCATCGTTCCAAGGCTGCATGAATTCGATTACATCGGATTCGAGAATCACTTTCCATGCTCCCGACTCCAGATATTTTTTTGACTCGCGGATAACCTCCCTCGGCTCGTATGGGGCTTTGGCGTAGTGGGGCCCCAACTCCGCCATCACCTTGAAACCGAGGCGAGCACTCATCTCGACAAGGCTGATTTTCGTCGATGGGATCATCCTGCTCTCGCTCTCGGAAACCTCCATCACCTCAAAACCCAAGTTCAGGGCTTCCTTCAAGAACGCCTCGCACTTCCCGCAGATAAGAGCGGCCTCCAGGTACATACCCCCCATAAAGGGTTTTATATCATGCTTCCGGTAGAGGGCGATTTTCTCTTTTAGATAATCCAAAGGCTGGAGTCCTGCAGACAACGCCGGTAATTTGGCCAGGTCGAGGTGATCGCCGACAGCATCGAGCATCTCCCCCAAATATGA
>Ga0307442_1001048_pt1 | contig 13582 bp, 15 predicted proteins | sample SalMarWE160430MG_FD_202143 | JGI IMG/M metagenome (GOLD analysis project Ga0307442, IMG submission 202143) | Salt marsh sediment microbial communities from the Plum Island Ecosystem LTER, Massachusetts, United States - WE1604-30 | ecosystem: Environmental > Aquatic > Marine > Intertidal zone >... | reverse complement strand
AGCAGCGCAAGGGCTTAGGCCCGCAGGTGTTCGCCCGCGCCGAAGCGGCGATGCGCAAGGCCGGCGCCAAGAAGATCTATGCCGATACCTCCTCGTCGGACCGCTACGCGCCGACGCGCGGCTTCTACCAGCGCATGGGCTTCATCGAGGAAGCGCGGTTGCCGGATTTCTACGGGCCCGGCGACGGCAAGGTCATCTACGTGAAGCAACTCGCGCCAACGTCCTCCCCCTGAAAGGGGGAGGGCCGGGGTGGGGGTCAGCTTACGCTTGCGCGGCCTCGATGATCGAAAGGCCAGAGCTAATCGGCGTCACCCGCGACAGTGGGAGGCCGGCCTGTGCCAGCAATCGCTTGAAGTCTTGCTGCGACCGCACGCGGCCGCCGGTGATGACCATCATATGCAGGTCGAGCATCACCACGCTTGGCGCGTCGTTGGCGTGATCCGGCAGCAGAGGCTCGATGATGGCAAGCTTGGCCTGCCGCGGCATGGCCTCACGGCAGCTCTCGAGGATTGCGCGCGCCGCGGCATCGTCCCAATGCTGGAGCACGCTCTTCAAGAGATAAACGTCAGCCTCGACCGGAACCTCGGCGAGAAAGTCTCCACCGACCAATGTCATGCGCTTGTCCACGCCATGCGCCGTCAGGAATTTCTTGGCGCCGATCAGGGTCTCGGGCAGGTCGAACAGCACGCCGCGCAGGTCCGGATGCGCCGCGAGGATCGCGGCGAGCAGCCCGCCGTGACCGCTGCCGATGTCGGCGACCCGGGCGACTCCGGTGAGATCCAGCGCTTCGACGATCGGCCCCGATCCCGCGAAGGTCTCGCCGGCAAGGTAGGCGGCGAAGGCGTCACCGCCCTTGAGGTTCTCGTTCCGCCAGGCCCACACGTCGGTGCCGAGCACGTGCTCGAAGGCCGGCTCTCCGCTCCGGACCGTGTGCAGGAGCTCGGCCCAGGGCAGCCAATATTGCTCGACCACGATTGCGACCTTGTGGGCGAGGCGCGACGGCGAATCGATGCGGAGCGACACTCCAAGCGGCCCCAAGGCGAAGGTGCCATCGTCGCGCTCAGCGCAGATGCCTTGCGTCACGAGTCCGCGGAGCAAGCGCTCGAGATGCGGCGCCGAAACGCTGAGCTCCTTGGCGAGCCGGTCGGCGGTCCAGGAGCGATCCCCGATTTTGTCGGGAAGGCCGAGCTTCACCGCGGCATAGGCAAGTGCGGCCGCATGATAGGCCTCGATTTCCTGCCGCAACCGGTCTTCTTCCGCGCTCATGCCGGCTGGCTTCGCATGCGCGGACCCTTGCGCACAAGCGCCACGGGATTTGACATTTTCCACGGAGCCGGGGAACGTCGCTGCAATCGAAGCTGCCGCGCAAGAGGGGGGCACCATGCGCCGCACGATTTTCGCTCGCCTGGACCGGCGGGCGTTCTTCAACGCGTTCGCGCTTGGCGCTAGTTTTTGTGCCGCGAACCGCCTCTTTCCCGGCCTGGCTTCCGCGAATCGTGCGTCCGCAGCGGACGCCAGCGCCCCTGACCCTTCATCACTTCAGCCGGGCCAGTTTTTTTGGAGTACGGAGGGTGCCGCGGAGGGCCCGGTCGTCATCATCGTCTCCATCCCCAAGCAGCTCGTCTTTGTCTATCGCAATGCTCTTCTCGTCGGGCTCTCGACCTGCTCCACGGGCAAGCCGGGCCACTCGACTCCCGCGGGGCTGTTCAGGGTCATCGGCAAGTTCAAGGTTCACCGGTCGGCGAAATACGGCGACGACATGCCGAACACGCTGCGGCTCACGCGGAGAGGCGTTGCGCTCCACGGCGGCGACGTTCCCGGCTATCCCGTGTCGCACGGCTGCGTCCACCTGCCGCTTCCGTTCGCCGACGGCCTGTTCGAGCTGACGGCAACGGGAACCCTGGCGGTCATCGGCGGGGACGACGACCATCGTCTGGTCCACGGCCCGGGAGTAACGCCGGCCGGCAGCGCCGGCAATGTGGTCGCGGCGCGGGAGGCTGCGCGGTCCGTTGCCCCCTCGGGTCCGGACGCCGACACGACGATTCTGGTGTCGGCGGCGGACCGCAGGATCTACGTGGTCCAGGATGGCACCATCGTCGCCGAGGGCCCGGCCAAGATCGCCAACCCGGCCGAGCCGCTCGGCACAAGCATGTTCGTCTGGCGCGGCGGCGAGCTCGCGGGCAGCGCCAGGATATGGAGGGGAGGCGGCTTCGAGCCGGTCCCCGGCGTCGCGGTCGCACACACGAAACCGCTTGAGCGGCTCGACAGCAATGCCAAGCTGACCGCGACCCTTGAGCAGTTGATGCATTCCGGCACGCTGCTCGTCACCACCGACGAGGCTTTGAACCCAAATCGGCAGCGTCCTTCGACCCGGCGTCGGGCGGGGCACTCGAAGCGTCGCACGCACGCACGCGGGCATCACCGGCGCAAGCGATCAGGCTAGGGCGAGGGGCGATTGGACCGCAGCGGCCATTGCCGACTCGCGGACATTTCGATAACCAACGCCATGTCGGATCATCCGGACAAAGTCCTGATCGTCGATTTCGGCGCCCAATACACCCAGCTGATTGCGCGCCGCGTGCGCGAGGCGGGCGTCTACTCCGAGGTCGTGCCCTACGACAAGGCGGAAGCGGCCTTGGGCCCGGTGCTGCCCAAGGCGATCATCCTCTCCGGCGGCCCCGCATCCGTGCATGAGGCGGGAACGCCGCAGCTCGCGCCGGCGGTGGTCAAGTCAGGCGCGCCGATCCTCGGCATCTGCTATGGCGAGCAGGCCATGGTCGCGAGCCTCGGCGGCCAGGTCGAAGGCGGGCACACCCGCGAGTTCGGCCGCGCCGAGCTCGAGGTCGTTGCCGACACGCCGCTGTTCCAGGGCGTATGGCAGCCTGGGACCAGGGCGCCGGTGTGGATGAGCCACGGCGACCGCGTCACCAAGCTGCCTGACGGCTTCCGCGCCGTGGCGGTGTCGAACGGCGCGCCGTTCGCGGCCATCGCCGACGACGCCCGCAAGCTCTACGGCGTGCAGTTCCATCCCGAGGTGGTGCACACCCCAGACGGCGCCAAGCTGATCGCGAATTTCGTCCGTAACATCGCCGGCTGCCGCGGCGATTGGACCATGGCGCAGTTCCGCGACACCGAGGTCGCGCGCATCCGCGAGCAGGTCAAGGACGGCCGCGTCATCTGCGGCCTTTCCGGCGGCGTCGATTCTGCCGTCGCCGCGCTCCTGATCCATGAGGCAATCGGCGATCAGCTCACCTGCATCTTCGTCGATCACGGCTTGATGCGCGAGAACGAGGCGAGGGAAGTCGTCGATCTCTTCCGAGGGGCTTACAACATCCCGCTCGTCGCGGTCGATGCCGGCGCGCGCTTCCTCGCCGCGCTCGCGGGCGTGACCGACCCCGAAGAGAAGCGGAAGACCATCGGCCGCCTCTTCGTCGAGGTGTTCGGCGACGAGGCCGACAAGCTCGGCAAGGTCGATTTCCTCGCCCAAGGCACGCTCTATCCCGACGTCATCGAGAGCGTCTCCTTCTCCGGCGGTCCCTCGGTCACCATCAAGTCGCATCACAATGTCGGCGGCCTGCCGAAGGGCATGCGCTTCAAGCTGATCGAGCCGTTGCGCGAACTGTTCAAGGATGAGGTGAGGGTGCTCGGCCGCGAGCTCGGCCTGCCGCCGGCCTTCGTCAACCGCCATCCGTTCCCTGGGCCGGGGCTCGCTATCCGCGTTCCCGGCGAGGTCTCCGAGGACAAGCTTGCGATCCTGCGCCAGGCCGACGCCATCTATCTCGACGAGATCAGGAAGGCCGGGCTCTACGACACCATCTGGCAGGCCTTCGCGGTGCTGCTCCCGGTGCGCACCGTCGGCGTCATGGGGGACGCGCGCACCTACGACTATGTCTGCGCGCTCCGCGCGGTCACCTCGACCGACGGCATGACCGCGGACTATTTCGACTTCTCCCACGAATTCCTTGGCCATGCGGCGCGGCGCATCATCAACGAGGTGCGCGGCATCAACCGCGTCGTCTACGACATCACCTCGAAGCCCCCCGGCACCATCGAGTGGGAGTAGGGGGCGCAGCCTACGCGGCACGGATAAGCTCCTAATATTCAAATGGGGCCGACCCAGCGAAGTTCAAGAATTGCAAAACCCAGGCTGGCTCAGCTTTATGGGTGCCAACGGAGGCGTGCGCGTGCACATCTCTTCGGTGCGGCGCGCGCCTAACCTGCCACGCGAACGACGGACAAATCTGACAACCATGCGGGATGCCGATGTCTTGATCGCGGGCGCGGGCCCGACCGGGCTGATGTTGGCGGCCGAGTTGGCGTTGGCTGGTGTCGATGTTGCCACTATTGAGCGGCGCCCCAGCCAGGATCTTGCCGGCTCGCGCGCGGGAGGTCTCCATTCACGCACCATCGAGGTCTTCGATCAGCGGGGAATTGCCGATCGGTTCCTCTGTGAGGGGCAGAAGGCGCAGGTTGCCGGGTTCGCGGGGAATCGGCTGGACATCAGCGACTTTCCGACCCGCCACCCTTACGGGCTCGGGCTGCGGCAGAACCATATCGAGCGCATCCTCGCCGCGTGGGTCCGGGAACTGGCCGCGCCGATCTATCGCGGCATCGAGGTGACGGGCTTCGCGCAGGACGCCTCCGGCGTCGATGTCGTGCTCAGTGACGGACGGTCGCTGCGGGCGCAATATCTCGTCGGGTGCGACGGCGGACGCAGTCTGGTCCGCAAGGCCGCCGGCATCGCGTTCCTGGGGTCGGATCCAACAACCAGCAATCTGATCGCCGAGGCCGAGCTGGCCGAGACGCCGCCTGAATGGGGCATCCACCGTGACGCCCTCGGCATTCATTCCTTGGGCAGGGTGGAATACGAGATTCGCGACGGCAGGGTGGTCTACGCGGATCGGGGACCGGTCGGTATTCTGGTGACCGAACGGCAGGTCGGAGCCACCGGCGAGCCCACCTTGGCCGATATCAGCGAGGCGCTTATCGCTGTCTACGGAACCGATTACGGGATCCACTGTCCAACCTGGATGTCCCGGTTTACTGATGCCACCCGGCAGGCCGAAGCCTACCGCCAGGGACGAGTGCTGGTGGCCGGGGACGCCGCGCACATACATCCGCCCGACGGTGGACAGGGCCTTCAAACGGGTGCGCAGGACGCAGTGAACTTGGGATGGAAGCTGGCCCAGGTGGTCAAGAGGACATCGCCGGAGAGCCTGCTGGACACCTACCATGCCGAGCGTCACCCGGTCGGTGCTCGGGTGTTGCGCAATGCGATGGCCGCAGTCGCGCTTCGCCGCGAAGACGAACGCACCAAGGCCCTGCGCGATACAATGGCCGAGCTCCTCGGCATGGAGGAGCCTCGCAAGCGATTTGCTGCGATGCTGTCTGGGCTGGACATTCACTATGACCTTGGCGAAGGACACCCCCTACTTGGGCGCCGCATGCCCGACCTCGACCTGGTCACGGCAAACGGTCCGCTGCGGGTCTTCAGCCTGCTGCACGACGCTAAGCCGGTCCTGCTCAACCTCGGTGAACGCGGCCGCTTCAACATCACGCCATGGGCGGATCGGGTACAAATGATCGACGCAAACTACGACGGCGTTTGGGAACTTCCGGCACTTGGCGCGGTCACCGCTCCGACGGCCGTGTTGATCCGGCCTGATGGACACGTCGCCTGGGTGGGAGACGACTGCTCCGTCGGCCTTGCTGACGCACTAAGCACCTGGTTCGGACCGCCTGTGAGCGCGAGGCGGAGCTGACCGAGCGGCCCCCGCGGCTCATTCGGTTTCCACAAGGACGTACATCGCGACGCCAAATGGCGCTTGCATTCGCTTTACGACGATGTATGCTTTGTATTGCAAAGTGAAGGCGGAACATGCGGGGCGCGCATGAGCGACTATCGGAAGGCGCTGTCGGACATCGCCGATATCCGCAGTCAGATCGCGGCCAGCACCACCTTCAGGGGTTTTGGTCCCGCTGCGCTCGCCACGACCGGCGTCCTCGCGCTGATCGTCGCTGCGGTGCAGAGTGTCTTCCTTGGCAATCCCTTGGAGATGCCGCTCGCGTTCTTTGCCGGGTGGATCTCGGTCGCTGTTGTCAGCGTCGCCCTCATCGGCGCCGAGATGGTGGTCCGCTCCCGCCGGCACCACGGCGGGCTTGCCGATTCCATGATCCACAATGCCATCCAGCAGTTCCTGCCGGCCGGCGCCGCCGGTGCGGCCCTTGCCGCCATCCTTGGGCGCTTTGCGCCGGACGCTGTTTGGATGCTCCCCGGCCTGTGGCTGGTCCTCGTCAGCCTCGGCCTGTTCGCGGCGGTGCCGTCGCTGCCGCGCGGGACCATGCTCGCCGCCGGCTGGTACTTTGTCGCCGGCTGCACGGTGCTGATGCTGTCCGCCGCTGGCCCATCGCTGTCGCCCTGGATGATGGGCGTGCCCTTTGCTGTCGGGCAGGTCCTGCTGGCCGCCGTGATCTTCTTTGCGCCGGGAGAGACCGATGCCGAGTAAGACCTCAGCTCCATTCTCCTATGAGGGGCTTGATCGCGTCATTCACGAGAAGGCGAGGCTCGGGATCATGACGTCGCTCGCCGGTCAGCCTAAGGGTCTTTCCTTCGCCGACCTCAAGCGGCTCTGCGGCCTCACCGACGGCAATCTCTCGCGTCACCTCCAGGTGCTGGAGGAGGGCGGCTTTGTCCACATCGACAAGGGCTATGAGGGGAAGCGGCCATTGACGACGTGCCGGCTCACGCCGGCCGGGAAGGCGCGCTTCCTCGATTATCTCGCCGTGCTGGAGCGCGTCGTGCGCGACGCCGCGGGCGTTGAAACCGCCGGCGCAGACCCGTTGTTGAAGACATCGAAGGCGTAACAACCCCTTTTTTGACAGGAGACTTTACGATGCAAAGTGCACTACATGACAAAATTCACCTCGGCATCATCATGGACGGCAATGGCCGTTGGGCCGCTGCGCGTGGCCTCACCCGGACCGAGGGGCACAAGGCCGGCGCCGAGGGCATCCGCCCCATCATCGAGACGGCAGCCGAAGCCGGCATCGGAACGGTGACGCTCTATGCCTTCGCTTGCGAGAATTGGCGCCGCCCGAAACGGGAGGTCGCAGGGCTCATGGCGCTGCTGCGGTCCTTTCTCCAGACGGAAATCCGGCACCTGCAAAGGGCCGGCGTGCGCCTCACGCTCATCGGGCGGCGCGACCGCTTGGCGGCAGGCTTGAGCGGCCGCATCGCTCGCGCCGAGGCCAGGACCGCCCATGGCCGGCGGCTCCATCTTCGTATCGCCTTCGACTATTCGGCGCGCGACGCGATCTTCGCCGCGGCGAAGGATCATTCGGCGACGTGCCGCGAGGAGTTCGCGCGCCTCGTTGCCGGCGATGCGCCCGATGTCGACCTCCTGATCCGCACCGGTGGGGATAGGCGCCTCAGCGATTTTTTGCTTTGGGAGAGCGCCTATGCCGAGCTGCTGTTTGTCGAACGCGCGTGGCCGGATTTCGGCCCGGCACATTTGAAGGCGGCGCTCGCCGAGTTCGCGGAGCGCCGGCGCCGGCTCGACTTGGCCAGACGCCAAGCCGCCGAGGCGGCGTGATCGCGCCGCCACCAGGCGCGGGGGCCGCCGTCTGGCGGGGGATGACCGGGGCGGGCATCACGGTTTAAGATAACGGCAAGAAGCTTCTGCTTGTCTGCAGGGGACGGGGGCGCGCGCAGTCGCTCAGGTGGCGCACCCAAGGGCGCAATCGCACACCCGTCGAGAGGGGAATTGATCCGTTGCGCTTAAGATCGCTCTTTGTGGGCATCGTCGCCATCGCCAGCCTCGCCTGCGTCGTCGCCGGCTTGCCGCGGTCCTTTGCCGCCACGCAGCCGGCGAGCATCCCGGCTTGGCTCAAGGCCCATGTCGGCGACGGCGACGGCCAGATCTCGGCAGTGGTCTTGCTGAGGGCGCGCGCGCTCTACCTGCAAAAGCTGAGCCAAGGCGCCGTCGACAATCCCTGCTACTTCGCCATGGATGCGACGCGCCCCGCAGGGTTCGGGCGCCGGTTCTACGTCATCTGCGAGGCCGACCGGTCGTTCCGCGCGACGTCGGCGGGTCACGGCAGCGGCCGCAATCTGAAAGGCATCGCCAATTTCGCCAACGGCATCCGCTGCGCGAAGAACTTCAGCAATGCCCAGGATTCCAAGCTGACGACCGGCGGGGATTACGTGACGAGCGAGACGCGCACCTATTTCAAGGGCTATTACCGCGCCTCGGCGGGAAAATTCGCGACGTTGATACGCTCGTTCGTGCAGTTTGACGGCGAAGGCGACACCGCGAACGCGAGACCGCGCGCCATCGGCGGCCATCCGGCCGTGTTGTTGCGGGGGGTCTGTCTCAGGAAGGCGCCGAAGAGCCCGTATGCCAACGGCGATGGTTACGTTCCGTTCGGAACCCTGGTGAATTACAGCGGCGGCCGCAGCAACGGCTGCACCAGTTGGACGCCGTCGGCCGCCGACCAGATCATCCCGATGGTGAAGGACAAGCCGACGACGCTTTACATCTATCCCGAGTCACGCGACATCGCGGCGATCGCGCAGGCGGTGAAGGCCGGCCGGTCGCCGGCAAGCGCAGGGCTCTATTGGAACGCCTCCTGCTTGAGAGAAATCCGCATCCCGAAATTCTGGCCGAAGCAAACCCTCGAGCCGATCCTCATTCAGTACAAGAAGGATCATCCGGCGCCGCCGCCGCGGCCGACGCCGATCTGCAAGGGCCAGTGAGATTTGCCTCGACGCGTGCGCGGCATCAACCGCGCCCGCTTATTCCGACAATTCGGTCACCGAATAGTTGGTGATGCAGCTCGTCACGATTTTCACGTCGCTCGGCGATCCCCCCGGAACCTGGGCTCTCATGGTCGACTTCGGCAAGGTGCAGGTCAGCATCATCGGGCCGCGGTCCGGAATGATCGGGCCCTTATCCGTGCCGTTTTCGACCGACTTGATCCGAAATGCAGAAGACTGGCTGCCGCCCGTCGCATTGATCTTCGGCAGGCTGATGAAGAACGCTGCGAGCGCGCTACCGCTGTTGGGCCCGTTTTTCTTCATGACGCGAAAGGTGCAGCTTACGGGCTTGTCCGAATTTCCCGACCGGCCGCTTACGGTCACGTTTCCCGGCAGCCACGAGTTGGTGCCCGCGTCGCGGACGACGGGACAGCGGACGTTGATGTCATTGTTGCCGCTCGTATTGCAGATGCCGCCGTTGCCGTCATAGCGCACCGGGTCGCTGGGATTTTCCGCCTGGCACAGCGTGCCGGGATAGACTTTCATATCTTTGCCGGCGTAGGCCGAACCGGCGGCCATGAGGGGTAGGGCAAAGAAGACGGCGGCGAGCTGCGCGCGCCACCCCGCGGATGATGGTCCTGACAATCCTCGCCGGTTCTCTTTGAGCGGACTCATGCCTAACCTCCTTTCGTGTTGATCGGAGAAGCCGAGTACGGGCTGACTGACCCTTAACGCGCCTCCTTCGCCTTCCGGGAAACGCCTGTAACCCCAACCGTCATCGTGCCGACTCTCGCGCCGGGCCGGAGATCTTCACCCGGTCCCGCTTGTAACGGTTTGGCTCTGCCATGCGCCGGAATTCCCAGGGTTGCAGTGCCCTGGCACCATAGCCTCCTGGACCGCTCAGGCAATACGCTTGCGGCGTCGGCCCTGCGTTGTCGGGCGATTGGAACAGCTTCATGATGGACGTCACACCTCGCGAAGGAGGCACCATGAAATCCGAGAGAGAAGGCATCAATCTCCTGGCCGAGCCGAGCGGTACCGGCTGCGTGGAATGCGAGGCGACCGGCGGCTGGTGGTTCCATCTTCGCCGCTGCGCCGAATGCGGTCACATCGGCTGCTGCGACAGCTCGCCCAATCAGCACGCCTCGAAGCATCATGCCGCCACGGGCCACCCGGTGATCACGAGCTTCGAGCCGGGGGAGAGGTGGTTCTACGACTACCGCACCGGCAAGCCGTTCGCGGGTCCGAAGCTGCTGCCGCCGCTATCGCATCCGCTGGATCAGCCGGTGCCGGGACCTGAAGCCCGCGTTCCGTCCGACTGGGAAGACTTGCTGCACGAATAGGAGCCTTGCTGGAATCGCAGGTTCGCGGCCCGCTAAGCTCACGCAGTGCCCCAGGGTAGTGGTACGCCGGCGAGCTGGATTACTCACCCCTGAGCATGTCCTCAGCGCTGAGGAGAAGGATCGTCAGCACCTCGTCGGGTGCTGTCCGGATCGTCTGTTCATGAATCTCGAAACGCTCAGCCTCCCACCGCTCAAACCATGCCTCTGCCCCTACCAGCCTTGGCATCGTATCATTCCGACCCGCACCGAAGAGAATGCCGAAGGCGAAACTTTCGGCGTCAAGTCTGTCGCGAGGAAACCACCTCTCCGGAACAGAGGGCGCGCGTACGAACCATTTCCGGCCCTGTTGACTATGGCAGACTAGCATCGCCGGTGAGTGATCTGTTTCTACGAGGCGAATTGCCGCTGCCGTTTGGCTGGTTCTAAACGCATGGGCAAGCGAGCTGACCGTCTTAAAGTTTAGCGTTGGGTGCTGACGCGCTAGAGGATGGAATAGGAATCTCGGCATCAACAGATCGGCAGCATAGAAGTCCGCGACTCGCTCGGCTGCCAGGCTTCCTTGCGGGCGGTATTCTTCCACTCGGCAAACCAGCGACTTACCTCGGTGGTAGATCCAATGACCCAATTCGTGGGCAATCGAAAAGCGTTTACGCGGTAATGAGCTATTCGCATTTACGGTGATGATAGCGGATCCGCAAAACCCAATAATCCGGGCCTCGCAACCATCCAGTGGCGCATACCGAACATTTGCGCCGAGATGGTAGGCGATCGCTTCAAGATCAATTTCATTTGGGTCTGTGACTCCCAACTCCTGGAGGAGCCTTTCGGCAGCCGTGACCGCCATTAGTTTTCTTTTTCACCTTCTTCTTCATCATCCTTAGGCGGAAACGCCCCAAGTTCATAGAGATCATCGAGCATGCTGACGATATCGGAGTCAGAAAGCTCGCTTTCCTTCCGCGCCGCGAGAGTGAGGCCCTGGGGACCACCAGCACTATCCAGGATTGCACGAAGACGCTGTCGAGCTTGCGCGATATCGACAGGTCCTCCAACCCGCCTCTTGCGGTTTCGGGCAGCTCCAGCTCTTGCCTGTGCTAGGCGATGCTTGTTCGCCGCCACTATGCTCCTTTCAAAGAAGGCGCGCATTTCTGCCGCGTTACGGGCAGGATCACCGCCGCATTCTTTCAACTCAGCCAGAATATCCTTGTCAGGAGTACTCAAGATGTCTTCAACGAGGGCGTCAACGAGCCGGTCGAGCCCATCGCGCAAGGGGGTCTTTTTTCCGATCATGGCTTCCATCCCTCAGGATAAGCCTTATCGATGGTGCGGCGGATAAATCTGCGTTTGCTGTCGTAGGCAGTCTTGTCCAGGCCGGTTAGTTCCCGCAATTCCTCGGCGCTTAAGTCCTCCATTGTTCCTTCCACGATGTCTCTGGCGATCGCATCGTCGTCGAAGAGAGCGAGTAAGGCGGTGCGGATGAGAGCGGCATCCTGCTCACTAACCATCGTCTCCTCTGAGTTAGGATCGGGATCCTTGTGGTCCAGCGCTTGGTTCTGTTCGTCTCCGGTTTTGTCGATCGAAACAAGAGTAAGCCTGTATTCTGCCTTCTCGGCTTCGCCGTGCGCGATGCTGCGCATGGCCTCGGCCAAAAACTTTACAACATCAACGTGCTTCGGGCACTTTCGGCTATCGAGCGCACGCAAGAACCCTTCCTGAAGCAAGTCGTCCGGTTCGATGGGGCGACCGAAGGAGTAGCGGTGCGCGACCTTGCGTAGACGCGCCCAATCGGCGGGCATGAGATTGCGGATCGCGTCCACGATCTCATCCCGACTGCGAGTCGCCGAGGCCAGAGCCGAGTTCACTCGATCTCGCTCCTTTCGAATTCCTATGCGGGAAGGGAACCAGGGCACGGACATGCGGCGGTAGTGTCCGCGATGCATGAGCGTTTCCGCATAGGGAGTCAGACGCCCCTGCGGCTTAGTCACTCGCGTCAGGCGGTGCAACCCTTAGGAGGTCAAGAATGATCTATGCAATCAACTATGACTTGAAACGTCCCGGCCAGGACTACGAAGCAGTTTACGAAGCTATAAAGGGGTGCGGCGCCTGGTGGCACCACCTGGAGTCCACTTGGCTCGTAGATACTTCCCTTACCGCCAAAGGTATTTGGGACCGCATCGCCCCTCATGCAGACAAAAATGACTTTTTTCTCGTGGTGAGAATTGCCCGCGATTACTCAGGCTGGTTGCCACAGGGGGCATGGGATTGGATCAGCAGCCGCTCTTCGGAACTCGCGGCTTAGGGAGGCCCGCCACTGCAAAACTTATCCCCGCGCTCCAATCCTCCCATATCATCCCCACCGCCTCATCCGCTGAAGGGGCGCTATCGCGAAGCGCGCGACTGGTGGGATGAGGTGCGGCGCCTGCGGGGCTCGTTCGCTTAACGGGCCACTCGGGCGGCGCCGGGGCTCCGCCCGGGTCCACTACGAGGTCCCGCCAGGAGCTGGCTGACGACTTGTTCGTGGCGCTACCGGCCGCTGGCCTACTTGAGCGCGATTTTGCGCTCCCGGGCTTCAGGTCTTAAGCGCAACGAAGGCGTGCCGGGGCTACGAGCCCGAAGGTGCGCTGTGGCTGCCTTGAGCAGGCAGCACCCAAGCGAAAGCGCGGCCCGGCGTCGTTAAAGAGCCGCATGTGGCGCGCCGAGAGGCGCCCGCCGCGGTCCCCCAAGGATCGCGGATGCCAGAGGTTTGCGCTTTTCGGCGCGCCACCCCCTTCGGGGGGCCGGATTGCCCACCCTCCGGACGCTGAAACGCGTCGCGGAGACAACTTGGCGCGCGTGGTACACTATCGCCGGCAACCACCGACTCGCTGGTGGTGGACCTCACGGGGAACGACGCCATGTTCAAGAAGATCCTGATCGCGGTCCTGCTGATCATTCTCGCCTTCGTCGTCGTCGTCGCGCTGCAGCCCTCGACCTTCAGCGTGGCGCGCAGCACGACGATCGCAGCGCCCGTGGCGGACGTGTTTCCGAACGTCAACGACTTCCATAAATGGGAGGCGTGGTCGCCTTGGGCCAAGCTCGATCCGGACGCCAAGGTAAGCTTCGAGGGGCCGCCTGAAGGCACCGGGACCGCGATGACTTGGTCCGGCAACGACAAGGTCGGCGAGGGCAAGATGACGCTTGTCGACAGCGCGCCCGACGAGCACGTCAACATCAAGGTCGATTTCGTCAAGCCGTTCGAGGGCAGCGTCAACAGCGCCTTCGGCTTCAAGCCCGATGGCGGTCAGACTGAGGTCACCTGGACCATGTCCGGCGAGCACGACTTCATCGGCAAGGCGTTCTGCCTCGTCATGAACGGCACCAGGATGATGGCCGGGGACATCGACAAGGGCCTCGCGCAATTGAAGTCGGTGGTGGAAAGCGCGACCGGCCCGTGAAAGGGGGAGCGATGAACTTCGATGCCAAGAAATTCTATCTCAATGCTGATGGC
>Ga0307442_1001045_pt1 | contig 13591 bp, 15 predicted proteins | sample SalMarWE160430MG_FD_202143 | JGI IMG/M metagenome (GOLD analysis project Ga0307442, IMG submission 202143) | Salt marsh sediment microbial communities from the Plum Island Ecosystem LTER, Massachusetts, United States - WE1604-30 | ecosystem: Environmental > Aquatic > Marine > Intertidal zone >... | reverse complement strand
CCCCCTCTTCAACTCCCCCAAAAATTACACGGAGTGGTGGGGAGAGAAGTCTATAGGAGAAGTCTATAGAGGTGACACCTCTGTAGGGCAGGTATTGGGTGGGACAAAAGACTTGGGAGGGGTGGAACGGCGTAACCCAGAAGGAATTCTAGAGGGAGAATCCCCTCTAAGGGTGGGTAGGGTGGGACGACAAAACCTTCGCTAACAAGGTGGGGCAGGGAGAAAAACTTGGGGCGGCTAACCCCCTTAGAAACAGCCAGTTGACAGGGTGGCTCAAGCTGACTAAAATGTGGTGGGTAAAAAGAACTGCGGGGTTTTCGAGAAGGAGGAGGATGCTGCGTGGCTAACGTAGTAGCTACGGACAACGAAAACTTCGAGAGCTTGCTCCGGCGATTCAACAAAAAGGTGCAACAGGAAGGCATATTATCCGAGGTGCGCCGGCGCGAACACTACGAGAAACCCAGCGTCAAGCGCAAGCGTAAGGGAGCCGCCAAGAGACGCAAGAGCGCCCGAGTGCCGAGGAGATAGGAAATTTTATGGAAGAGAAACTACCCGCATTACAACAAAAGCTGACGGATGACCTTAAGCAGGCGATGAAGGGCGGGGATACGGTGAAGCGTTCCGTCATCCGTCTGGTTATGGCCGCCATCAAGAACGCCGAAATCGCCAAACAGAAAGCGCTGGAGGACGGCGACATCCTGGGCATTATCGCCAAGGAAATCAGGCAGCGCAAGGAGAGCATCGAAGCCTTTAAGCAGGGAGACCGCCCCGAGCTGGCGGCTCAGGAAGAGGCGGAGATGGCTATCCTCGAGGCGTACCTGCCCGCGCAGATGAGCCGCGACGAGATTGTCGCCGAAGCCCGCAAGGTTATCGAAGAGGTGGGGGCGGGGGGCCTGGGCGATAAGGGCAAGGTTATGCCCAAGCTTATCGCCAAGCTCAAGGGCAAAGCCGACGGGCGGGAGATAAACGAGGTCGTTACCGAGCTTTTGAGCTGAATGCCCCGCTACAACCTTCCCCTCCCCCTCCTTTTCGGCGCTAGATAACCCCTTAAAGATGTCGTGTCTTCAACATCGCCGAGGGTGGCTAAATCCTCCCGGGCATCGATATCTTCTTCCAGCTTCTCACTAATGGCTTCAACCATCCATTTTTTCATCGTCTTACCCTGCAATGCCGCCGTCGCCTTGACGCGGTTTCTGAGCTCGGGGTCTATATCGAGAAAATACCGTGAACGCTTTGCTGAGTTGGCCATTTCAGCCTCCCTCGTAGCCTACATAGCCATTGTAGCCAACATAGCCAAAGCTGTCAATGCCTTTTAAGGCAAGGCTCTGGCCAGTTCTGATTCGAGGTAGCCCGCCTTTGTCCCCAGCTCAATCATGTGCCAGGGCAGCTTTTGGTCGGTATTCCAACGCTGGTTGGCGTAGAAGTTAATGTCTATGTTGTGTTTTTCGACAGATTTACGCCAGCCCGATAGCGATAGCTCTTCAACATCAGCCAGTACCCCCGCCAGCTCTGTATCCCCCCGCGCCAAAACCCCCTGCACCTGGCTCCAGGCCGGGCTTTCCCCCTTAATCTTTATTCCCCTGGGCATGAGGCTGTTCTTGAGCCGGGAAAGGCGGCGGTTGAGGACGGCGGTTAACGCCATGGGCAGCCACTGGAAGGGCGTGCCCGCCTTGGGCACGAAGGGAGAAATATTCAGGGTCAGGCGGCAACCGGACTGTTTTTTAGTGATGGCACCTTTGCAGGCTAAAGCTAAATCTATAATCGCCTCAATATCTTCGTCGGTCTCCGAGGGTAAGCCGATAATAAAGTAGAGCTTGAGCTGCTTTATCCCCTCCCCGGCCACCCTTTCCACCGCCTTCAGAATGTCGTCCTCGGTTATGCCCTTTTTTATCATCTGGCGCAGGCGCGCCGAGCCCGCCTCGGGGGCAAGGGTAACGGTCCTGGCGCCGCCCTTGGCCAGCTCTCTTAAGACCACGGGGGAGAGGGGGGCGATGCGCAGCGAGCTCAGGGAGAGTTTAGCCCCCATACCAGTCAGTTTCGGCAACAGCTCTTCTATATGGGGGTAGTCGGAGACAGCCGCCCCGACTAAACCCAAGCGCTTGCGGTATTTAAGCCCCGCCTCCGCCTGGGCTAACAGGCTATCTATAGAGCGATGGCGCATGGGGGAAAAGCTCTGGCTGACCAGGCAAAAGCGGCAGCCCCAGTTGCAGCCCCGCTCCACCTCGATGAGGTAGAGGTCGCCCAGCTCGGTGTCGGGGGTCAATATAGCCGAGGCGACGGGAAAGTCGTCTAGCTTTTTAGCCCACCGCCGCTCAAGAGGCTTCCCCGAATAGTATTGGGGGACATAGACACCGGGTAGCACCGCCAGTGATTTAAGCAGGTCAGCGCGCCTACCGCCGATGCCCTGGCTGATAACAGACAGCATGGCCGGCACCAGCGGCTCAGCCTCGCCGATAGCCAGGCAATCGAAGAAGAGGGATAAGGGCATCGGGTTGGCCATAATGCAAGGCCCGCCGGCGATAACCAGCGGGTGCCTTTCGTCGCGGTCGGCGGCATAAAGGGGTATGCCGCCAGCCTTGAGAATACTAACGACATTAAAGTAGTCGAGCTCGTAGGAGATAGAGAAGACGACGGCGGCGAAGTCGGAAAGAGGTCTTTGCGATTCTAAAGATATGGGGCCCTCCGCTTCCCAGAAAGCCCTTTCGCAAACGACATTATCGTAGCTATTGACCAGGCTGTAGAGGGCGTGGACGCCCAGGTTGGACATGCCCAGGTAGTAGCTGTTGGGGTAGACCAGGGCGATGGGGATTCGTCCTCCCCAGTCCTTGATGATAGTGCCCTGCTCCCGGGAGAGACGCCACCTGGCTTTTTCTATTTCGTCCCAGCCCATAGGCTACCCCACAATCAGGTCGACAAACCTGTTTTCTCGCAAGCTAAACAGCCCCGATTCGCAGATGCGCAGGAAGGGTATGGCCGGGGTGGGCAATACGGCTATGGTGAGGCGGATATCGTTAGACTTAGCCCCTAGGTCTTTAGCCGCCCGCTGGATACGCTCCAGTTTATCAGCTATCGCCTCCATGGGCTCGGTGGAGATTTCCCCCGCCACCGGCAGGGCGATTTCGGCCAGTATTTTGCCGCTAGCGCAGACCACCGTGCCCCCATCCAGCTCCCGGACGCGGTTCACCGCCCGCGCCATGTCGTTTTCGTCAGCGCCGACGGCCATTAAATCGCCGCAGTCCCAGACGGAGCTGGTGGCGATGGCTCCTTTTTTGAGCCCGATGCCCCGGATTAAGCCGACGAAGCTCTTACCCGTGCCAAAGGAGCGCTCGATAGCGGCCACCTTCAGTATGTCTTTGCTAACGTCGATGTTGAGCTCGCCGTTTGATACGGGCATATCGACAAACTCTTCCCTGACGAGCAGGTCGGTTACCTGGTCCATCAGCCGGACTTTTGCCTCTTTTCGGCTACCCTCCACCGGTATGGCGAAGTCATTGGCGCTGAAGTCGTTGGGCAGACGTATGCTGTTTTGCAGCGATTGAGGGTAGCGGTGCTTTCGGGGGGGAATAAGCGCCCGGCCGTCTTGGGCGACCACCCGCCCGTTGCTGATAACATATTCGGCTTTTATGATCTTTAAGTCGGGGAGAATAACGATGTCGGCGTATTTGCCCGGGGCGATGCCGCCGATAACATCATCCAGGGCGAAGTGCTGGGCGACGTTGATGGTCGTCATCTGCACCGCCAGCACCGGGTCGAAGCCGAGGTCGATGGCTTTCTGCACCAGGACCTCCATATAGCCGTCTTTGACCAGCTGCTCGGGGCCCACCCCGTCGGTGGACATGGCCAGGCGGTTGAGTGGAATGCCGCTATCCTTTATCGGGGCCAGGACCTCTTCGGCGTTGGTCGGCTCGTGACAGGAGCTGACGCCCGAGGAAACATATGCCTGCAGCTTTTTGCCGGTGGCGCCGGCGCTGTGCCCGTCGACCTTCCCGCCCAGCTTTATCGTCTCAGCGATAAGGTCGAGCACCCTTTGGTTTCCCCCCACCACATCCCCCCAGTAAGCCTCGCCCAGCCCGATAATCTCTTTATAGCGAAAAAGGTGGTGTAGTTCTTTGACGCCGATGGCATTCTCCTCGGTTACCGGGCTGATGGTTACCATGGGCGGGGCGGTGACAAAGACCTTCACGGGCTGGCGGCGTACCGAGTTCAGGAAGTGGATAACCCCTTCGTAGCCCAGCGTGGTGGCGATGGTGCAACTCTCGGTGATGATGGTGGTGGTGCCCCCCTGGACGGCAAAACGCAGCAGCTCGTTTATAGAGTAAAGAACATCAACATGGGTGTGCCCGTCGATAAAGCCGGGGATCAATGTCTTGCCCGCGGCGTTGATGACCTGAGTTTTGGAGCCGATAGCCCTATCGGCGTCCTTGCCCACATAGGCTATCCGCTCGCCCTTGATAAGGACGGAGGCTTTTTCAATCTCACCGGTATAAACATTGACCACCGAGCCGTTGATTATGGCTAAATCAGCCTCGGCTTCCCCCAGCGCCACCTTGATTAGCTCCCGCCTGTCGTTTTGCATACTGCCCCATTATACAGGCTTCGGGGGGAAATGGCGATTTGGGGAGGAGGATTTTCTTAGAAGAGGGGAAGTTTGAAGGGGCGTCAGCCCCTTCTTAAACTCTTTTTTGCTTTAATCTAACACTTACGAAATTAATCCCCAGCTCTTTTGTGTAACTCGTCGTGTTCTTTCTCAGTTAGAACTCTTAGGTTCTTAGGGTCATTGTTCTCTGGATTACGGTCTTTATGGTGTATCTCCAAGTTACTAATGCGGTGAACTTGGCCATCACCGTCCGAGCGACACTCACGACGTCTAATAATTTCCTCTCTTTTCTGTGGTGTTAATCTACTCACATTACACCTCCTTTCTCCTAATACTTCGTATAATCGTAGTTGACCTTTCTAATTATCAGATTCTGGAATTACTAAAGATATCACGAACCTGTCTTCTCCTGAGTTGAAAGCCTGCGACTCAATCCGACAATTACCCCTGAAATTGCTCACCCCGATCCATTGGCGCAAGTAGGTTGGTGCATCAGACCTGAACGCTTTTTGCACACTAGTAAACTCCCCCAAAAGTTTAGGCTTAGGGCGAAACCTACCAATTCTCGATAATAATTTCATCCTTGACCCAGTTAACCAAGTAGCGCGCAGGTTCAAATCATCTATTTCGTTTGTTTGGGCTCTAGCCCAATGAATCACAAAGCAGTGACTTGGATGCACATCACATAATTTAAGAACAATAGGTTTTATAGATGCCTGAAAAGTTCGACTAAGGGGTATCAATGCATGGATACCATAGTGGTAACGTGAGGCATAGCCATTGAATATTTGGGAAGGCATAAGCAGTTCTGATGCTGCAACATCACATAAATTTTCTTCCCAATCCCTAGCCGCTTTTTCCCCTCTGTCTCTAACCAGTCTTTGAATCAGTACCCTACCTTCCTCTTCAAAGAAAAAAGTGTGAGCTATTTCATGAGCACAAGAAAAATTTTGTCTCTCTGGAGGATGAGTTGCATTGATCTTGATCTCGAAGCCATCATCTAAGGGAACTAGCAAACCAGATAGATCGCCTAGATCCTCTTTAACAATTTGCTTTACTCTTTGAAATGGAGCTAGGCGTTCTGGCAGGAATGGAGGACCCTCAAAATTGCTTTGTTTTAGCAATCTTTGGGCCTTCTGTACAACAAACTCAACACCATAATCACGTGTTGAATTAATTCCTCTTGGATTGTTTTTACAGTAAGCCAGCATAGCACCATCAACTGTTTTCAAATAAACGTTAACTGTTTATCTTTATCTTCGGGAACACAAAGAAAGAAGTTGACCAAATCTTCAGCACTGGGCTTTCCCCTCATACGCATCCCTAGAGCCATTGCAATGCGCTCAAGATCTTTACTCTCTACTTCGGGTTCAAATCCTTCCTCAAGTCGGCGCAGCTTACTCTCGGAAATTCCACTTTTTTCGGAAAGTTGTAGTAGTGGCATGTTTAATCGTCCGCGTCGCACAGTAATGCCCTTTCCAACTCTTCTAGGTTTCATGTTAGTTAATTTTATTTTCATCCCTCACCTCCTTCCCCCTAGCACTTCGTATAGCCACAGGAAGGACAGATATAACACCCCTCCTGATATACCAGCAGGTTGCCGCAGTCGGGGCACTGCCCGGCCAGGTTCTTGACGGCATCGATACCATTGCCGCCGTTATCACTCTTTAGAGCAACTTCGGGGCTCTTGGCCGTTTCAACCCCCTGACCACCATCGGCGCCGCTGTGCTTTTCCAGGACGCCGGCGATGGCATCGGCGCAAGAGAGGATGGACTTGCCGTTCTCCCAGGCGATATTGGGGCAGCGGATACCCTTCAGCTGCTTCACCACCGAGGCGACATCCACCCCGGAACGGAGCGCCAGCGTTATCAGGCGGCAGGTGGCTTCGAGCTGGGCGGAGGCGCAACCGCCCGACTTGCCCAGAGTGGCGAAGACCTCGAAAATGCCCTTGTCGTCATAAGCCACCGTGATGTAGAGAGAGCCGCAGCCGGTGCTGACCTTGGTAATCGCCCCCCTGGTTTCGGTGGGTCGCTGGCGGGGCGTCAGCCTGAAGGCTTTTTCTTTCTCTTTTTCCTTGCCCGTGGTCAATACCTGGGAATCGCGGCTGCGGTCGCGGTAGATGGTTATCCCCTTCAGCCCCTCTTCGTAAGCCATCTTATAGACCTGGGTGATGTCTTCCCGGGTCGCTTCCTGAGGGAAGTTAACCGTCTTGGAAACGGCGTTGTCGGTGGACTTCTGGAAAGCGGCTTGCATTTTGACGTGCCATTCGGGGGTTATCGCGTGGGCGGTGACGAATACCTGCTTGATTTTATCGGGGATGTCCTCCATATCGTGGAGTTTAGCCCCCTCCGCCAGCTTTTTCATCAGCTCGTCGGAGTAAAAGCCCTCGCTCCGGGCGACCTGCTCGAAATAGGGGTTCACCTCGACCATCTGGGCGCCGTCCAGGATATTGCGGGTGTAGCTCAAGGCGAAGAGGGGTTCGATGCCGCTGGAACAGCCCGCGATTATGCTTAAGGTGCCGGTGGGGGCGATAGTGGTGCAGGAAGCGTTCCTCATCTTGGCGCCGCCGGGCACATCGTAGATGCTGCCCGGGAAAGCGGGGAAGACACCCCTTTCTTCAGCCAGCCCCGCCGAGGCTTTATCCGCCTCGTCGTGGACGAAGCGCATGACCTCGGTGCCGACTTTTAGCGCCTCCTCCGAGTTATAGGGGACGCCCAGCATGAGCAGCATATCGGCAAAGCCCATAACCCCCAGCCCGATTTTCCGCGATTTCTTGGTCATATCCTCTATCTGGGGGAGGGGGAACTTATTGACCTCGATAACGTTATCCAGGAACCTGACGGCGGACCTGACTACCCGGGCCAGCTTGGGGTAGTCAATCTCGAATTTGCCGTCAGTGGCTTTGAGCATCCGCGCCAGGTTGATGGAGCCCAGGTTGCAGGACTCGTAGGGGAGGAGGGGCTGCTCGCCGCAGGGGTTGGTGGACTCGATCTTACCCAGCTGGGGGGTGGGGTTGTCCCTGTTTATGCGGTCGATAAAAACGATGCCGGGGTCACCGGTGCGCCAGGCCATATCCACGATTTTCTCGAAGACCTCACTGGCGTTGAGCTTATCCACCACCTTTTTGGTTCGGGGGCTCAGCAGGTCGTATTCGGCGCCCGTCTTGACCGCCTCCATAAACTCGGTGGTCACCGCCACCGATATATTAAAGTTGGTCAGCTTTCTGGGGTCATCCTTGGCGGTGATGAAGCGCATGATATCGGGGTGGTCAACGCTTAAGATGCCCATGTTGGCCCCCCGCCTCGTCCCCCCCTGCTTGGTGACGTCGGTAGTGGTGTCGAAGACCTCCATAAAGGAGACGGGGCCGCTGGCGACACCCGAGGTGGACTTAACGAAGTCGCCCTCCGGCCTCAGGTTGCTGAAGGAAAAGCCGGTGCCGCCGCCGCTCTTATGGATGAGGGCGGTGTACTTTACGGCGTCGAAGATAGACTCCATGGAATCATTAACGGGAATGACAAAGCAGGCCGAGAGCTGCCCCAGTTCCCGCCCGGCATTCATCAGGGTGGGGGAGTTAGGCAGGAACTCCAGATTGAACATGAGCTGGTAGAACTCGTCTTCCCTGGCCCTGACGTCAGCCTTGGGGTCATAGTTAAGCTCGGCGGAAGCGATAGCCTCCGCCACACGGCGCAACATTTCCTCCGGTGCCTCGACCACCTTGCCCTGTTTATCCTTCTTGAGATAGCGTTTCTCCAGGACACGAAGAGCGTTTTTGCTTAAGTTTATGCCCGATGAGGGCTGGACCTGAGGCTGAACGATAGTGGTTGTTTCCATCTGAGGCAGGACCTCCTCTCGTTTGGCTGGCTCTTCGGCCTGTAAGATTTCCTTGACCATAGCTTCAATTTCGCCGTCGCTGAGCAGGCGGCGGGTGCGGCGGGGTTTGATAACCAGTTCTTCCATCCCCGGCAGTGGCTGGGCCACTATTTCCTTAGCCATCAGGGACGGCGTTTGCTCCAGGCGCTCGATAACCTGGGCGGTGAGCTGTTCGACTCGGCCTCTATCCGACATGCCCATAGACTCGGCAATCTTAAAGATAGCCCGCGCAATCTGGTTGCGGTCGACCAGCGGCTGGCTGGCGGCTTTATTCTTAGCCGGGCTCATGTCCGCTTCCTCCGTCGGCTTTTGTTCACCCCGGCCAGCTCCTCATCGGGGAGGAGGGACAACTGGCTGGATGGGGTAGAAGGCTCGGCTTCGGCGTCGAGCAGGGTATCTACTTCCTGTTTCAGGGCGGTTATATCGGCAAAATCCCGGTAGACGCTGGCGAAACGGATGTAGGCGATGTGGTCCAGGTTTTTCAGCCTTTCCATCACGATGTCGCCGACGACGGTGCTTGGTATCTCCGCCTTGCCCAGCTGGTAAAGCTCAGCCTCGATATCGTCGGCCAGCTTTTCCACTATGCCCGTGGGCAGCGGGCGCTTTTCACAGGCCTTGCGAATACCGCTCAGGAGTTTTTCGCGGTCGAACTCCTCGCGCCGCTCGTCTTTTTTAATGACAAAGAGGCTGGCGGGCTGTAACCGTTCGTAGGTGGTAAAGCGTTCGCCGCAGCCCAGGCATTGGCGCCGACGGCGTATGCCCTCGTTAACCTCGCGAGAGTCTATAACCTTGTCTTCACTATGACCGCAATAGGGACAGTTCATCGTCAATCACTACATCATATTGGGTAGCGGAGATACATTACCACAACATATAGTGTTTGTCAAGGACTTTTAGCCCCCTTTACCCCCGATTTTTAAGACAAAGAAAAAAGGCTGCAGAGTCAGAACACTCCACAGCCTTTTAGCCGGTATCTTCCGTTATCGCCACTGGACTCACCCTTAAGGTGCGCCCGGTGGAGTATGTATTAGTTTAGTTGACGGCGTAATCGGTTGGCGCCGGTGACTAAACAGGGGACGGCGCAAGAAAGCGGGAACATCCAGTTCCTCTTCCTTGCCTCTTAAGCCCCTAAGCAACTCATTGAACTCCTCTTCCCGACTGACGCCGGCCATTCCCAGCTTGGAAGCAAAGCCGGTGGCAATCAGGGTCATCCTTATCTCCTCACCCATGCTCGGGTCTTGTGCCACGCCGAAGATGATGTTGGCTTCGGGGTCTACCGCCGCCTTGATGACGTCGGCGGCTTCGTTGACCTCGAACAGGGTAAGACCGGTGCCGCCGGAGACATTGAAGAGCACGCCATTAGCGCCCTCAATGGAAACATCCAGCAGCGGGCTGGCCAGGGCTTCGTTAGCCGCATCGACAGCCCGGCTCTTACCCGAACCCACACCCATGGACATCCAGGCCGGGCCGGCGTCTTTCATCACCGCCTTAACGTCAGCGAAGTCAAGGTTTATCAGCCCGGGTACGGTGATAACCTCGGCGATAGCCTGGACGCCGTGGCGCAGCACGTCGTCGGCCAGCTTGAAGGCGTTATCCACCACCGTTTGCTGGTCGCAGAGGTCGAGCAGTTTGTCGTTAGGGATGATGATAAGGGTATCGACCTTGCCCAGGAGCCGGACGATGCCGTCCTCAGCCACCTCGGTGCGGTGGTTGCCTTCGAAGGTAAAGGGCTTGGTGACCACAGCGATGGTCAGCGCCCCGGTCTGCTTACTGGCCTCAGCCACTACCGGAGCGGCGCCGGTGCCGGTGCCGCCGCCCATGCCGCAGGTGATAAACACCATGTCGGCGCCGTCGAGAAGCTCAGCGATTTCCTCGCGGCTCTCCTCGGCTGCCTTCTGACCCAGGTCATGGTCGCCGCCCACGCCCAAGCCCCGGGTGAGCTTTTCACCGAGCTGGACGCGGACAGGGGCCTCGGTAATAGACAGGGCCTGGGCATCGGTATTCATGCCGATAAACTCTACCCCCTGAATCTGCTCCCTAACCATGCGGGTGATAGCGTTGCAGCCGCCACCGCCCAAGCCGCAGACCTTAATCTTAGCTGGGTTAGGACTGAAGGTTGATTTTGCCATTTCTCCCCCCTCCTTTTTTACTAAATTAGCTGATCTCAGCTAACGGAACGCCTTAAAGAGCCGTGAAACGAAGCGCCGCACACCCGAGCCAAAGCCTCCGCGACCCCAAGTTTGCATTTCCCGATGCTTGGCTCCCCAGAGCAACAGGCCAACGCTGGTGGCGTATGCCGGGTCGTGCAGGGCATCCGAGATACCGTATATACTGCTGGGAATGCCGACCCTTACCGGCAGCTGCAGGGTATTGCGCCCCAGCGCTTCGATACCCGCCAGGTTGGAACTGCCGCCGGTGAGCACCAGGCCGTCGGGAACCAGCGTCTCGTAGTCGGAACTGGGCATCTCGAGCACGATAAGCCTGAGCACTTCTTCCACCCGGGCGCGGATTATGTCGCAGAGGTCCTGGTGGGAAACACCGTGCCCGTTGGTGGTCAGGGTATCGCTGCCCGAACCCCCCTTGGTCTCGTAGACCGGGGTGACGCTGCCGTACTTCTTCTTCATTTCTTCGGCCACGTCGAAGGGCAGCCCCAGGCCGATGGCGATATCCCTGGTTATCTGGTAGCCGGCGACGGGTAGAATGGCGGTGTGCCAGATGCTGCCTTCCCGGAAGATAGCGATATCGGTGGTGCCGCCGCCGATATCGGCCAGGACGACGCCTACCTGCTTCTCATCGGCAGATAGCACCGCCTCGCTGCTGGCTAAAGGCTCCAGGATAAGGTCGTCGATATCGAGTCCGATGCCGCGGATGCACTTCACCAGGTTTTGCACCGAGGTCACGGCGGCGGTGATGATGTGGGCTTCCACATCCAGCCTGAAGCCATGCATTCCTATCGGGTTCTTGACCCCCGATTGGCCGTCAACGGCGTAGCCACGCGGAATGACATGGAGTAGCCTTCTATCGACCGGAACCTTGACGCTGCGGGCGGTGGTCAAGACCCGCCTCAGGTCTTCGGAACGCACCAGGCGGTCGTTACGGGTAATGGCGACCACGGCCCGGTTGTTCAGCGAGGTTACATGTCGGCCGGTGACGCCGACATAGGCCGATTCCACCTTGTAACCGCTGGCTTGCTCCGCCTTCTTCACCGATTCCCGGACTGATTCCTTGGCCTCGTTGATGTTGACCACCAGCCCTTTATGCAACCCTACCGACGGCGTAACCCCCACCCCCACCACCCGGATATTACCCACCTCGTTCACATCGGCGATAGTGGTGCACACCTTGGTGGTGCCAACATCAATGGAAGTTAAAACCCCTCGTTTTGTCATCTGCCCCCTCCTTAATTGAGATATTCGGGTCTCGATTCAATATTTTTAGTTTTCACATCTTCAAACCTCCCGGAGTGACCTGTCCTCACTCTTCGGTAGAAGATAGAACATCTCGGTCAATTATTATTTTTTATCAGGTCGGTGACCCACTCTCTTTTCTAAAGCGCACGTTCCACTTGCTGCATAGAGCCCCCAGGTGAGCCTGTACCTCGTTACTCGAGTCTTCGTGCAGCTCGGCCAGGAAACCGTGCAGCAGTTCACCGCCGGTCATCCCGGGATTGGGTTCCTTGGGGCCGGGCAGGTTCACGTACACTATCTCGGTCATCATCTTTTGGTACTCAATCGCTGGTTTACCCACCGCTATTCTCCTTTGGCATAGAAATTCGTTCCGCCGCTCTCAACTTGGCGCTGCGGCTGCGTGCATTATAGTGGACTTCCGCCTGAGACGGAGTAATAACCTTTTTATTGATTAAGCGCAAGCAGGCATCATCTCCGCTTGCCTGCTGGTGCATAAACTGCTTGACGATACGGTCTTCGAGGGAGTGATAGCTGATGACCACCAGCCGGCCGCCAAAGCCGAGGAGGTCGACCGTCTGTTCCAGCGCCGACTTGAGGTTCTCCAGCTCTCGGTTTACGGCGATGCGCAGCGCCTGGAAGGTGCGGGTGGCGGGGTGAATTCGGCCTCGCCTGCCCCCCACCGCCTGCTCTACGGTCTGGGCAAGTTGGAGGCTGGTGGTGATGGGACGCTGGCGCACGATTTGGCGGGCTATCTGCTGGCTATAGCGCTCCTCGCCATAGGCCCTTATAATCTTGGCTAGCTGGTCTTCGAGGGAGGAGTTGATAATAATTTCGGCGGTAACCTCCTGGCGGGGGCTTAAGCGCATGTCGAGCAGGGAATCGTGGCGGAAGCTGAAACCGCGATTGTTCTTCTCCAGCTGCACCGAGGAAAGACCCAGGTCGAAGAGGATACCGTGCACCGGTAAGAAGCCGTGCTTTAAGCAGATTGACTTAATATTGGCGAAGTTCTGGTTGACCAGGAGCACCGAGTCGCCGTAGGCGTCGAGCCTGGCTCTAGCCATCTTTATGGCTTTGGGGTCGGCGTCAATGCCCAGCAGTTGCCCGCCGGGCGAGCTGTTTTCCATAATAGCCGCGGCGTGGCCGCCGGGCCCGATGGTGCCGTCGATATAGCGGCCTCCGGGCTGGACGTTCAACGCCTCAATGGTCTCTTCCAGCAACACCGGGATGTGGGTGGAAGCTGCCGACATAGTTAGATTCATTGGCGCTTCTCCAGGCCTTCGAAAAGCAGCCAGGCCTGTTCCTGGCCCATAGCCTTCTCCTCTGCCCAGCGTATTTTATTCCAGAACTCAAGGTAGTTATTGGCTCCGATTATAACTATCTCGCTTACAATCTCGGCATGTTTTTTAAGCGGAGTGGGTAGCGCTATCCTGCCCTGACCGTCCAGCTTGACACTGAAGGCGGTAGCAAAAACCGCCCGCTTTAACGTCCTCAATTTACTGGGGGAAAGCGAACCCGCAGTAAGGGTATCAGCCAGCTTCTTCCACTCGTTTAGTGGGTAGACGGTTATGCACCCCTCCACCCCCGGAGACAGCACTACTCCTGCCTTAAGCAGCCCCCGGAATCTAGGCGGTATAGGCACCCTACCCTTTTCGTCGATCCTGTATTCGAATTCCCCGAAGAACATACACCAACCCCAATTCTACCCTGTTTTACCACT
>Ga0307442_1001044_pt1 | contig 13599 bp, 11 predicted proteins | sample SalMarWE160430MG_FD_202143 | JGI IMG/M metagenome (GOLD analysis project Ga0307442, IMG submission 202143) | Salt marsh sediment microbial communities from the Plum Island Ecosystem LTER, Massachusetts, United States - WE1604-30 | ecosystem: Environmental > Aquatic > Marine > Intertidal zone >... | reverse complement strand
GCTCGGCGATGCGGGCACCGTTCCGATCCAATTCGCCGATCAGCGCGGCCGCCGCGTCGATGGCGTTGACACCAAGCGCAGGCATGCTCGAATGCGCCTCGCGCCCCGTGACTCGGGTCCGGTAAACGTCGACCCGCTTATGCGCGTCGATCACGGCCATGTTGGTCGGTTCGCCGACGATGACGGCACGCGGCCGCGGCACGCCGGAGTCGAAACGGGCGATTAGCGGCCTCACGCCGAGGCAGCCGACCTCCTCGTCATAGGTGATGATGATGTGAATTGGCTCGTTCAGGGTTCGCGCCTTGAAGGCGGGCACGGAGGCGAGCACTGAGGCGACAAAGCCTTTCATGTCGCAGGTTCCGCGGCCATAGAGCTTGCCGTCGCGTGCGGTCAGCGTGAAAGGATCAGAGGTCCAACGTTGGCCTTCGATCGGCACGCAATCGCTATGTCCCGAGAGTCCGATGCCGCCGTCACCTTCCGGCCCGATGGTTGCGAACAGATCGGCTTTGGTGCCGTCAGGCGAGGGGACCTGCGTCGAGGCGATGCCGTGGTCTTTGAGGTAATCCTCGACGAAGGCGATCAACGCGAGATTCGACTTGGCGCTCGTGGTGTCGAAGGCCACGAGCGCCCGCAAAAGTTCCGTCGCTGTCGAGAGCGTTTGGGTCAAGTGTGCCGCCTTGTCAGCCCGCAAAGCGCTGGGCAAAACGGGCGCGCGCTTTCTCGGCTTCGACCGCGCGATCGCGCGGCGGCGCCGCCGTCACGAGCGAGTCGATCAGCTCGCGCGCGGCTTTCGAGACCTCGTCCACCGCGCGATCGAAAGCGGCCTGGTTGGCATTTGAGGGTTTGTTGAAGCCGCTCAGCTTGCGCACGAATTGCAGCGACGACAGATAGATTTCCTCGTCCGTCGCCGGCGGCTCGAAATTGTATAACGTTTTGATATTCCTGCACATAATGGACCTCACGCAGACATCCTATGTCGTTGAACGTGGCATAGGGGTCTTGCCGAAACAAGACACGCCTTGCCCCCGCGCCTTAAGCGCGCGACCGGGAAAAAGCTTGGTCGAGATCGGCCATCAGGTCGCGTACGTCCTCAAGTCCGATCGAGAGCCGCACGCTGTTGTCGAAAATGTCAAGCTCGGCCCGTGCCTCGGGCGTCAGCCGTTGATGCGTGGTGGTCGCCGGGTGCGTCACCAGGCTTTTGGCGTCGCCGAGATTGTTGCTGATCTTGAACAGGTGCAGCGAGTTCATGAAACGGAACGCGTCTTTCTTGTCGCCTTCGATCTCGAAAGAGACTATCGGTCCGCCTCCCGCCATCTGCCGCTTGGCCAGGTCGGCTTGCGGATGATCGGCCCGGCCCGGATAAAACACACGCACGACTTCGGGGCGCTCGGCAAGGAAATCGGCAATCGCCGCGGCCGAGGCGCAATGGCGCTCGACGCGCAAGGGAAGGGTCTCAAGTCCTTTCAGCAGCACCCAGGCATTGAACGGGCTGAGCGACGGCCCGGTGTTCTTGAGATAGGTGTAAAGCGTCTCTTCGATGAACTTCTTCGGTCCAAGCACGACCCCGCCGAGGCACCGTCCTTGCCCGTCGATATGCTTGGTTGCCGAATAGACCACGATGTCGGCGCCGAGCGGTATCGGCCGCTGTAGCAGCGGCGTGGCGAACACATTGTCGACCACCACGAGCGCACCGGCTTCCTTTGCGATCTTGGCGACGGCTTCGATATCGACCAGCTCGAGCACCGGATTGGTTGGCGTCTCGAAGAAGAAGGCGCGGGTGTTCGGCCTCACCGCCGCCTTCCAGGCGTCGAGATCGCGGCCATCGACCAGCGTGGTGGCGATGCCGAGCCGCGGCAGCAAGTCGTCGATGATGTAGCGGCAACTGCCGAACAGGGCTCGCGCCGACACGACATGGTCGCCGGCCTTGAGATGACAGAGCAAGGAGGCGGTGACCGCGGCCATGCCGCTTGCCGTACCGCGCGCAGCTTCCGCGCCTTCGAGCGCGCACATGCGCGCCTCGAACATGGCGACTGTCGGGTTGGCGTATCGGCTATAGACGAAGCCTTCCTCGTCGCCCTTGAATCTGGCCTCGGCCTGCTCGGCGTTGTCATAGACATAGCCGGAGTTGAGGAAGATGGCCTCCGAGGTCTCGCCGAACTGGCTCCTGAGCGTGCCGGCATGGACGAGCTTGGTCGCCTCGTGCCAGGGAATGGCCTTGCCGCTAGGGTCCTTGCTCGCGCCCATATCAGCACTCCTTACAACGCCGGGCGAGCGATCGCCGCACAAAAAACCCGGACTTCTGGCTTTCGCCAAAAAGACCGGGATCGGCTTGAAGTGCCTCGCACGGCCTTTTAGCGATTTGTTTAACGTGGCTGCAAGCCGGCCGGCCAAATCACCACGCGCGGAGATTAATGTCCTCCAGGGGCCGCGCCGTCAAGCCCGGCGGGACGCCTGACCCCTCTTGTGAATCCGGGGGAGAAGGACGAGCTTAGGATGACTGGACCTTAGGAAGATGCCAAGACCGGCCATGCCACCTGCAAGTTCGCCCGACCGGCTCTTCGAGGAGCTTCCCGAGACGCGCCCGGCCGACCAGCCAGGCGATGCGCCCCCGAGAAGCGCCTTCAGCCGGACCGGCATCCTGCCGAGCCAAGCCATCCGGGCCATGATCGCCGGTGGCGAAATCGCCGCGGCGCCCGAAATCGACACCGATCAGATTCAGCCGGCAAGCCTCGACCTCAGGCTCGGCAAGGTCGCCTATCGGATCAGGGCAAGCTTCCTGCCGGGCCCCGGCGCCACCGTGCGCGACAAGCTTGCCGAGCTGAAATTCCACGAAATCGATCTCACGCGCGGCGCTGTGCTCGAAGCGGGCTGCGTCTATCTCGTGCCCCTGATCGAGCAGCTCAAGCTCCGCTCCACCATCGCCGGCTTCGCCAACCCGAAGAGCTCGACCGGCCGGCTCGATGTGTTCACCCGGCTGATCGCCGACCGTCAGGACTGCTTCGACAGCGTCGAGGAAGGCTATTCCGGCCCGCTCTTTACCGAGATTTGCCCGCGCACCTTCGCCATCAAGGTGCGTTACGGCTCGCGCCTCAATCAGATCCGGTTCCGCCGCCGTGTCGGCCAGCAGCTCGACGCCGGCGAGCAGCCGGGCCGCGTCGGCGACCGGGCCTTGCGCGAGATCCATTCCGATATCGGCTTGGTCGAAGGTGAAGCCGCGATCCGCGAGGGGCTGAACTTGAGCATCAGTCTTGCGCCGATTCCACCCACCGGGATGATCGGCTATCGCGCGCGCCGCTTTGCCGGCGTGGTCGATGTCGATGCCATCGGCGCTCATGACGCCAATCAGTTCTGGGAGGCGGTGCATTTGGGCGGCGATCGCCGCCTCGTGCTCGATCCGAACGAGTTCTACATCCTCGCCTCGAAAGAGAGCGTGTCGGTGCCGCCTGCCTATGTCGCCGAGATGGCGCCGTTCGATCCTCTGATCGGCGAGTATCGCGTGCATTATGCCGGGTTCTTCGATCCGGGCTTCGGCTATGTGGAGGGCAAGCCGCCGGCGGCGAAAGCCGTGCTCGAAGTGCGCAGCCTCGACATCCCATTCATTCTGGAGGACGGGCAGATTGTCGGGCGCTTGATCTACGACAAGCTCACCGAGTTTCCCGACCAGGTCTACGGCCAGGGCATCGGCTCGCATTATCAGGCGCAAGGGCTGAAACTGTCGAAGCACTTCACGCAAGGATAGTGCTCAAGCCGAGCAAGAACCGCCGCCGAGCACGCAGAACTTGGCGCAGTGGACATGGCACAGCTTGACCGCGCCATCCGCGAACATCCCGCCATCGGCGCGCGCCGCCTCTTCAAGCGTCTCGCCCATCTCGAAGGCGGGATCGTAGGGCAGAAGCGTGCAAGGCAGCACCGCCGGCGCGGCCGCCCCTTTCCGCTTCACCACCATGCGGCTTGAGGCGCACATCATATCGGCCGGGTTTTTGCCGAGGAGACGCCAACAGGCCTCTGTGATCTCGGGCACGTCGGCGCGCTCGTCCATCTCGGGAAAGAGCACGAGCGCGGCCGGGTCGTAAGCGTCGACCGGCCAATCTCGTCCGGCGATCAAAGCGGCATAGCCGTCGCGGGCGCGCCTCTCGGTCTCGCCCCAACAGGTCCGCCCGGCCAGCGCAAGCGTGAAGCCTTCGCGCGCGAGCCAGTTGATGCCCTCGACCGTTTTGGCGAAGCCGCCGGGGCCTCGCTCGATGTCGTGCAGCTCTTCGGAATAGTGGTCGAGGCTCACGCGGATGGTGAGACGGTCACCGTGTGCATCGCGCAAAGCCAGCAGGCCCTCACGCAGGCGCGGCCGCAGCATCGGCTGCATGGCATTGGTCAGCACCAGACCGGAAAAGCCGCGGACGAGCGCATCGCCGAGCATCTCGATGATATCGGGATTCATGAAGGGCTCGCCGCCGGTAAAACCGATTTCGCGCACGGGCCACCGGTCGCGGGCGATCTCGTCGAGATAGGCGCTTGCCTCGGCGCGGGTGATGTAAGAGAGGCGGTCGTTCTCGGGGCTCGAGTCGATATAGCAATTGCGGCAGGTGATGTTGCAGAGGCTGCCGGTATTGATCCACAGCGTGCGCAACGAGACGAGCTCGACCCGCGCGCGGGGCTCGCCCGTAGCGGTGATGTCGGGGTCGCTGAATTTCGCTCGCTCGGCGGCAAGCGCGGCCTCGGTCATGGCTCACCCTCCTGCCCGGCATTAACAGGAGGTTCGCGGGTCACCGCAAGGGGCGGCACAATCACCACTCTGTGAGGCGCCGCTTTTCGCTAAAACTCGGCCATGATAAAAGCAGCCGGCTGCCGGCGTCGCGCGGCAATCGAGCAGTCCCGGCTTGGTAGAGCAATCCGATGCGTTTGATACTCCACGTAGGAACTCACAAGACCGGCACGACATCCATCCAAGCTGCTTTGGCCGGCAATCGACGATGGCTGGCCGAGCGCGGCTATATTTTCCCCCCGCTTTGCGGCAGCCTGCGCAGCCATAACGAATTCGCCCATCGTATTGCACTTGCCAATCCGGCCGCTCTCGAAGAGCTGCGCAGTATTCTGCTCAGCGGAAGCGATCCCGATCGCACCACGGTCGTCAGCGCAGAAGAGATATCTGCCCGGATCGCCGGTACGAGAGATTGGGAAGGCTTCGACAAGGACGATTATTGGGATCGCAGGCTGGACTATCTTGAACGGCTGCGCACGGTCGTCCGAGACTTCGACGACGTCAGGGTTCATCTTTGCTTTCGCCGCGCCGACGAATATGCCGAGGCACTTTACGCGGCGCTGATTTTGCGGCCCTGGGGCCGGTTCCGCGGATCATTCGAGCGCTTCATATCGGCTGTTGCTCCTATTTTCGAATATGGCCGGCAAATTGAGCTCTTTCGCCGCGTGTTTCCGAATGTGCGTGTCGTTTCGTTCGACAGCCTCGCTGGGGATTTGATGCCCGGTTTTTTTCGTTGGACGGGCATCCCGATCCCGGCTGATATCGCGCAGCACAGGAATGTCACGCCTGATATGCGACTGGTCTACTGGGCTGCTCAGATGATCGGTACTCACGGCGAAGACGAAGCACAGCGCCGCCTCTGGGCGAAATTCGCGTCATCTGGCAAGAATCTGTTCCCCAACGGGTGCTCGGCAACCTTTTGGCCGAGCCAAACAGATCGTGACAAATTTGCTTCGCGGAGTGGTATGGGGCTTCCTGACGGTTTTTTTCCCCGCGTGCCTGCTCAGAAATTTGTCGATGCGCGGCTGGAGCGCGCGGAGCTCGACCGGGTATCGCAAACATTCGACTCTTGGCGGGCGACGCTGAGACCGCGCAACAGCCGGCCTAGACTCTGACCGGACGCCTTGCGGCTTTGGACAGCCCACGCTATCGGGGACGTGGTAGCTCTGGAGCTCATATCGAATGGCCCGCTCACTATTGCCTCCCGATCCTGACGGGCGAGAACGGCCCGGCAAGGGCTGTCTCGATGGCGTACAGATTCTCACGCGATATTGCTCTCGAGAGCGGCCTTATTGGAGCGCGTTCGTCGATCACTATGTGCGGTCCGGTGTGAAATTTATCCATGCCTGCGTGCAAAGCGAGGATGACCGTGAGGATCTCCTTGGGATGCCGTTCCCTTTATCCGCCGAGCTTGTCGTTCACCTTGCGCGGGGCGATCTCGATCCTGACGCAGCCCTAATTAACCTGGATTTGGCCCCTATCGTCGGATGCGCTCCCTACACCATGGCGATCGATTGCGATGAGTATTTTCATGCACTGAATCCTGATGTTTCGATCCATGATCTTTTTTCGATTTTCCCTAAATTTGGTCAGCTCGTTATCCCGTGGGCGATGTGTCCCCTCTTGGGCGATGACGATCCTGCGAGAGGTGGATTCTGGGGCCACATCGGTAAGTCGGTCGCACGGTCTGAAAGGATCGTGAGTCTTCCTCAGATGCACGGCTTTCGAATTGATTCCAGACCCGCTGATCCAAGGGGTGTTTCGGTTCCGATTGCAAGGTTTGGGTGCGTTCTGATTCATTACTGGTCCCGCAGCTTTCGCGACTGCTTGCTTAAAACTTTCAACAACCGTCTCAAGGAGTCCAAGAACGCAGATATCGCCATTGCGCTGGACAAGATTCGCTCACGGGATTTGCCCATACGCTTGAGGCTGCTGGCTTACCTGCATTGCCAGGCTCGTTATCTGACGTTGCCGGACCCGCCTCTTGCGTCATTCGATTGGGCTGCCGAGGACGCCATCCTTCGCCGTTCTCTGTCAGAGAACGATGAGGATCTTTGCCGGAATGTCTTCGAAGATTACTGTGCGAAACTGAAGAAAAGACTCCGTGCGTTTCCCCTCTATCCGGCGGCATCAATCAAGCAAATGGCCCGACTATTGCCATCGGCCCAAGAGCTCAATCAATTTGAGGCGCTCAGAGGCGGGATGGAGCCGTCGGCATGACAGCGGCGTGCCGGCAGCGGCCTTGGACAGCCATGACCTAAAAAATCACGGAGGCCCACGAGGCATTATGTTAAGACTCCTCGGATCGCGGGTGTAGCTCAGTGGTAGAGCAGTAGCTTCCCAAGCTACGGGTCGTGGGTTCGATCCCCATCGCCCGCTCCAATTCTTCCAAAGCGTAGGGTTTCCGCTTATCTGGGTGGCTATCGAGCAGCGAAGCGCCGGGGCCACAGCGAAGTCGATGAGATGGCGCGTTCAGCGAGACAGGGAAAGGCAGACACGGGCAAGAAGCGGGCTTCCGCGCCCGCAGCCGAAGACTCTGAGGATGTGAGCGGGCAAACTCTGCGCGAGAGCTTGCGCCTTCTATATTTCGGCAAGAGTCGCGCGGCGCACCGCTTCCGCTATGGCCTGCTCGTCTTCGACATCATTACCATCGTTTTTATTATTGGCACTTCCTTCATTCCACGCACGCAAGCAGTGGAATGGCTCGATCTGGCTTTTGGGCTGGTTATCCTTGCCGATTTCAGCGCGCGGATTTACGCGAGCCCTCATCCGGTTCGTGAATTCGCCCATCCGGCAACCTGGGCCGACATGGTGGCGATCGTTTCCTTCCTGGCCCCGGTGGTTGGCGAAGGCTTGGGCTTCTTGCGGATCCTCCGCACTTTGAGGCTTCTGCACAGTTACCAGCTCGTCGCCCGGCTCCGCATCGACAGCCCCTTTTTCCGTCGCAACGAGGAGACGATCAACGCGGTCCTGAACCTGCTGGTGTTTCTGTTCGTCATGACTGGGCTGGTCTACGAGACCCAGCATTGGCGCAATCCCGACATCGCCAACTATGTCGACGCTCTGTATTTCACCGTCACTGCGCTAACCACCACCGGCTTTGGTGACATCACGCTCGAAGGGTCGGTTGGCCGGCTCATTGCTGTCGTCATCATGATTTTCGGGGTGACGCTGTTTGTGCGCCTGTTGCAAGTGATGCTCAACCCGCGCAAGGTTCGCTTTCCTTGCCCCACTTGCGGGCTTCAGCGGCACGAAATCGATGCGGTTCACTGTAAAACGTGCGGGACGCCGCTGAAGATTCCCGACGAAGGCCGCTTTTAGTTCAATTCTCTTGTTGGCGACGTGAGGGACGACGGCAAGCCGGCCGTCAGTCTATTCGTGACTCTCGCTCAGGTACTGGACAACGAGTTGGTATTGCTCGGGGCTCAAGTCGATTTGCTCCATTTCGGCTCCCTCAAAATTCTTTTGGGGATTCGACAAGAAATCGATCAAGCGCTTCTTTGTCCAAACGCCCCCGGCGCGAGTCAGTGCTTGCGAATAGGGGTAGTCCTCGACCGATCCGATCTTGCGCCCCACCACGCCGGCTAGCGGCGGCCCGGCGATGGTTTCGTTAGAAACGGCATGACATCCGGCGCAATGGTCTTTGAAAATTTGTTCGCCGCGACCCGCCTTCCGTTGACTGGGCTTAGAAATCGTCTCTTCACCATTGAAGATCTTGCTCAAGGCCGCATTGCCGGAGACAGTGATGGCGGCATCTTGCTCGCGATCATCGCCGGACGCGCGCTTTCGCCTGATGAGGAGCAAAGTGCCCCGGTCCGTCAGCACAACCAATTGACCATTAGGCCGCTCTTTCAAATCTCTCAACCTCCGTCCCACATCGATAGGTTCTGCGGAAATGATCCGATCGCCGTCGCGACGGAGCCGCCAGATCGCCCTCCCTTTCAGTGAGGCGATGAGCAGATCGCCTTTCCAAAGGGGAAACTCATCACTGGACGTTTCGATCAGATTGCTTATGCCGATCGCGCTAACGAAGACGAAAACTGGTTTGGTATATCCGTCATGGCGGCCTTGTACCCGGTTGAGCTTCCAAATGCCGCTGCTGACCTCCGGCCAGCCATAATTCTCGCCGCGTCGCAGAATGTTCACCTCGTCGCCGCCAACAGGCCCGTGTTCTGTTTCCCAGATCAAACCGTCGGAGGAGACGGTGAGACCTTGCGGGTTTCGCAGGCCACTCGCGAAAATGGTGGCGCTCTTCGTATTGAGATTGATTTCGACTGCTTTCCCTAGATCGGAGTCCGGATCCATAGACGCCCTGATTGGATCATGAACACCGTCAAACTTGTGATCGCCGACGGTCACAAGCAGCGTATCTCTTGAAGTTTGCGCGAGGCGCCCTCCGGATTGGTGGCCGGAAAAAAAGAACCTGTCTCCTGCTCTAAGCGGGATACATGGCTTTGCGACAAAAACAGTCTCCCAGCTTGAACCGTCAAAGAGTACTTTTTCTTTGCTTACGTCTATCGTTACGCGGCTTACGACAAATTCAATGCAGTCTTCCGCGTAGCGATGGTGACTTACGTAGAGATCGAAAGTCCCATCGGCGTTCCGCAATGGCAGCAGATCCATCGTGCGAAATTTTTTCTTTCGCATGAAATCTAATTCGAAACGGGGGTCCTTCGTGATGGCGCTGCCGGTGAGCTCCGAAAGTCCCATCGGCACCTTCGCATCGACATATTGGAGTTCGTAATCAGCGCCTGCCTCTTCTTGGCGAAGATAGCCAAGTTTCCCATGCGGCGTGACGAACAAAATGTAATCGTCGATGACCGCAACCGCGCCGCCTCGGCCCGCGCTCCTAATTGGAAACTCCACAAACTCAAGGGTTTCAAATGCCGTCTTGAGGGCGTTGAATTTGAACGTTTGGGTGTTTGCGATGTCGCGCTTTTTGGGCCGGGAAGCGCGCCGAACCTTTGTGGTGTCGCGTTTCTTGGTCTGAAAAGTACGCCACGGTTCCGAAGCCCAGGCAAGAATGGACTTTCCAGTCGTTGTCTGTGAGATGAGTAGGCCGCCAGCGGCGGAGGCGATGACGAGTGCTGCGGCCACCAAGCCTAGGACAAAGGCACTGGTTGATTTCCGCCCATTTCGCCGCCGGCCCCCGGTCAAAGCGAAACCTGTTCTCCATCGGCAGTCGCGCAAGTTTGCAGTGACGACCAGCCGTGGCTGTAAACTTTCGTTCCCTGAGAAATAATCTGAGAGATCATGTCATTCATGTTCGATAGGTGATGGCGCCTGATGCCTCCTGCCTCGCCCTTATTGTCATATCCGTAATGCGGCTGTCCTGGAGGCGTGCCAAACGAACACCCGTACAAATGGATTTCCCGTGCCCCCATCAGAAAGGCGAGTTGGGTGGCGACTCCCGCGATCGTCCCACCGGAACATAAGTGTGTTTGAGATGGAGAGATCGTGGGCTCTCGCAAAAACGGTGCGTATTGAAAGATCGTATGTCCCGGAGCAGGCTGTAAGCTGTCGTGGACAAACTGCTTATAGTGCTCGGCGGCGTGCAACGCCTCGACCAACACCCGCCGAACCTTTGAGTCCGGTATGACAGCGGGGTCATAGGGCGCAACAAAAGTGGGAACGACTCTGTGGCGAGCAATCTTGAAAGATGGCTCGAACCAACTTCTCTTGTTCGATTTTCTATCCCCGCAAAGAAAATAGTCAGCCTCTCTCACGGAATCGCAAAGTACGGAGCCGTTTACGGCGATACTAACGTCTTCCTCCCCCCGATAGAGATCGATCGTAGGGGAAGACCCGAGAACAGCGATGCTCTCTCCAGAGTGCTTGCCTTTAAGGAGTTCGATCCCGATCATCGGTCTAGACGTTCCCCCAAGCATGAGTATCCCGGAATAGTCCTCAAAGGCGCGCGCCGTCTTCCGGTCTTGTTAGCGTGCGGGGCCGATAAATCGGTCGAATACCTCTTGAATGGAGTCGATCTGCCTCTGGTCGACCTCGCGGCCGGTCTCGATAAGGTCTCCGAACACCGCTGAACCCACCCCGGATGCCTGGCCAGGCAATTGAACCTTGCCGCCCTTGCCGCCGAGCATGTCGCGCAGGATTTGGCCGAGGATATCGCCGCCGGGAGTCTGTTGCTGGCCGGGACCCTTTGGCGCCGATTGTCCCGGCAGGTCGATCTCATAAGGGCCGACGATGACAGGCTTGATCCGCCCCTCGCGAATTCCCTTCTCCAATTCACGGAGTATATGACCGAGCAAATCGCCGCCGCGCGTGGCGTCCCCTCCGGACTCGGTCGGTGCCGGAATGGGATCTTCACTCGGCACACGGGGCGCTTGGCGCTGACTGTCCGGGCCACCGCGGTCGGTTCCGAGGATGTCGCCGATCGGCGGAATGCCCCAAGGTGGCGATCCCGGTTGACCGGTGGCGTCGGGCTTCTGCCCTTGTCCAAAGATTTGCCGCAGGATGTCTACCAGCACACCGCCGCCCTGCTCGGGAGCAGGCTGGGGTGCTTGCGGCTCAGCCCGTCCCGAGCCGCTGCGCATCAGGCTGGAAAGGATCATTCCGACGATGACCGGCAACAGCTTCTTTAGGATGCCGGACGTGACACCGGAAAGATGCTGGGCTTGCGTGGCAATTTCCCGGCTTGCGCCAGGAGAACCGAACATCGCCGCGAGCGCCGCATTGCCAGCGGCGCGCGCCTCCGGCGAGAAGGCGGCACGCGGGTCGTCATAAGCGGCATCCAAGGCCGGCTGTTGCGCCATCAAGGCAAGCAGATTGGCGAGCCCCTCCGGGGTTTCGGTCGATCGCTTGAGCCCCATGGAGATGGCAGGCAGGAGCGAAGTCACGGCAGCATCTGTCTGCTCCGGCGTAAGACCAAACTTGTCGCTGATGACGTCCATCGCTTCGCCATGCTGAGCTCCGTTGAGGATTTCGTACAGGCTCGCCATTGTTCGATACTCCCGTCGCCAAGTAGGAACGCCCCATCCTAGCGGAAGCCGAAGCCAAGCGGAATCTCTCGCACACGGCCTCGAAATTGCCGGCGGCTAGATCGCTTAAGGCAAGATCAATGCGCGAGCTTGACCGCGCCGGTATAGAGCGCGCCGCCGATTACGCAAGGAAGGGCGATATAGGCCTGGCCAAGTGCAGAGGCCGCAACGCAGCCGGTGGCAATCGCAATCGAGCCCGCAGTCGCGCCCTTGGTCATTCCGGCTTCATTGGTCAGTTGCTGTCTCTGCGCGTTTTCGATGGCGCCGAACTGATCTTTGCGGATCTTCTCCGATTCGAAACTCTCGGCGGCCTTGATCACATCCTTCAGAGGTTCGGCGATTTCCTCCGGCTGGCGCTGATACTCGGCACGGTAAAGCGAGATCAATTGGCGGTCGCGTTCCGCGTAAGAGGCGAGCGTCCATTTCGCCGTGCCGCCGGTCGCGATCTTTTCGACCGCGCTGGGGTCATGCCCCCAGCCGGAAAAGACCTTGCGGAAGGAGAAGCCGTTATCGGACTTGCTCTTGGACCAGCGCAGCGCGGTCACGATGCGAACCACCGGTTCGTGCTGACCGGTGGCGACATAGTAGCCCCATAGCGCGTAGATGCCAGGCGAGCCGCCGACGTCGAGCGGCAGCGTCATCAGTGTCGGCCGCTTGCCGGCGAGGAAATCGTCGATCAACGGCCGGCGGAGCGGCATCAGCGAAGCGTTCTTCTCAAGAAGCTCACGCCAATCGGGGCGCCCGGAATAGGCGATCGCCCGGATGATCACGGCCTGCTCCTTGTCGGGCATGGGGAACATGTTGGGGATCATGCCCGGACCGTCCCTGGGATTGGTGCCGAGCACGCCGGCGATGAACCCGGTGCAGAACCAGGCCTTCTCCTCGTCGCCGAACAGGCCGTAGTCCTTCATCGCGTGGACCGCCGCAGGCACCCGCAATGGCTCTTTGTGGTCGCGGTAATTGGAGATCCAATCCATGAGCTGATCGGGCGAGGTGAACGCGCCTTGCGGCGCTGACGAGGCCTGCGTCCGAACTGCTTGCGTCTGAGGCGCTTGCGGCTGACTTTTCGCCGCTTGTCCGTCAGCCGGAGCGGTCACCTTCTGGACCGGTATCGGCGGACGCATGGTGGTGTATTGCTCGATCTTCACTTCGGTGGGCGGGACCGCAGCTTGCACCTGGGTGGGAGTCGCATCAGCTTGGGAAGGTGCGGGCGAGGCGAGCGCTTCTTGCGCCGGCGCAAGACGTTGCGGCGCCTGAAGGGCCGACCCGGTCTGCTTCGGAACGCTAACCGTGCCGGGCGGATCTTGCGTCTGCCCCGCGCAAGGAATGGCTAATCCGAAAAGGCTGCCGCAAACGAGCGCAATGCGCGCGTCAATACGCATGTCATCAGCTTTCTTCCCCCGGCCCCAGAAGTCTTGCTGACGAATCCCTTGAGCCCACAGGCGTGCCAACCCATGGGCAAGGGGCAATTTTCAAGGGTTTCATGGCTTTTTCAGGGCCGGACCGTTAACCATGATGCGGCTGGCCGCGTCTTGCGCGCTGTCCCCATGGAGTCCGGCCGCCCCCCAGCCTCGCGGTGCTGAAGGACGGCCGGTAGCCTCGCGTCTGGGCTGCGAGGGACTTGCCGCAAAGTCGCCAGCAGCTCCATCCTCCTCAACGGGGCCCAGCACCTCCTGGTCTCGCTAAAAAGCCTGCAAGTCGGGCGCGGGGGGGTGTTTCCTGCGCCCAAATCTTGACCAACGTGCTTGCCCTCAGCATGAGCGCTCCCTTATCATCAGTCCAATCGATAGTATCAATGACGAGTATCGACCACGGTAATCTTAGCAGGCTCGATCTCAATCTGTTGGT
>Ga0307442_1001043_pt1 | contig 13604 bp, 12 predicted proteins | sample SalMarWE160430MG_FD_202143 | JGI IMG/M metagenome (GOLD analysis project Ga0307442, IMG submission 202143) | Salt marsh sediment microbial communities from the Plum Island Ecosystem LTER, Massachusetts, United States - WE1604-30 | ecosystem: Environmental > Aquatic > Marine > Intertidal zone >... | reverse complement strand
CCGACCGCAACACGCCCAAGTTCCGCGATATGGTCCGCGCGCTTCACTGCTCGAACGACGATTTCATCAGCACGCGCGAAGAGCGTCACACCTTGGCAAGCCAAGAGCTATGGCGTCGCATGCAGGCCGCCGGCGACATCTATCTCGACAAATATGCCGGCTGGTACTCGGTGCGGGACGAGGCCTATTACGACGAAAGCGAACTGACCGAAGGGTCCGACGGGAGCAAACTCTCGCCCCAAGGAACGCCGGTCGAGTGGGTCGAGGAGGAGAGCTATTTCTTCCGGCTGTCGGCCTATCAGGACAAGCTTCTTGCCCATTACGAGGCTCATCCAGAATTTATCGGCCCCGAGACGCGCGCCAACGAGGTGAGGAGCTTCGTGCGGGGCGGGCTTCGGGATCTGTCGATCTCGCGCACGACCTTCGATTGGGGCGTGCCCGTGCCCGGCGATCCGAAACACGTCATGTATGTTTGGGTCGATGCGCTCACCAATTACATTACCGGCGTCGGCTTCCCAGAGGAGGATTCAGAGTCGTTCAAGCGCTACTGGCCTGCCGACGTGCATATCATCGGCAAGGACATCATTCGCTTTCATGCGATCTATTGGCCCGCCTTCCTGATGTCGGCCGGGCTGGCAGTGCCGAAGCAGGTGTTCGGCCACGGTTTTCTCTATAACCGCGGGGAAAAGATGTCGAAATCGGTCGGCAACGTGGTCGACCCGTTCGTCCTCGCCAAGGATTTCGGCACCGATCAGCTCCGCTATTTCCTGTTGCGTGAGGTGCCGTTCGGCCAGGATGGAAATTATAGCCGCGAGGGGATCACGCAGCGCATCAACGCCGATCTTGCCAACGATCTCGGCAATCTGGCTCAACGCTCATTGTCGATGATCGCCAAGAATTGCGGTGGCAAAACGCCGAAGCCCGGCAACTTCACCGAAGCGGACAAGACTATCCTGGCGGCTGCCGAATCCTTATTGCCGCGTGTCGAAGTCGCGATCGACGAATTTGCCATTCACCGGGCGCTCGAGACGGTGTGGGCCGTAATTGCCGACGCCAATCGCTATTTCGCCAATGAAGAGCCTTGGGCGCACAAGAAGACCGATCCTGAGCGGATGGAGACGATCCTGTACGTGACGGCAGAGGTCACGCGTCAGGTCGCGATCTTGGTTCAACCGGCGATGCCTGAGAGCGCCGGCAAGCTGCTCGACCAGCTCGGCGTGCCGGCGGAAGCGCGCGACTTTGCCGCGCTCGGACCCAACGGGAGACTTGAGCCCGGAACGCCGTTGCCCGCGCCAACACCGGTGTTTCCGCGCCATATCGAGGCTGATGATAGCGAGACCGCTTCGTCGTGAGGGGTATCTAGCGGCAGAGCCTTTTGATGCGCGCCTCGTCGACGCCATTGACAAGAACACCGCCGATGAGCGTCCGGGGCACGGCGGTATCGCCAAACCGCCTGATCATCTCGGCCTGAACCTTTGCCGTGGTTGCGTCCCGGATGCTGTAGCGGATGTGGTTGCGCGCGAGGATGGCTCTGACCTGCCGGCAATAGGGACACCAACTGGCGTTGTACAGAACCACGCGCTTGCTGCATCCGGCGGCGGCGGGAGCCGCGCTGAGACAGAACAGCGTGGCAGCGAGGCCCAGAGCGATGAGGCGCGCGCGCCCAACCCCGGAAATACTTGTTCTCATCGGCCTTTCCTTGCGTGAGCGGCGTTACAGGGTGAGCCCGGCCCTTATTGTCACTTTAGAGCAAATGCGGCACATAAGGTGTCTATCGTAGCAGATTGAAGAAACCCGGTCTTTCACCTTCCCGCGATGCTCATCGACAGCCACTGCCATCTCGATTTTCCTGGGCTCGAAGACGATCTCGATGCCGTGCTCGACCGTGCCGAGAAAGCCGGTATCGGCGCGATCGTCACCATTTCGACGCGCGTAAGCGATTTCGACGCTCTCAAGGCTATCGTCGAGGCGCACCCGAACGTATTCTGTTCGATTGGGACGCATCCCCACAACGCCGCCGAGGAGCCCGATGTCACGGTCGAGGACCTCGTCGAGATCGCGCAACATCCTAAAGTGGTCGCGATCGGGGAGGCCGGTCTCGACTATCACTACGACAACTCTCCGCGCGATGTGCAGCGGAAGAGCTTCCTCACCCATATCGCCGCCGCGCGCGAGACGGGCCTGCCGCTCGTGATCCACGCGCGGGAGGCCGACGCCGACATTGCCGCCGCATTGGAGGAGGAGAGCGCAAAAGGAGCATTCCCCTTCGTGCTGCATTGCTTCACCAGCGGCACGGAACTGGCGCGGAGAGGTCTTGCGCTCGGCGGCTACGTGTCCTTTTCCGGTGTCATCACCTTCAAGAAAGCGGACGCGCTTCGCGACATCGCGCTGACCGTGCCGCTGGACCGCCTCCTGGTCGAGACCGATGCGCCTTATCTTGCGCCGGAGCCCATGCGGGGAAAGACCAATGAGCCGGCTTTCGTGGCTCACGTCGCTTCGCGTCTTGCGGCCTTGCGCGGCATGAGCGAGGGTGACGTCGCCGAGGTCACGACAGATAATTTCTTCAAGCTTTTCAGTAAGGTACCGCGTAGTTTCAAGAGCGTGTCTCAAGGCGCTGCATGAGCCTCACGCTGACCATTCTCGGCTGCGGCACCTCGGGCGGCGTTCCGCGCATCGGCAATCGTTGGGGCGCGTGCGATCCCGCCGACCCGAAAAACCGGCGCTTGCGTTGCGCGCTGCTTGTCGAGCGCAAAAATGCTTCCGGCCAAACCACGGTGCTGGTCGACACGACGCCCGATCTTCGCCAGCAGCTTCTCGATGCCGGCGCGGCTTGGCTCGACGGCGTGCTCTACACGCATGACCATGCCGATCACACTCATGGCATCGATGATCTCCGCCAAGTTGCCTATAACGGCAAGCGCCGGGTCGACGTCTATCATGACGAAGCCACGGGCAAGCTTTTGCGCGAGCGCTTTTCCTATTGTTTCACCTCGCCGCCGGGAAGCGAATATCCGGCGGTGCTCGAAGGTCACGAACTCCGCGCGGGCGAGAAGATCGGCATCGCCGGGGCAGGAGGCATCATCGAGGTGCTGCCGTTCCGGCAGATCCACGGCTCGAGTGAGTCGCTTGGCTTCCGCTTTGGCGGTGTGGCCTATTCGCCCGACGCCAGCGATTTCCCGGAAACCTCGCTGGCAGCGTTGCAAGATTTGGATGTGTGGGTCATCGATGCGTTGCGCTATAGCGAGCATCCGAGCCATCTCTCCGTGGAACAGGCGCTTACCTGGATTGCCCGGGTGAAACCTAACCGCGCCGTGCTCACGCATATGCATATCGACCTCGACTATGCAAAATTGTGCGGTGAACTTCCCGACGGGATCGAGCCCGCCTTTGACGGCATGGTGCTGACGACCGAAGGGTAGGGCCTATGCCCCTCCACGCGGCCTATGCCTCAACGATTTTCCCGGTTTCGGCGTATTCGGGCATGGCGAGCGGAACGAACGCTTCGGCCAATTCTGCGGGCGTTTTGAGTTTGGATTGATCTTCGCCGGGATAGGCCTCGGCGCGCATGCGCGTGGCGGTGGCGCCGGGATCGATCAGGTTCACCTTCACGGCACTGTCGCTGGTCTCATTGGCATAGATCTTCGCCAGGCATTCCAGCGCGGCCTTGGTCACGGCGTAAGGGGCCCAATAGGCGCGGCCCGTCCGCGCTACGCCTGAGGAGGTCACGAAAATCGCCCGGCCGGAATCGGAGCGGCGAAGCAATGGGTCGAGCGTGCGGATCAGGCGCCAATTGGCGGTAACGTTGATGGCGAAGCTGCGTTCCCAAAGCTCTGACGGGATATGAGTGAGGGGCGAGAGCCGGCTGAGAATGGCGGCGTTTCCGACCAGGACGTCAAGCTTGCCGAACCGCTCGTAGAGGGAAGGCCCGAGCGCGTCGATGGCTTTGCCGTCGGCAAGGTCGAGAGGAATAAGCGTGGCCTTAGACCCCGCCGACCTGATCTGATCGTCGACCTCTTCGAGCGCCTTGCGGCCGCGCGCCAGAAGCAGCACATGCGCGCCTTCTTGCGCGAATTTCTCGGCCACGGCACGGCCGATGCCGCGCGAAGCGCCGGTGATGAGCGCAATGCGGTCTTTGAGACGCCCTGCGGTCAACCGACCTCGGCGAGGAAGGAGAGCTGCTTCTGCTGCGGCGGCCCTTCGCGATCTCTAAGCCGTGTCGGATATTCGCCAGTGAAACAATGGTCGGTGAATTGCGGATTGTCGTTGTCGCGTCCGTCAAAGCCCATCGCCTTATAGACTCCATCGACCGACAGGAACTCAAGCGAGTCGGCACCGATAAATTCGCGCATTTCCTCCAGGGTACGATGAGCCGCCAACAGCTTATCCTCATCGGGCGTGTCGATGCCGTAGAAATCAGCGTGGGTGATCGGCGGACAAGAAACCCGCATATGCACTTCTTTGGCGCCGGCGTCGCGCAACATCTGCACGATCTTGACCGAAGTTGTGCCGCGCACCACGCTGTCGTCGATCAGCACGACGCGCTTGCCTTGGATCTGGGCCTCATTGGCGCTGTGTTTCAGCTTCACGCCGAGCTGTCTGATGCGCTGCTCGGGTTCGATGAAGGTCCGGCCGACATAGTGATTGCGGATGATGCCGAATTCGAAGGGAATGCCTGAGGCTTGCGAAAAGCCGATCGCGGCGGGCACGCCCGAGTCGGGAATGGGGATGACCACGTCAGCCTCAGCCGGGGCTTCAAGTGCCAATTGCCGTCCCATCTCCTTGCGCACGTCGTAGACCGAGCGTCCACCGACAATGGAATCCGGCCGCGCGAAATAGATATATTCGAAGATGCAAAGCCGGTCGGGATATTTCGGCACGAACCGATGGCTCTCCAAGCCGGCCTCTGTGATCACCACCACCTCGCCGTTCTCGACGTCGCGCACGAATTCGGCGCCGATGATATCGAGCGCGCATGTCTCAGACGCTAGCACCCAAGACTCGCCGAGCTTGCCAAGAACCAGCGGCCTGATACCGAACGGATCACGCGCGCCAATCAGCTTCTTATGGGTGAGCCCGACGAGGGCATAGGCGCCTTCGACCTGGAGCAACGCCTCGATGAACTGTTCGACGAAACGCTGCTTCTCGCTCCGCGCGACGAGATGAAGAATCACCTCGGTGTCGGTGGTCGATTGGCAGATGGCGCCTTTCTTGATGAGGGATTCGCGCAAAGTGAGCGCGTTGGTGAGGTTGCCGTTGTGAGCGAGCGAGAAGCCGCCCGAATCGAGATCGACGAACAGCGGCTGAATGTTCCGCAACAGCGGATCGCCGCAGGTGGAGTAGCGCACATGGCCGATGGCCATGTCGCCTTTCAGGCGGTCGATCACCGGGCGTGAGGTGAAATGGTCGCCGACCAGCCCGACGCGGCGCTCGGTGTGAAAATGGCTCCCGTCGAAGGTGACGATGCCGGCCGCTTCCTGGCCGCGGTGCTGGAGCGCATGCAGGCCAAGCGCCGTGAGCGCCGCCGCGTCGGGATGATTGAAGATGCCGAAGACCCCGCACTCTTCGTGCAGCCGGTCCTCGTCGAGCCAGCTAAGCTCCTCGGAGCTGGGCTCCGTGGAGCTGGGCTCCTTGGTCAGAAGATGTTCCGTCACGGGCCTTAAGCCTCCTCCCTGTAAATAAGTGCCGCGAAAATCGCTTCAATGGCACGCGACGCAACTTGTTTGGTGAACGCTAAACTCAAGACCGTTGATCTGGTTGAGATTCCTCGGCCGGAGCCCCTGGCTGTGCCTTCGGCTGCTCGTCTTCCTGTTCGTCCGGCCGGCTTGGCAGATACTGCTCCGGGTTCATCGGCAGCATGGATTCGATGGCGCGTTGAGTACTTTCGAGAACCGGGAAAGAGCGCGCATTGCGTACCCAGTCTGGCTGGTCGCGGGCAAGCGCCGTGAACAGAATGAAGACGATGGCAACCAGCAGAAAGCCGCGCGCCAGCCCGAAAACAAAGCCCAGTGTGCGGTCGACGGCGCCTACCCGGCTGTCGAGCACACTGTCGGACACGCGAAAAGTGATCAAGCTCACCACAATCAGGGTGATAATAAAGACGCCGGCCGCGAAGGCGATCTGAGCGATGCTCGGATTGCTGATATAGGGCTCGAGCAGGTTGGCGTATTTCGGCGTGAGATAGAGGGCGGCGACGGCGGCCATTGCCCAGGAAAAGATCGATAACACCTCGCGGGTGAACCCGCGCACCATGGCGAGGAAGCCGGAGATGAGCATGATGGCGATAAGAATGACATCGAGCCAGGAGATGGGCATGGCGCGAGGGCTCCTTCGGCAGGCGGGCGCACACTATCACGATTCCCGGCGATCAAGCACAATTGGCCCCGTGGGGCAATCGTTGAGACCTTTACGAGCGGGATTGTCGCAGGGCGCGCGGAGGCTCACGCCTGGGGCAGGCTGAAGAGCGCGACAAGCTCCTCCAATTGGGACACCGGGACGATGCCGATTTCCTTGGCCTCCCGTTTCCCCTCGCGCGCCGCGGCAGGCACAACCGCACGTGTGAAACCGAGCTTGGCTGCCTCTTTGAGTCGCTGGTCTACGTGGCTCACCGTCCGCACCGCCCCGGTCAAGCTGACCTCGCCAAAATAGACGGTGTCGTCGGGGGCAGGGGTGGCGCTCATCGATGAAATGAGCGCCGCGGCGGCGGCGAGATCAGCGGCAGGCTCGTTGAGACGCAGGCCCCCGGCCACATTGAGGTAGACGTCGTGAGTGCCGAGCCGCACGCCGCAGCGCGCCTCGAGCACGGCGAGCAGCATGGCAAGACGATTCGGGTCCCATCCCACGACCGCGCGGCGCGGCGTTCCGAGCGACGAGGGCGCGACCAGAGCCTGGATCTCAACCAGGAGCGGGCGGGTCCCTTCCATGCCGGCGAAAACGGCCGTGCCAGGCGCGCCCTGCTCGCGGTCGCTGAGAAACAGGGCGGACGGATTCGCGACCTCCTTGAGACCCTGCTCGCGCATCTCGAATACGCCGATCTCTTCGGTCGGGCCGAAGCGGTTCTTTACCGCGCGCAGGATCCGGAACTGGTGGCCGCTGAGAGCCTCGAACGACAGCACCGTGTCCACCATGTGCTCGATGACCTTCGGACCGGCGATCTGGCCGTCCTTGGTGACATGGCCGATCAGGATGAGAGCCGAGCCGCTTGCCTTGGCATGTGCGATGAGCGCGGAGGCGCACGCCCTGAGCTGAGAGATGGTGCCGGGCGCCGCTTCCATGCTGTCCGACCAGAGCGTTTGCACCGAATCGATCACGATAAGGGCAGGGGCGGCAGCACTTCCCAGCGTGGCGACGATATTTGCGATATTGGTCTCGGCACCGAGAGCGACCGGGGCTTCGGCAAGCCCGAGACGCGCCGCTCGCATCCTGATCTGCGCCGGAGCCTCTTCACCTGACAGATACACGGCATGCGCGCCTGAGCTTACAAGCGCAGCCGCTGCCTGAAGCAGCAATGTCGATTTGCCGATCCCGGGATCGCCGCCGACCAGGACCGCAGAGCCCGGCACGAGCCCGCCACCGAGAACGCGATCGAGTTCGGCAATACCAGTCGGAAGGCGCGGGGCCTCGCGGGTTGCCGTTCCGAGGGTCTCTAATGCGGTCAGTCGCCCCTTGCCGCCTTTGATGGCGATGAGGCTGGGCGACCCCGACGGTGCCGCCTCCTCGATAATCGAGTTCCATTCGCCGCAGGAGGCGCACTTTCCGGCCCAGCGGCTGGTCACAGCGCCGCAGGCTTGGCAGACGAAGGCGCGCGAGGCTTTGGCCATGGCTTGGACTCAGCCTCCGATATAGCGCCGGAAGGCCCGCTGGCCGAGATTGGTCAAGACCTCGTAATCGATCGTGCCGGCGTGAGCGGCGAAGACATGGGCAGGAACATTGGGTCCGATCAATTCCACCCAAGCGCCGCGCTGCGCGAGCTCTTCGGGCACGGAGCTGACATCGAGCGTGATGAGGTCCATGGAGACGCGTCCCACGATTGGCGCGGGATGAGGTCCAAGATAGCCGGCGAAGCCTTCCTCATCGTCCGCCACGGAGAGGGCCCTGAAGAAGCCGTCGGCATAGCCTACCGAGACGACCGCGAGCCGCGCCGCTTCGCGCATCGTTCGGGTCGCGCCATAGCCAACGGTCTCGCCGGGTGCGGCATCGCGCAGTTGCAGGATACGTCCCTTGAGATGCACGACCTGTTGGAATGGATTTTCGCCGCGACGTTGGGGATGACCCCCATAGAGGGCAATGCCCGGCCGCACCACATCGTAAACAAAGTCGGCGCCGAGCAGGATGCCTGCCGAGTTGGCAAGGCTCGCAGGCGCCGCGGGCAGCCGTGCACGAAGCTCCTCGAATACGGCCCGCTGCGTTTGGCTCTTGGGATGATCGGGCCGGTCGGCGCAAGCAAGATGGCTCATCACCAGCGATAGCGTCAGCGCCTGCCAAAGCTCGTCTGCGCGTGCGACCTGATCGACCTCTTCGGCGGAAAGGCCGAGGCGATTCATGCCGCTGTCGATATGCACGGCGCAAGGGAGCCTTTCGCCACACTCGGCGCAGCACGCCGCCCATTCTCTGATTTCGTCGGCGCTGTTCAGCACGGGACGAAGATCTTGGGCACGATAGATTTCGGCAGTGTCCGGCATAAGTCCGGCAAAGACATAAATGACGGCGTCAGGCAGAAGCGCGCGCAAAGAGCTTGCCTCGTCGAGGGTCGCGACGAAAAAGGTCTTACATCCCGCCCGCCACAGGACAGGGGCGACTTCATACATGCCGAGCCCATAGGCGTCGGCCTTGACCACGGCGGCACATGCGGCTGGGGCGGCAAGATCGGACAATGCCGCGTAGTTCGCTGTAACCGCGTCGAGGTCGATGGTGAGGATGGCGGTTTCGCCCGGTCCTTCGTCGCGCGCCGCCGAGGACCCCTCGTGCGGGCGCTCACGTCTCACTCGCGGCGCTCCGGCAGGCGCTCCTGCGTCGCCAGATTGCTGAATCTGGTGAACTCCGGCGTGAATTGGAGCGTCACCGTGCCGGTCGGGCCGTGGCGCTGCTTGCCGACGATCAGCTCGGCCTTGCCGGTCACCATCTCCATCTCTTCCTGCCACTGCTTGTGCTCTTCGGTGTTCTCGCGGGGTTGCCGTCGCTCGACATAATATTCCTCGCGGAACACGAACAACACCACATCGGCGTCCTGCTCGATCGACCCGGATTCGCGCAAATCCGCCAGTTGCGGGCGCTTGTCTTCCCTCTGCTCGACCTGACGCGACAGCTGGGAGAGCGCCAGGATGGGGACATGCAGCTCCTTGGCGAGGGCTTTGAGCCCGGTGGTGATCTCCGAAACCTCCTGGACCCGGCCCTCGGCGGCACGCTTGGAGGAGCCGGACAGGAGCTGAAGGTAATCGACGACGATGAAGCCGAGCCCTCGCTGACGCTTCAGCCGCCGCGCCCGGGCGGCAAGTTGCGCGACGGAGATGCCGCCGGTCTGGTCGATATAGAGCGGGAGATGCTGCAACTCCTGAGACACTTCGACAATGCGGTCGAACTGGTCGGAATCGATGCGGCCGCGGCGGATACGTTCCGACGGAATATAGGCCTGTTCGGAAATGATGCGGGTCGCCAGCTGCTCGGCCGACATCTCAAGCGAAAAGAAGCCCACCACCGCGCCGTCCAGCGCCGCTTCGGAGTCGGCACCTGCGCGATAGGCCTTGGCCACGTGATAGGCAATGTTGGTGGCGAGCGCCGTTTTGCCCATGGCGGGGCGCCCAGCGATGATGATGAGGTCGGAGGATTGCAGCCCGCCCATGCGATTGTCGAGGTCGGTAAAGCCGGTGGCAAGACCGGACAGGCCACCGTCGCGCCGGTAGGCATTGGCCGCCATGTCGATGGCATCGGTCAGCGCGGCAGTGAAGGGCTCAAAACCCGAACCGTATTTCCCGGTCTCCGCAAGCTCGTAAAGCCGCTGTTCGACCTCCTCGATCTGGGCGGAAGGCGGCGCGTCGACGGGCGAGTCGTAAGCCGTGTTGACCATGGTCTCGCCGATCTGAATGAGATGACGGCGGACGGCGAGATCGTAGACGGTCCGGCCATAATCCTCGGCATTGATGATTGTGGTCGCGTTGGCAGCAAGACGCCCGAGATATTGCGGAATGGACAGCTCGCCCGCCGGAGGGTCGGCCTGAAAGAAGGTCTTGAGGGTGATCGGGGTTGCGCGCTTACCGCCGAGGATCAGTTTTGCCGCTGCCTCGTAGATGCGAGCGTGGAGCTGGTCAAAGAAATGCTCAGGCTTGAGGAAACTGGAGACGCGGTCGATCGCCTCGTTATTGACCATGATGGCGCCCAGCAGGGCTTGCTCGGCCTCGAGGTTGTGAGGGGCCTCGCGAAAGACCGGAGTGTCCTGCGTAATTGGACGAATCACTGCGCTGCTCATGAATCGACACTACCCCAAACAAGGGGGGTGGCTAGATGTCAGGTCTGTGAACAACGGGGAGATCGCAAATCACCCACAAGGAGCGCACGGGCGCCGCTTGTGTACGATTATTCGCTCGGTTTTTCCTCCGCTTTGGGTTCGGCCTCGGCCTCGCCCTCGATCTCGGCCGACGCTCCCTGTTCGAACAACTCGGCGGCGGCACGGCGTGCGGCTTCGGCGTCCTCCTCGGCCTCGGTCGCGGCCCGGGTGATATCCTCGCCACGTGCTTGCTTTGCTGCCTCTTCAGGCGTGCGGGCGACATTGACGTTGATGTGAGGTTCGACCTCGGCGTGCAGCTGTAAGCGGATATCGTGCAAGCCTAATGTCTTGATCGGCCGGTCGAGCATCACCTGGCGCCGCTCGATGGAGAACCCGCCTTCGGTTACGGCGGTCGCGATATCCCGGGTGGAAACCGAGCCATAGAGCTGACCGGTGTCGCCAGCCTGACGGATCACGGTGAAGCTCTGTCCTGCAATCTTGTCCGCCACCGCTTGGGCTTCGGATTTGAGCTCAAGATCGCGCGCCTCGAGTTGAGTCCGCTCGCGTTCGAAGCGCTTGCGGTTCGCTTCGGTGGCACGAAGAGCCTTGTTTTGAGGCAGCAAATAATTCCGGGCGAAGCCATCCTTGACGGTGACCACATCCCCCATTTGTCCGAGGCGCCCGATGCGCTCAAGCAGAATGACTTGCATGTTCGACACTCCTATCCTTGTCAGATTGTTCCGTTTCCGGCCGGCGGCCGGCCGCCCTGGCTCGCCCGCCCGCGCAAGTTGAGGGACGGCTCGGCCAGGCCGATAATGGCAACGATGATGGCGGGCCAGCCGAGCAGCAAAATCCCGAGATAGACGGCGGCAAGCAGAAAGGGGCGAAACGACGCGCCGCGGCTATAGACATGGATCACCGCTAATCCCTGCAATGTGTAAGCGAACAGCAGTGCGCCGGCGAGGCCGGTTGCCAGCAAACCCGGCAGGCCCGGTAAAAACGACAAGAGCAGCGCGGGCGCGAAGATCAGGAGAAAGCCGTTTGGCAGTTCGAGGGCGTGAAGGTCCGGCCAAGACCGTAGAGCGCGTCCGGAGGCGTTCACGATCAACCCGGCAATCCAAAGATCGAAAAGTGCGATGGTCAGCCAGCTGATAGCGAACGCGGCGGGAAGCGCACGGGCGACAACACGGGAAAGGTTGGCAAGATTTTCCTCGGTGAACAGAGTTCCGTCGCGGTCGAGCTCCTTTAAGGCGCTCTGGTTAAGAAGCTCACGGATCCATTGGTGATAGCTGTCTTGATCTATGGCCACCGGCAGCAACAGGATCGCAGCAAGAAGGCCGGCGATGATCGCAGCCCAGCCAACGATACGGCCCGGCGGATACCACTCAAGCGCGGCACTCGGTTGACCTTCAGCAGAGGGAACCGGACGCGAAAGAAGCGCAAGATGGATCAGAAGCGTAAAAGGCACTGCGACTAAGGCCGCGAACATGGTCGCTGCAGCAAGGCCGAGGCCGAGCGCGACAATGAGGGTGCCGGTGAACGCAGAGATGAGTGCCGCAGTGCGGCCCCAGCCGAGACCGGCGAGGCAAAGCGGAAGCGGCGCAAGACAAGCAAGCAAAAGAGACGTGCCGGTCGTGGACGCTGCAAACAACGCCGCGGCGACAAGGCCTGAGCCCATACTGATGAAAAGAGATGTTGGCATCTGTGCGCTGTCCCGCCTCCTTTGAAAGCGGTTAGGGGAGGGGTTCCCGCCCCAACTTCGTCTCTTAAGGTTTAAAGCTCGAGATAGGCTTTAACCTCCTATTGAATGAGGTAGGGCAAGAGGCCAAGAAACCGTGCACGCTTGATCGCGCGCGCTAGCTCGCGCTGCTTCTTGGCCGACACCGCGGTGATTCGGCTCGGCACCATCTTGCCGCGCTCGGAGACGTAGCGTTGAAGCAGCTTCACGTCCTTGTAGTCGATCTTCGGCGCCTTATCGCTGGAGAAGGGGCAGGTCTTGCGCCGGCGATAGAACGGGCGGCGTGCCTGGACTTGGGTCATGCTCATTAGGACTCTTCCTTATCGTTCTTATCGTTCTTGTCGTTGCTTGCGCTCTCGTCCTCCGCCTCGTCGCGTGATTCCCGCGGGGCGAAGTCACGGTCGCGGCGCCCGCCGCGGCGATCGCCGCGCCCGTCGCGGTCATCACGATCGGAGCGGCGCATCATCGGCGATGGCCCGGAGTCATGCTCATCGACGCGCACGGTGAGAAACCGGATGATATCGGTGGAAAGCCGCATCTGCCGTTCGAGCTCAGTCACCGCCTCATGCGGCGCATCGATATCCATCAGCGCATAGTGAGCTTTACGGTTTTTCTTGATGCGGTAGGCGAGCGATTTTAGGCCCCAATATTCGGTCTTGCCGACCGACCCGCCGCGCTCTTCGAGAATGGACCGGAAATTCTCAAGCAGGGTCTCTACCTGCTGGGTAGACACGTCCTGCCGCGCGAGGAAAACATGCTCGTAAAGAGGCATGGATAGCCTTTCCTTCTTCGTTGCTCCGGCGCGAAGCCCCGCATGGGCGCTTTAGAAGGAAAGGCCCAAGAGACGACCCAGAGAGCGGAGACACGGGAGGACGGCGTTTAAGCCTACCGCCTAGAAGCGGCCCTCCGTTCAGCCCCCGACCGGAGCGGTTGTCATGGCGGCTTTATAAGACCTGGCGCCACATTTACAAGGGGCGATCGGCGGGCCCCTCCGCTATTGCGGGACCGACTGCGAGGTGCACTCGACGGCCTTGTTCTCGGTCAGCGAGAACGCTTTACAACCGCTTTGGGCGTTGACCTCGACCACGCCAACCTTGTCGATCGGCGCGTCCTTGTATTCGAGCGTGAAACTGACCGGGGTCACCACTTGGGTGGTCAGGTCCTGGGGTGGACGTCCTTTGGCGTCGAAGGCAAAAACGAGATCCTTCGGGTTGCCAATGCGCGGCACGAGTTGCAGCTCGCTGAAGTCCGGCGTTGGTGCCGAGGCTTTAACCGTGATGGTGACGGTCGGCGGATCGCCGGATTTATTGAGTGCGGCGGTCACGTCCTCGATCGAGGTGAGCACAACCAGTGCCGGATCGGGCGGGAGCTTGGATTTCCAAGGCCAGA
>Ga0307442_1001042_pt1 | contig 13606 bp, 12 predicted proteins | sample SalMarWE160430MG_FD_202143 | JGI IMG/M metagenome (GOLD analysis project Ga0307442, IMG submission 202143) | Salt marsh sediment microbial communities from the Plum Island Ecosystem LTER, Massachusetts, United States - WE1604-30 | ecosystem: Environmental > Aquatic > Marine > Intertidal zone >... | reverse complement strand
CAGATAGCCAGAGAGCTGGGGCTGAATCCCAAGAAGTTCGGCAGCCTTGCCAACACGAAGCAGGAACCCTGGAAGTTGCCTTTACCCGAGTATATGGAAAAGCTGTACATCAAGCACTTCAAGAAATATCGGCCTGATAATGTGCGCTCTATCGAGCAGATAGTGAAGGATTATCGCAAGAAGAAACAGGAGCGCAAAATGCGGCTAATCGAAGAAAAAAATATAGATCCATCCGCTGAGGAAGAAGAGCAGCAACAGTAATGGTACTATATTGATTCACGCCGGCGATCTCCCTGGCAAACGCCCGAGGCAACTGGCACAAGGGGTTTACTTTTGCTAATACAAAATGAATCTGAAAAGAATCTTCTTTGGGACTATTGCATATACAGCATAAATACTGTATATATACTTGGTGACAGGACGTGAGCTGTTTAAGCTATTGAGAAAGCATGGATGGCAACCTGATAGAATTACCGGTTCACACCACATCATGAAGAAGCAAGAAAAAACACTCACTGTACCTGTTCACGGCAATAGAGACATTCCGAAAGGAACGCTAAATAGGATTTTAAAGGCGGCAGGATTGAAATGATAACCTATCCAGCCCTTTTTGAATACGACGAAGAGGAAAAAGTCTATAACGTTCGATTTCCGGATCTTCCTGGCTGTTTTACATATGGGGAAACGATTGATGAAGCCAAGGCTATGGCGAAAGAAGCATTAACCGGCTATCTCCAGTCCGTGGATGCGAGAAAGATGAGGCTGCCGGATCCGTCAAAGCTCGAAGGCGAGGAGGTGGTTTATATTGAACCTGAAACTCCGGTAGCATTTGCAATTTGGTTACGAAAACAGCGGGAAGCCTTGGGATTATCTCAATCTGATGTTGCCAAGAAGCTTGGAATAAAATATCAGACCTATCAAAGAATTGAGAGTCCATCAAAAACCAATCCTACGTTGAAAACGATTATGCGAGTCGAAAAGGTCTTCAATCAAAAACTGATCAAAGTTTAGATAGGTTGGATTTCAACCGAAATCAAGGAGCCCTTTCGGTTGCAATGTTGCACAAGGGCGGGGAGTCTTTGCGAAAAGAAGCGATAGTTGGTCCAAGAGCTATATGGCTTCAGAGCTCATTCGACCATCGCGCCTCCTGGCATCAGATACTGAACCTATGCGCATCAGCTACCACCCCTAGGTTGCCGATGCTTTAGCGGCGATACCGGATGTACCAGCTCAAAAATTAGACAACTTCTGAAGCTTCATCCCCGTTTTTAAAAGTTCACCCGCCCGGCGCTGCCTTATCCGCAGAACGAAGCGGGGATTCCTTCAGAAGCAGCGACAGCAGAGCGCTCAGCACGGTCAGGGCCAACAGCACGAGCAGGGAAGGCGTCATCGAACCGGTGGAGGATTTGAAGGCGTCCATGGCGAAGATGAATACGATTCCGGAAACCTGGCCCATGACGATGAGCAGACTGTTGGAGGTGCCTTCCGGGGCGGGGTGGGTAATTTCAGCGCCGTACTGGAATCCGATTGGGCCGGTGCTCAGGAGAAAGAATCCGAAGGCGAATCCGGACAGAAGCAGCAGCCAGTAGCTGGAGACGAAAATGATGCCCAAGAGTCCGGGGATGAGGAGGGCTAGGGCCAATGTGATGAAGGGTTTGCGTCTGCCCAGACTGTCCGAGATCAAGGGAACAACAAGGGCGCCCAGGATGCCACCGATAAGCATGAGCCCTCCCAACATACCCGCCTGGGTTGTGGAGAATCCCCGGGCCCGCACGATCGCTTCGATCCAGGTGGAAACGCCGTTGAACATGCCCAGGCCGATAAAGAAGATTACCAACAGCAGGATGAAGTTCCTCTGGCGGACCATGGACTTCAGGCCGTCGAACATGAGGGTTCGCTCCTCCTGTCCGGACGCGCAGGGCGGGGTCGGCGGCTCCGCTTTGGCCAGGATCAGGAAACCCAGCGCCGCCGCCGCCGCCAGCACCCCGTAGAGCCAAAGCATCCCGACGATGCCGATCCTAAGCGTTAAAACCGGCGTGGCGATCATTCCCCCCAGGATACCGAGATAGATGGCCAGGGTGCCCAGGCCGGCAGCCGTGGCCCTTTCGGTCACCGGGAACCATTTGGCAGCCAGCTTGGTGATGGAACCGAGTACCAGCGGTTGGCCCAGGGCGATACCGATCTGGGAAGCGAAGACCAGGGCAAAGTTGGAGCCGAATATGCCCCGGGTCAGAGCGCACACCGCCGTGAGGACCGAGCCTATCCCCACAGCCCGACGGAATCCCCAGGTATCGATGATCCAGGCTGAGGGCAACACAACGAGTATGTACACCGCCATGAAGATCATGGACAGCAGCCCGATCCAGAGATCGGATTTTCCGTAATACTGCGCTGCAGCGCTGGTGATGGGGGCGAAGGTGATCCAGAGAAGTTGGGTTATTAGGGTGATGAGCATGAAGGAGACCAAGACGATCCATCTGTACGGGTATATTCTTATCGTGTCGCTTTGCATCATCGAACTCTCCTGCGGTTATATTTCTCGTTAATCATAGCCTTTGGCCTGAAACTGTCAATGAGAGATCGCAGGGACGAGAATTCGAGATTTCCCGCAGATTGCATTTTTCCGCCGCAAAGGATATGCCACCAATGGAAACAATTTAAGCTAAAATAGTTTCTTTACTTTCTTGGACGATTGGTACGAAGTGTGAATTCGGATGGATGACACCAAGCGGGTCAAGGACAGGATTATCGCTCGCGCCACCGATCTTTTTCTCGAGCTGAGATTCAGCCAAGTCACTCCTTGGGATTTTATTTGATTTCGACAACGATCTTCCTTCCGAGTGCCTTGGCAACTTTTTCTGTGGTAGAAAGCTTAGCAAAACACCGATCGTAAACAGGATGATGGATGTGGACCATAGAAAGGTAACTCTTGTGTTTCCTGCAACGCCGTTCTATATCACTACAGCTCCGAATACCAGTCCCGCAATCGTCGACATCACCACGACTAAGGCAATATAGGTGCCGGTCTTCTTCCAGCCCAGCTCTCCGGCGATGACCAGGATCGAGGGAAGGGACAATGATGGACCGGCCAACAGCAGCGCCAGCGCCGGACCCTGTCCCATACCGGCTCCGATCAAGCCCTGCATAATGGGCACCTCGGTAAGAGTTGCGAAGTACATCAACGCTCCTGCCACCGAGGCGATGAGATTGGCTCCCACCGAGTTGCCGCCCACCAGAGAGGCGATCCAGCGCTCCGGGATCAGAGCCATATGCCCCGGGCGTCCCAAGAGAAATCCCGCCACCAACACGCCGCCGAATAAAAGCGGCAGGATCTGTACGGCAAAATCCCTTGTGGCAGTAACCCAATAGACCAGTTCATCCTTTCGGAACCAGCGTACCAGGGAGTAGACCAAGAGCAATCCGAAGGCCCCCGTTATGGCGTACTTGAAGCGGTATATAAAGTCCCACGCAACCAGAGAACCTCTGGAGGGCGCCCAGTTCACGAATACCAGGATGCCGATCATGCTGGCCATGTAAAGCGCCGTTTGTCCCAAGGTGCGTTCTTCTGCACCGCTAAAGCCGGCGAACATCGCCTTGTCTGTTGTTCGGGCTTCGTCCTCCTTGCGGAAGATCAGGTGCATCATCAGCCCGATCACGAAGGCGAACAGCACCGCCCCAACTGCACGGGCCACTCCGATACGTAATCCCAGCACCTTAGCCGTCAGTATGATGGCCAGCACGTTTATCGCGGGTCCCGAGTAAAGAAAGGCCACCGCCGGCCCGATTCCCGCTCCTTTCTTGTAGATGCCTTTGAAGAGCGGCAGAACCGTGCAGGAACACACAGCCAAGATCGTCCCGGACACCGAGGCCACGCTGTAGGCTACTATCTTTTTCGCCTGGGGACCGAGATAGCGGATTACCGCCTGCTGATTGAGGAAAACGGTGATGGCCCCGGCTATGAAAAAGGCAGGCACCAGACACAGGAGCACGTGCTGTCGGGCGTATTCGGCCAGCATAAGCAAGGACTCCTGCACCGCAGCCGACACCCTCCCGGAGGCGAAGGGTACGAAGTAGGCGAACAGGAACACCCCGATGAGGATCAGCAGGGCCCGATTCTGCTTGTTCTTCAAGAACTGGAGCAACCCAAGCCTTGATTTGGTTGCCTGCGCGGCTTCACTCATCGGCGATTTTCTCAGTCAGCGCGAAGGCTGTCTTCGCAATCAGCTCCGGGGTAATCTCGGTTTTTCCCTTTGCCACTCCGTAGTCGGTCATCACGAAGTGGTTGAAGGGGATGCCGAAGTTCTCGAAGATTTTTTCCCCGCAGGCCACGGGGCAACCGTCGATCACCAGATTTCCCCCGGCGGCCTTGGCGGATTCCACAAATCCCGAAGGCCCGCCACCCATGGCCGCCAGGCAGGTCATCTTGCCGATGCCGAGCTTGGCCAGACGACGCGCCGCGTTGTCAGCTAAATATCCGGTATTGGCCGCTCCCGAAAAAGCATACAGCAGCTTCACCGGGACGTTGGAACCGCAACAGCATTCGGCCATTTTATTTGCCTGCCTGCAGGATGCGGACGATCTCATCCTTATTGAGCACTTTGCCGGCGCTCTTGACCACCCCATCAATGGCCAGAGCCGGGGTCATCATCACACCCAGGTTCATAATCTCATCGAGATCTGTGACCTTTTCCACACTCGCTTCCAGGCTCGTGCCCCTCAGCGCTTCTCGAGCGTTCGCCTCCAGCTGCCGGCATTTTGGGCAGCCAGTGCCGAGGATCTGAATCTTCATCAACTTCTCCTATGAATAATGTTTTCTATTTGGCAATATAACCAATAATACAATATCTGTCAACACACCCGCACAACGCTACCTCACCCAAGTGTTCCAGCCGCCTTTACAGCTGTTCGATATCTCCCTTGCGGAGGTCTTTGGGGCTCTGCTGCGCAAAGGTTGTTCTGCAGCTTAATGACGGCTCCTATCTCATACCGCCCACATCTGCTACGCCTCTTGCACCGCTTTTGCCGTTCGGCAGTGCGGTAAATCCAGATCGCATCCCGGGAACCAATGGCAGGTACGCTTGCAGATGCCCACCAGCATCAGCATAACCGGCACCTCAATCAGCACTCCTACCACGGTAGCCAGGGAGGCTCCCGAAGAAAGGCCGAAGAGCATCGTGGAAGTAGCGATGGCCACCTCGAAGTGGTTGGAAGCTCCAATCATGGCCGCAGGAGCGGCGTCCCGGTAGTTGAGCTTCAGGAGCCTGGCCAGCCCATAACCCAACCAGAAGATCAGGTTGGTCTGGATGAACAGAGGAATGGCGATCCACAGGATGGTCAGCGGATTACCGAGGATGACCTCTCCTTTGAAGGAAAAAAGAAGCACCAGGGTAACCAGCAGGGCGATGATTGTAATCGGTGTGAGCACGTGTAGAAACTTCTCTCGGAACCACGGCTCCCCCTTGGCCCGGATGATCCAGCGGCGGGAGAAGTATCCGGCCACCAGCGGCAGGGCTACGTAGATCGAGATCGACAATACCAAAGCCTGCCAGGGTACTGGAAGCCGGCCCACGCCCAGCAGAAATCCCCCCAACACACCATACAACACCAGCATGGTCAGGGAGTTGATGGCTACCATCACCAAAGTCAGGCCATCATTGCCCCGGGCCAGATACCCCCACACCAGCACCATGGCCGTGCATGGGGCGATGCCGAGCAGAATGCAGCCGGCCAGATAACTTCGCCACAGCGGCACTTCGAGCATCTTCACCCCGTCTATCAACACGACCGTCCCGGCTCCATGCTGCGCCCCCAGCGGCAGGTCCAGACCGAACGGCATCTTGACCAGATCCATCGCCTCCGGCCCGATGAACGCGTAGAAAGCGGTACCAAGGAAAAACAGGGCGATAGCGTACATGGTGAAGGGCTTGACGGCCCAGTTCATGAAAAGCGTCAAGCCAACCGGCTTGCCGCTTTTTCCCGCCTGAATAACCTCAGCAAAGTCGATCTTCACCATGATCGGGTACATCATGAAGAACAGGCAAACCGCGATCGGGATCGACACCACAGGGGCGTCGCCCACGTAGATCGCCATGCCGTCCAGAGTACGCGCCACTGCCGGCGCGATCCTGCCAAGCACGATACCCACGCCGATACACAGCGCCACCCACAGGGTGAGATACTTTTCGAAAAAGCTGATGCCTGTAACCCTCGGTGATGTATTCGGTTCTTTCATATCTTATTCCACCACTCAGTTTTTATTGTTGTTTACAACTTGGCAATATAGCCAACAATGAATAAATTTGTCAAGTATGTGAATTTCGGTTTTACGATCGGCGAGGTTCCCCGGACCGGAGCGGATCAGTTGACCATCTTTGAAGTTTTTGGCAAATTAGGAAAATAGGAAGGAATCAATGACAGAATCAGACAAGATGCGAAGCGAGGCAAGAGCACGAATCCTCAAGGCGCTTGCTCACCCCAGTCGTATTTTCATCGTAGACAAGCTCTCCGAGCAACCACACTGTGTATGCGAGCTCACCGAGATGATCGGTGCCGATATCTCTACGGTGTCGAAACACCTCTCAATCTTGAAGAACGCCGGTATTATCACCGACCGTAAGGAAGGTACAACGGTGTATTACTCCCTGGAAGCGCCATGCCTGTTGCGTTTCATTGGATGCGTCGAACAGGTAATCGAGCAAAACATCCAAAAACAGCTTGCCAGTCTTCAGAGCCGGTAAGCCGCACCACCAAGGATAGGGATGGCTAGGATGCCTCAGGCATTCACATATAGATAAGACAAGCGTCACCTCTGGTAATGGGCACAGCAGAATAAACAGCCATGAAAGAGAAAATTCGTTTTATCTGTGTGTATAAATCGGGCCGATCCAGGGCCTGCACTGGCCGTTGGAAGATCCCTCCCAGGTAACCGGCACCCATGAGGAGAAGCTGAATAAGGTATATGTGCAAAGTGGCTTCCAAATCCAGAGCTTTCCTGTCCACTTCAGATTACAATACTACCTACCACATGCGAAGGCGTCACGAGTTGGACGTATTGACCACCTTAATCGTCTTTGGACTGGTGTTCTTTCACACGGCAAGCATCTTTTCCGGACACCAGCTCATTACCAACAAAATGCAAAGCGAGTTGACCACCATTTTGGCATCACTGGTGGTGGCCTCAGAGTTCATCTGGATCATGCCGGTTATGATGCTGGTCGCCGGGATAGCTGCTTGGCACTCGATGCAGCGTAGGACCGCAAAAAAGTTCCTTCGCGAACGTCTCCTGCGCCTGGGTGTGCCCTTTCTCACCGGTCTGGTTCTGGTTAATCCGCCCCAGGTGTACTACTATCTCCGGGCCAACACCGGTCTGTCCACGGGATTCTTATCCTTCCTCCCGCAGTACTGGAATATCAGGTTTTCACTGCTGTCGTTTCCCTACTTCCTCGAACCGGCAGGAGCGGAGGACACCTTTAGTGTCATCCACCTCTGGTTCCTCATATTTCTGCTGGTCTACACTTTGCTCCTCCTGCCGCTGTTCCTCTACATGAAAAGACCCACAGGGAAGCGTCTGGCAAACAGTGTCAGCGGTTTCCTCTCCCGGCGCTTCGCCGTTTTTTTGTGGGCTATCCCCATCGCCTTGCTCGAGGCTTTCCTGGGCGCCATTTGGCCAAGTGGCTGGAACCGCTGGATCTGGCCTTTCATCATCCTGTTCGGCTACCTGTCGGCGGGGGACGCCCGTCTCACTGCGGCTCTGGTGCGCCATCGTATCCTGGCACTGGTGACAGGCTTAGTCGGATTCTTGGTTTTCTTCATGGGGACGGGCATGCTCAGTGGCCTCGGGATAGATCCCTGGACCGGGCACGAGGGACCGGCCATCATCCTGCGGCTCATCAAGGGTAGTGCGAGCTGGTGCCTTACTGTAGCCGTGGTGGGCATCGCGACACGCATCGGCCAACGGCGGGCCGCCGAGACGAATCGTACGCCTATCCACCCCACGCTCTGGAGCCGTCTGGCTGCTTATGGCCGCCAGGCGCAGCTGCCCTACTATGTCCTGCACCAGACACCCATCATTGCCATCGGCTACTATGTTGTGGGGCGCAACTGGCCCGTGTTGGTCAAGTTCTGGATCATCTGCCTCGGTTCGCTGACAATAACATTGCTGGTTTATGAGCTGCTGGTTCGGCGAATCGGCGTGCTGCGCCTGCTCTTCGGCATGAGAGGCAAGGGACAGGACAGACAAGGGAAGCGCAGATAAGCATATCCCAACATTCGTTGATTGAGCAATGAGGGATTCGAATCTACGACAGTAGCCTTAGTCCGAAGTGGCAATCGTTTTTTTTTGAAAATTTTCTTTTCACGCAATATATCTTATTTAATTCATCGATTTGTTGTTTGACTTTTTCATTCTTGTAGATCTATAATCAGTGGACTCTTCGTCGGCTATCTCCATCCAACTCGAAAACGCAAGGAGGAAACAGAAGAGTTGGATTACATCTTGGCCATCGACCAGGGAACCAGCGGCACTAAAACTGTCGTCTTCGGCAACCAGGGTAAGATCATCCGCAAGGCCACAGCGGAACTAAAATCGTACTTCCCTTGCAGCGGTTTTGTCGAGCAAGATCCGCAGGAGATCTATCAGAACGTTCTCGACTCTGTTAGGAATTGTCTGGAAGGCTTCAAGGATCGGATACGCTGCTGTGGAATTTCTAACCAGCGAGAGACCTTTTTGCTTTGGGATGGTTCGGGTCGACCGCTGTGTCCGGCGGTAGTTTGGCAGTGCAAAAGGTCGATTGAAATCTGCGAACGACTCAAGAAATCCGGGATTGAAGAGGAGATCAAAAAACGTACGGGATTGATAGTGGATCCCTATTTCTCCGGAACGAAGCTAATCTGGTTGATGGAAAACGATTCTTCAGTGAAAAACGCTGTACAGCGAAAAGAGGCGTTTTTCGGAACCATAGACAGCTGGATTCTCTACAAGCTTACAGACGGAAAAAACTACTGTACCGACCACACGAACGCTTGCAGAACTCTGTTCTTCAATCTTGACACTCTCGACTGGGACCCCATCCTGCTAGAGGCGTTCGGTCTGCAGAAGCTCAGGCTTCCTGAAATCCTTCCTTCTTCAAGCGATTTTGGCGAAACCGACTTCGGAGGCTTGCTCTCCTATAAGGTGCCCCTTACCTCGATGATCGGCGATTCCCATGCTGCCGCTTTTGGAGAGGGTTGCTTTTCCGCCGGCACAGCAAAGGCGACCTTGGGTACCGGAACATCGATCCTAATGAATACCGAAAGCAACCGAATTAGCTCTGAAGCGGGTATGGTTTCGACAATCTGCTGGAGTACGCCAAACAGGGTGGATTTTGCTTTGGAGGGAATTATTGTGACCACCGGAGGCACGATCAAGTGGCTCCGTGATCAACTCGGCCTGTTTGCAGAAAGCCCACGGACCGAAGCCATGGCCCAATCCGTTGCGGACAACAACGGAGTGTATCTGATCCCGGCCTTCAGCGGCCTCGGCGCTCCTCACTGGAAGATGAGCGCAAAAGCAGCAATCCTGGGACTGACCTTCGACTGCGACAAAAACCACGTGGTACGAGCTGCCCTGGAGTCCATTCCTTACCAGATAAAAGACGTGATTACGGTCATGGAGAAGGATAGCGGCATCGAGCTGAAATCTCTGAAAGTGGACGGCGCCATCTCCGCCAACGGATTTGTTGTTCAGTTTCTAGCTGATCTTCTAAACACACCCGTAGAGAATGTTGGGATCCAGGAAGTATCGGCTCTGGGCGCTGCCTACTTGGCCGGTCTGGGGGCGAACATCTTTGCGGACATCGACGACATCGAAGCCCTTAGAGGTACGCTGAAGAGCACAAAACCCTCATCCCAAAGAGCACAGCTGGAACGCTGGTACGAGCAGTGGCGGGCAAGGATAGACCAGATTTCATGAGTCAGGTTATCGACTGACCTGTTATCAATACATATTACACAGTATTCGCAAAGGACGAATGAAATGATGCTGGCCCAACAGAGACGGACAAAAATTCTGGAACTGCTTCAGGAAGAGGGAAGCGCCCGGGTTAGCTCCTTGAGCAAATTGTTCGGGGTATCGGAACCAACAATTCGTCAAGACCTCGAACGCCTAGAATCCTACGGCTATATTTCACGGGAACACGGCGGAGCCTACCTGAAAACGATCCCCGAACAGGTTCGAAGCCTGACCCTCCAACACACCGAAAACATGGACAAGAAGATGAGAATCGGCAAGACGGCTGCCGGTTTGATAAATGACGGAGACTTCATCATCCTCGATTCCGGTACCACGGTCACCGAGATCGCAAAAAATCTGGAAAGCAAGAAAGGTCTGAAGATCATCACCAATTCTTTGAACATCGCCCTACTGCTGGGAGCCCACTATGAGTTTGAGGTGATGGTAACCGGGGGAGAGTTCAAAGCCCCGACTTTGTCCCTTTCGGGAGAAAAAGCAGCCGACTTTTTCGAGCAGATCTATGTTAACAAGCTGTTTCTGGCTACTGGAGGTGTGTCCATTGAAACAGGTCTCACCTACCCCGGTTTCAACGATCTTCAAGTTAAAAAGGCCATGATAGAATCCGCTTCGGAGGTTTATCTTGTGGCCGATTCGACAAAAATCGGCAGAACTTCTTTTGCCGCTCTCGGTCCCGTGGAACTGGTTCAATGTCTGATCACCGACGGAGATATCGATCCACAAACCAAACAGAAACTGGAAAATCGGGGCATCAAAGTAATTATTGCCGAATAGGTGACACGCTGTACGGGGAACGCCGCCCGGCAGCACTACGACATAATTAGTCCGCCGTCCACATTGATTGTCTGTCCGGTGATGTAGGCGGCATCATCTGAAGCCAGGAATGCGACCAATCCCACCTTGCTGGCCGCGTAATGGGGGGTGTAGATGAAGCCCTCCCGGGCCTGTCCCGAGGCGGTGTTGATCAGCCGCCCGGAGCGCTATGCCCCGGCCGATGCCCCGACTTGCGCCGGTGACCACGACTACCTTGCCTTCAAACCGATGCAGCTTGTTCATTTTTGTTATTTCTCCACGCGTGTCGGCGGTTCAGCAGCTCCTGCCCCGCATTGACGATCCCCTTCTGATCGATCCTATAGTATGCACGGATCTGTTCTCTTGGTCCCGCTTTGGAGAACTGCCCCTTGGTAATCCCCAAACGAAGCAGCTCCACGGACACTCCCTGTTCGGAGATGATTTCGGAAATCAGTGCGCCCAGCCCGCCGTGAAGGCTGTGTTCCTCCACGGTGATAACCCTTTTGGTCTTGCTGATCGACTCTACAATGCCCTGCTCGTCGAGGGGACGAATCGAGGAGACATTAAGCACCTCCGTAGAAATACCCTTTTCCTCCAGTTCCCCAGCGGCATAAAACGCCTCGTATACCACAGATCCAACGGCTGCAAGGGTGAGGTCGCGCCCTTCATGCAATACCTCCACCGCCCCAAGCTCAAACTTGTATTCAGCGGTGTGGAGATAGGGAAACTTTCCGCTGTCCATCCTCACATAAACGGGACCCCGGTGCTTCAGCGCGAATTGCAGGATCTGCTCAGTTTCGACAGGATCTGAAGGAGCCAAAATCACGATGTTCCCCAGTCCCTGCATGATCGAAAGATCATCAATGGCGTGGTGCGTGCTGGCAAGCGAACCGTAGCACACTCCCGCATTCAGTCCCAACAATTTGACGTTTGTGTCTGTATAGCACACATCGTTTTTAACCTGCTCATTCGAGCGGGAGATCAAAAACGGAGCTGCATTCGCCGTCACAGCGACATACCCACCCAGGGACAGCCCGACGGCAACCCCGACCAGGTTCTGCTCAGCTATGCCGACATCAATCACCCGGTCGGGGTACTTCTCCCTGAACGGAGCGATCTTAGAGGTACTGGTAGAATCGCCGACCACCACGGCGAGGTTCACACCCTCCTCGACCGCCCGAATAAAGGTCTGTATCATAACCTCCCGCAGATCAGTCCTCTCGCCGCCTTCCATGTTTTTCCCCTACTCCAACTCTCGTATGGCCTTCATTACCTGATCGTCCACTGGGATCTTGTGATGCCAGGCTGCCCGATCCTCAATGAAAGAAACTCCCTTGCCTTTGATCGTGCGGGCCAGAATGACATGAGGTTGTCCGCCGTTCAGATCCAGGGCGGCTATCGTCTCGATAATCTCAGCTATGTCGTGCCCGTCCACGGATTTCACGTCGAATCCGAAAGCTTCCCACTTAGCCTCCAATGGCTCAAGGGGCATTATCTTTTCGGTACGGTCAGCCAGCTGAAGGGTGTTGCGATCGACAATTACGATAAGATTGTCCACTTTGAATCCAGCCGCACTCATGGCCCCTTCCCAAACTGAACCTTCCTGCAGCTCGCCGTCGCCGGTAAGAACAAACACGCGAAAATCTCTACCGCTGAGCTTGGCGCTAAGGGCAAGTCCCACCCCTACGGACAATCCGTGACCAAGGGCACCGGTGTTCAGTTCGATTAAGGGGGTTTTCTGCCGAACCGGGTGACCGGGAAGCTGGGAATCGAATTGAAGATACGTTTCAAGAGAGGATTCGTCGATGAATCCCGCCTCGGCCAGGGTGCAGTAAAATCCGCCAATTCCGTGCCCTTTGCTGAGAATAAACCGGTCTCGCCCAGGATCATCTAGATTATTCTTGTCGAGCTTGAGAACGCTGAAAAACAGCGCGACAAGAATGTCGACTTCCGAAAGATCCGCTCCTGTATGTCCCTGTCCGGCATGGGAGTTCATGCGAATTACATTTTTTCGAATGTTCTTCGCTTTCTGCTCAATCTGGGATATCGGTAAGGAGCTCATTCTACAAACGTAATGTTGCTTTTAAGGGTGCATATACAAAAACAAATTAACACAAGTGTTTTAGATTGTCAAATGAAAAGATCTGAAAGTATCACAAAAAATTCTAGCAATATTAATCGAAAATAATAAGTATATAGATATGAATAAAAGATAAACGAAAAATAAACGGTACTCTGGAGAGAGGAAGGCTTGATATATCCTGTTTGCATATCTTTCTTGCTGATTCTCCGGCAGTCCAGGCCGTTGTCTCCACCTGCAGCGATATCCGCAATATCAGCTTTCAGCTCTGGAAATCCACTGTAGCCAGAATGTTTGGACAGACGGTTGATCGTCGCCTCACTTCATTGGGCTGCTTAAATGAACAATTATTCGAGATAGATGATTTGCTATCAACCGAGCTTGACAGGTGAATTTCTTCGCGGGATAATCAGGTCGCGATATGAATTCCTTGAAAGTGAGCGGAGGACCTGGTGACGAGTGGGAAAAGCCGGAACACTCTGCGATATATTAAGGAACCAGAATATGAAAATACAGCAGACCTTTGGCGTCATGGTAGGAAGCCGGGATTTTTTCAATCCAAAGCTGGCCGGTGAGGGCAGGAGGAAACTGCTGGCCAAGCTGGAGAAGATGGGCTTCAAGACGGTGATACTGCCGGAAAACGCCACCTCCACTGGGGCGATAGAGACTATCGAAGACGCCCACAAGTGTGCCAGGCTGTTCAACGAGAAGCGCTACGAGATAGACGG
>Ga0307442_1001037_pt1 | contig 13637 bp, 9 predicted proteins | sample SalMarWE160430MG_FD_202143 | JGI IMG/M metagenome (GOLD analysis project Ga0307442, IMG submission 202143) | Salt marsh sediment microbial communities from the Plum Island Ecosystem LTER, Massachusetts, United States - WE1604-30 | ecosystem: Environmental > Aquatic > Marine > Intertidal zone >... | reverse complement strand
GCTAGAATTCGCTGCACCAGCATGCCATGAGCGGACGCATGAACCCCAAAGAGCCATCCTTCACCTTCGGCATCGAGGAGGAATACCACCTCGTCGACCTCAAGACGCGGGGTTTTGCTGCCGCGCCAACGGCCTTGATGGAGGCCTGCGAGGCCGCGCTCGGCAAGCAGGTGGCGCCCGAGTTCTTCCGCTCGCAGATCGAGGTCGGCACCAGCGTGTGCCGCGATTTCGCAAGCGCGCGCAAAGAGCTTGCCCACCTGCGCCGCACCATCGCGGATGCGGCCCGGGACTTTGGCCTGGCGCCGATCGCGACCTCGACCCACCCGTTCGCCGACAAGTCCACGCTGGAGACGACGCCCAAGGAGCGCTACCAGACGCTCGCGCGCGACTTCGCCGGCATCGGCCGTCGCCTCGCCATCTGCGGCATGCACGTGCACGTGGGCATCGAGGACGACGAGCTGCGCATCGACCTGATGAACCAGGCGCGCTATTTCCTGCCGCACCTGCTGATGCTGTCGACCTCCTCGCCCTTTTGGCAAGGCGAGGACAGCGGCCTCAAGAGCTACCGGCTCGCCATCTTCCACGAGCTGCCGCGCACGGGCCTGCCGCAGCGCTTCGAGAGCTTCGGCGAGTTTCGGCGCACCGTCGACGTCCTGGTGAAGAACGGCGTCATCGAGGACGCGACCAAGATCTGGTGGGACCTGCGCCCCTCGGTGCGCTTCCCCACCTTGGAGATGCGCATCACCGACGTGTGCACGCGCATCGACGACGCGCTGTCGATTGCCGCGCTCTATATCTGCATCCTGCGCATGCTTTACCGCTTGCGCCGCTCCAACCAGAAATGGCGCACCTATCCTGGTTTCCTGATCGAAGAGAATATCTGGCGCGCCCAGCGCTACAGCGTGCAGGATAGGCTGTTCGATTTCGGCAAGGGCGAGCTGGTGCCCTTCGCCTCTTTGATCGACGAGCTCTTGGACATCATCGCCGAGGATGCAGCCGTGCTCGGCTGCGAGAAAGAGGCCAAGCACGCGCTCAGCATCGCGACGGGCGGCACCAGCGCCGACCGCCAGCTGCTCTGCTACGAGGAGCTAACCGGCAAGGGCGCCACCCCTGACGAGGCGCTGACCGGCGTGGTCGACCAGCTCATCACCGAAACGGTCGCCGGCACCTGATTACAGCGCCGCGGCCATGCCGCCATCGATGGCGAGCTCGGCGCCGGTGATGAACGAGGACTCATCGCAGGCAAAGAACAAAGCCGCAAGCGCAACGTCCTCGGGCGTACCGAAACGCTTCAACGGCGTCTGCTCCAAGAGCGCATCCGAGAACGCCTTGACGCGCAGGACGCGCTCGGTCAGCGCCGTCTCGATGAAGCCCGGCGCTAGCGCGTTGACCCGAATGTTGTAAGGCGCGTACTCGACCGCGAGCCCGCGCGTCAGCGCCGAGATCGCACCCTTGGTCGCCCCGTAGGCGGCGAGCGTGCGCATGCCGCGGTGCCCCATGATCGAGGCCATGTTGACGAGCGAGGCCCGTCCCGACGCTTTCATGAGCGGGAAAGCGTCGCGTGCGATGCGGACGATGCCGTCGAGATTGACCTCGCGCAGGCGCACCCAGTCGGCGTCCGACATGTTGCGGAAGTCCGAGCGCACGTTGATGCCGGCGTTGTTGACGACGACATCGAGGCGGCGGTGCTGCTGCTCGATCAATCGCATGAGCGCGCTGACGTCCTGGCCCTTGGAAACATCGACGGTCATGCCCGTCACCGGGTGTCCCTTGGCTTTGTGCTCGGCCGCGGCCTTGGCGGCAGAGTCGCCGTCGACGTCGGTGATGTAGACGTGCGCGCCCTCCTCGGCGAAGAGCTTGGCCACGGCGCCCCCGATGCCGGCCCCCGAGCCGGTGACGAGCGCGATCTTGTCCTTCAGCCGCTGCATGTGCCGCCTCCTTGAAACCGTGGCGACCTAGCACCCGGCGCGGTTGCATTCAACACGTCCCTCTAACGCGAGGAGAACGAACCGATGTCTCGCTCCCGCTCTTTTTCCCAACCAGCCCCGACTCGTCCCCACCGGCGCCAGACCTCCGGGATGCGAGAATTGCCAATCTGACCCAGCAGCAGAAATCGCCGCAGCAATTCCAGCCTGGCGCGTTGCTGAATTTAGAATTTGCAAATTGCCGCAAATTGCCATCGCGTCCAACACCGCTCACCGGCGCGCTTGGCCTGTGGCAGGTCCAGCATCGATAGAGACAACGTCCTCGTTTCGAGACGGCGACCTTACGTGTGCAGCGGGTGACACGACAGCCACCCCAGTTCCGTCTTCTGGTCTCCATACTCCCAACCTTGTCAGATGAAACGTAGCCGCCGCAGTCAGCCGCCCATCTCCTCGAATGCAGCGTCCGATCCTCCTGTGGCTGGTCGAGCGCAGGCAGGCTCCGTCACAGGCGACGTTTGCGAGCGCAGTCGCGTTGGTGAAAGCCTTCGGGCAACACGATCGGCGCTGGCGGAAGCGCAAGCAATCGCCCATCTTGGCAGCTGGGAGTTCGATATTCAAAGCACGCGACTCACTTGGTCAGACGAGACCTACCGCATCTTTGGCGTTGATCCAGCCACCTTCGTCCCCTCCTACGAAGCACTCTTGCAGCGAATACATCCGGACGACCGTGCTGCATTCGAGAAAGACTACGCCGACTCCGTAGCCAATCATTCGGTCCACGATATCGACCATCGCATCTTGATGGATGATGGCACCATCAAATGTGTGCATGAGCGTGGACAGACTTTTTACGACGCTGATGGTCGTCCCGTACGTTCAGTTGGAACGGTGCTGGACATCACCGAGCGCAGGGCAGCAGAGCGCGCCCTGGAAGAGAGCGAAAAGAATTATCGCAACCTGGTAGAGTCCTCATCCGATTTCATCTGGGAAATCGACGCCAGCGGTCACTTCACTTACGCGAGCCCCGCGGTGAAGACCGTGCTCGGCTACCCACCCGAGGAGATCATCGGCAAGTCCATCTTCACGCTCATGCACCCTTCCGAAGCCAAAAGGCTGCGGAAGCTCGTGGCCGGAAGGCGATCCACCCAGGAACTCGAGGTGGCACTTCTGCGCGAGGATGGCTCCCAGGTCGTCGTCGTAACGAGCGCTGCACCGATTCTCAGTATGAACGGAATAACGGGATATCGTGGCATCCTCCATGACATCTCAGAGCGCAAGAAGGCGGAAACGCAGTTGGCGAATGCGCTGGCGTTGGCTCGCGCGGCGCATTGGGAATACGACGTTCAAACCAACCTCTTCACCTTCAACGATGGCTTCTATCGGATCTTCGGTACCACGGCAGAAGATGTGGGCGGCTACAAGATGACCCCCGACGAGTATGCACGGCGCTTCGTGTATCCGGACGATATCCCCGTGGTTGCCGGCGAGGTGCGCTTGGCCATCGAGACAACCGATCCGCATTTCAGCCGCGAGATCGAGCATCGCATCGTATACGCCAACGGCGAGGTCGGGTTCATCGCCGTGCGGTTCTTCATCGTCAAAGATGCGAGCGGTCGCACGATCAAAACGTACGGGGTCAATCAGGACATCACCAAGCGCAGACGGATGGAGCGGGAGCTCACTCTGTCCAAAGTGCTGGGTGCCACCGCGATTGAATCGTCTCTCGACGGAATCCTCATCGTCAACAAAGAGATGAAGGTTATCTCGCACAACCAGGTCTTCCTGAGAATGTGGCGGATTCCCCCCAAGCTGCTGGATTTGAGCGACGACGCGCCGATGCTGCAGGCGGTGGCGCCACAGGTGAAACACCCGAAAAAATTCGTCGCCCGCATCAGGTACCTCTACGACCATCCAGGCGAGATGGGACACGACGAGATAGAGCTCAAGGACGGGCGTGTCTTCGATCGAGACACCGTCTGCCTCTATGATGACAACGGACAATACCTAGCGCGCGCGTGGTTCTTCCGCGACATCACAGAGCGAAAGACGGCCGAAAGAGCGCTGCGCGAAAGCGAGGAGAACTTCCGGGCCATCTTTGCATCCGTTCGAGAGGGAATACTCGTAACCGAGCCGGACACAGGCAAGTTCGTCGAGACCAACCCAGCGGGCTGTCGGATGTTCGGCTACAGCCGCGATGAGCTCATCGGCGCCAACATCGGCACGATATCGAGTGGCGAGCCTCCCTATACACTGGAAGATGCCATCGACGAACGGCACAGGACCCTGAAGCAGCACGATAGCGCCCAGTTCGATTGGCACTGTCGAAGGCGTGACGGCGAGCTTTTCTGGGCTTCGATTTCGCTTCAGCGCGGCCTCTTTCGAGGCCGGGAGCTCATCTTCGCCACGCTTCGAGATATCACCGAGCGCAAGCAGGCCGAGGCGACCATCACGGAAATGGCGCGCTATGATCCATTGACGGGCCTTCTCAACCGTCGCGTCTTCGTAGAGGCGCTCGAGCAGGGCATTGCACGCGCGCACCGGAGCGAGAAGAGTTTCGCCGTTCTTTATCTCGACCTCGACCATTTCAAGGATATCAACGACACCTTGGGGCATCCGGTCGGCGACCTGCTTCTTAAAGATGTCGGCAGCAGATTGCAGGCGCACGTGCGCCAGATCGATACCGTTGCGCGCTTCGGAGGCGACGAGTTCGCTGTGATAATGTCGGAGTTGGGCGATCCGGCCGACGCCGCCGAGTTGGCGGATAAGCTCCTGAGATTGATCAGCCAGCCGTTTCATATTGGAGGAAACGAAATACGCTCAGGGACGAGCATCGGCATCGCCACCTTTGGGCCGGACTCTCCCAATGCTGAGTCGCTGCTCACGCATGCAGACGTTGCACTCTACCGGGCGAAGTCAGAAGGCCGCGGGACCTTTCGGTTCTTCACGGATGCCATGGATAGAGACGTCAAAGCGCGCGTCTCGCTGGGGACTGAGCTACGCAAAGCGATCGCGGAAGGGCAGCTACTGCTCTTCTACCAGCCCGAGGTCGAGCTCGAAACGGGCCGCATCATAGGCCTAGAAGCACTGGTACGCTGGAATCATCCGAGGAGAGGCCTCATCGGGCCCGGCGAATTCATACCGGTCGCTGAGAGATCCGGACTGATCATTGAGCTGGGACGCTGGGTCATGCGGGAGGCTTGCCGTCAGACCAGTGCGTGGATGGCTATGCAGATGGCGCCTCCCTTCGTGGCGATCAACATTTCTGCCCTGCAATTCAAGACACCGCAGGAGCTCGAGAAGAATATCTTGAGCGCTGTCACCGACTTCGGTTTGCCGCCCCGTAAGCTCGAGATCGAGCTGACCGAAACCGCTCTCATGGATGTATCGCGCCGGAACAGCGAGGCACTTCAGCGGTTGCGCGATTGCGGTGTCAGGATAGCCATCGACGATTTCGGCACCGGGTATTCCTCACTCGACTACCTGCGGCGCTTCCCGGTCGACCGGATCAAGATCGCCCAGAGCTTCGTGTCTGATCTCGGGATCGTGCAGGGAAATCAGGCCATCGTCAGAGCGGCCATTGGGTTGGCGCGAGAGCTGGGCCTCGGGGTCATCGCCGAGGGTATCGAAACAAAGGAGCAGCTCGCACTGCTGAAGAGCTGGGGATGCCACGAAGGGCAAGGCTACTACTTCTCGCGGCCTCTGCCTGCAAAAGACGTGACCGAGATGTTGCGCAATCACTGTGGCGCATGCGCTGCCGGACAGAGCGCCATCGCCATTTCTGCACGAGGGTGAGAGCCGCGGGCTCCTGGGCCACGCCAATGCGGAGCCATCTTCCTTCCTCCGACGAGCCGCGCGCGGCGACCATCTCGACGCCACTTCAAAGCGATGACGCGCCGCTTGCTTCGGTTACCGTGACGGAACGAATCAGCTAGCCTCCGCATGCTGAGGAAAATTTCGTGCCCCGTCTCAGAAGGACTTTGTCGCGGTCAGTCTTCGTCCTCGCCCGCGACAAGATAGACGCGTCAGGTCCTTGTCTTCGACCCCACTTGGTTATCGCTTATCCCTGCAACGACGTGCGGCGTGCGCCCCTCCCTGGCCCAGGCCCGGCCGAAAGCTAGGAGGGCCGTCGGATAGATCGGTTGGGAGAATGATCGGGAGACGAGAACTCGCCGCAATCCTGATCATGCTTGCGCCGGTGGCGGGCGGCAGCTCGGCATTCGCAACCGAGAATGGCGGCCAGAATTATCCCTTTGGCGTCAACACAATTCTGCCCGGTGTCGCCCCGCCGCCCGGGCAGACCTGGTGGCAGAACTATAACGTCTACTACTCAGCCGACAGGTTCAACGACGGCAACGGCAACTCTCTCATTCCTGGTTTTCGGCTCGACGTTGCGGCCTATGCGCCGCGCCTGTTTCATAGCTGGGACGTCCACATCGGCCCATTTGGATTGGCGTCCGCCCTCGTTGTTCCGTTCGTCTATGCGGGCGCGAAGACGGCTCTCACCAGCGATCATGATTTCGACATCGGGGATCCGACGATCCAGCCCCTCTATCTTACCTATGCAAATGGTGCGAAGACCTTCTTCGCCTATGGCGGCGTCGACTTCTTCGTTCCCACCTTCACGACGGTGTCGCGACGCTACACGAGCATGGATCCCATCCTCGCGATGACGTGGTTCCCGAGGAAGGGCGTCGACGTCAACATGATCGCCTTGCTCGAGTTCGCCTTAGCGAAGAACGCGTCCACGGATTACAGGTCTGGAGATCTGGTGGTCCTGGACTACTCCGGACACGTGCACCCCTTTGCATGCCTGCCGAAGCTCGCTTTGGGCTTTAACGGCTATTACGTCGATCAGTTTACCGGCGATGAGGTGGCCGGAGTCGATATCGGGTTTGAAGGCAGATCATTCGCGCTCGGACCGGAAATGGTCTACGAGACCGGCGAGGCCGAAGGCTTCGCCATCAAGTGGCAGCACGAATTCGACACCAGGAACCGGCCGCAAGGCGAGCAGCTGTGGTTTCAGTTTCAGGTGCCGCTCGGGCATCGCTGAGCCTCGAGGCACTGTTTGACACTGCGAGACCTTGGAGGGCGCGCAGCCGAGGCGCTAGCCGGCGGCTTCGGTGGGCGCGAACCACTTCTCGCGCATGGTGACGAGTTCCTCTGCCGCGGTCGGGTGCAGGCCCATGGTCTGGTCGAAGTCGGCCTTGGTGGCGCCGAGCCGCATGGCGATCGCCGCCATCTGCACGATCTCGGCGGCGTCCTCGCCGAGCACGTGGCAGCCCACGACCTTGTCGCTCTCGGCCGCAACGATGAGCTTCATCAATATTTTCTCATCGCGTCCCGACAATGTCGCCTTCAAGGGCCGGAACGACGCCTTGTAGATGTGAAGCTCGCCGCAGTGCTCCTTTGCCAGATGCTCGGGCCAGCCGACGGTGCCGATCTCGGGCGTAGAGAACACCGCGGTCGGCACCATGTCGTGTTCCACGAGCCAGGGCTTGCCTCCGAACTCGCTATCGGCAAAGGCATGCCCTTCGCGGATGGCAACCGGCGTCAGCTGCATGCGGTCGGTCACGTCGCCCACCGCAAAGACGGTGTCGACGGAGGCGCGCGAACTCTCGTCGACGACTACGTGCCCGTTCCAGCCGCGTTCCACGCCCAATTGCTCCAGGCCGAGACCGGCGGTGTTGGGCGCACGGCCGATGGCGAACATGATCTGGTCGGCGGCGAGCTTGCTGCCGTCGTCGAGATGGCCGATACGCTCCGTCCCCGTCTTCTCGACGCGCGTGAACGTGCGTCGCGTGATGATGCGGATGCCGCGCTTCTGATAGGCCTCGGTGAGCGCGTCGCGCAGGTCCTCGTCGAAGCCGCGCAGGATCTTGCCGCCGCGGTAGACGATCGTGGTCTCGGCCCCGAGGCCGGAAAAGATGCCGGCGAACTCCACCGCGATGTAGCCGCCACCGTAGACGACGATGCGCTCGGGCAGCGCCTTGAGATTGAAGGCCTCATTCGAGGTGATGACGTGCTCGAGACCGGGGATCGCCTCGCCGAGCGAGGGCTTGCCACCCGTCGCGATCAGGATCTTCCTGGCGCCGACCTGGCGGCCCGAGTCCGTGAGGCGCACCGCCGTGGGGCCGGCGACCTCGGCCCGCTCCTCGAAGATGACGACACCCGCCCGCTCCAGGTTGGAGCGATAGATCGCCTCGAGGCGGGAAATCTCCTTGTCCTTGGCGGCAACCAGCGCCGGCCAGTCGAACTCCGGATCGCCCAGATCCCAGCCGAAGCCGCGCGCGTCCTCGAAGTCGTCGGCAAAGCGGCTGGCATAGACGAGGAGCTTCTTAGGCACGCAGCCACGGATGACGCAGGTGCCGCCGATGCGATGCTCCTCGGCGATGGCGACCTTGGCGCCGTGGTTCGCGGCAATGCGCGCGGCGCGCACGCCGCCTGATCCGGCGCCGATCACGAACAGGTCGAAGTCGGCTTCGCTCATGAACGCCTCGTGCGATCGCGTCAGGGGTCGCCGTTCTCAGAGCCGACGAGGCTGATGCCGTCGGCGCCGGCGACGATTGCCAGGTCGGCGATGCCGAGGAACATGCCGTTCTCCACCACGCCGGGAATGAGCTTCAGGGCCTCGTCGAGATCCTCAGGATCCGCGATTGAGCCGAAGGCGCAATCCAAGATGTAGTTGCCGCTGTCGGTGATAAAGGGCTTGCCGTCGGCACCCTGACGCAGCGTGATCTCGCCCTCGCAGCCGGCGTCGGCGGCAAGCGCGATCACCATGTTGCGCGTCGCCGTCACCCCGAACTGCACCACCTCGAGCGGAAGCGGGTGCGAGCCGAGCACGGCAACGCGCTTGGTGGCGTCGGCAATGACGATCATGCGGCCCGAGGCCGTGGCAACGATCTTCTCGCGCAAGAGCGCGCCGCCGCCGCCCTTGATGAGGCGCAGCTCCTCATCGAGCTGGTCGGCGCCGTCGACGGTCAGATCGAGAAACGGCATCTCATCGAGGGTGGTCATGCGGATGCCGAGCGCTTGCGCCCGTGCCTCCGTCGCCTTCGAGGTGGCGACGCAGGTGACATCGAGGCCGGCCTTAACCTTGGGGCCGAGGACATCGACGAACTTCGCCGCCGTCGTTCCGGTGCCGAGCCCGAGCTTCATGCCGGGCTCCACGTACTGCAGCGCGCGCTCGGCTGCCGCGAGCTTCCAGGCGTCGTTGCTCATGTTGAACCTCCCCGCGAGATGCGCGCCGCTCGTCGAGGCGCACGTCTTAAGTGTTGCCGTAACGCTTGCCCCCTCCCCATCATGCGGACGGGGAGGGGGCCGCAAACGCGAGCCCATTGGCCTCTTGACTCACGCCGCTTGGCCGCGCGCGCCGCAGCACCCGGCCGTCCCGGTTGGGCTAGTGGGTCAGAGCCCCCCCATAAGCATGTACTTGATCTCAACGAACTCATCGATGCCGTGATGCGAGCCCTCGCGGCCGATGCCGCTTTCCTTGAAGCCGCCGAACGGCGCGATCTCGGTCGAGGTCAGCCCCTCGTTGACGCCGACAATACCGTACTCCAATGCCTCGGCGACGCGCCAGCAGCGACCCATGTCGCGTGTGAAGAAATAGGCGGCAAGGCCGAACTGTGTGTCGTTCGCCATGTGGATCGCCTCCTCCTCGGTCTTGAACTTGAAGAGCGGGGCGACGGGCCCGAACGTCTCCTCGCGCGCAACGCGCATCTTCGGTGTGACGTCGGTCAAAATCGTCGGCTCATAGAAGGTGCCGCCGCGGGCGTCGCGCTTGCCGCCGATGGCGATGCGCGCGCCCTTCGCAACCGCGTCGGCGACGTGCGCCTCGACCTTCTCGATCGCCGCGGCGTTGATGAGCGGACCCACCGTGACCCCGCTCTCGGTGCCGGGGCCAACCTTCAACTTGCGCACCGACTGGCTGAGCTTCTCCGCAAAGGCGTCGTAAATGCCGGCCTGCACCAGAATGCGGTTGGCGCACACGCAGGTCTGGCCGGCGTTGCGGAACTTGGAGGCCATGGCGCCGGCGACTGCCCGGTCGAGGTCGGCATCGTCGAACACGATGAAGGGCGCGTTGCCGCCGAGCTCCATGCCGACCCGCTTCACCGTGCGCGCCGCCTGCTCCATCAGCAGCTTGCCGACCTCGGTGGAGCCGGTGAAGGCGATCATGCGCACCAGCGGATTGGAGGTCAGCTCGCCGCCGACCGGAACCGGATCCTTGGCGGTCACGACGTTGAGCACCCCCTCGGGGAAGCCCGCGCGCTCGGCCAGCTCGGCGAGCGCCAGCGCCGACAGCGGCGTATCCTCCGCCGGCTTCACGACGACGGTGCATCCCGCCGCCAGCGCGGGCGACACCTTGCGCGTGATCATGGCGTTGGGAAAATTCCAGGGCGTGATCGCGCCCACCACGCCGACCGGCTGCTTCATGACGATGATGCGCGCGTCCGCCTTGTGCGTGGGGATGGTCTCGCCGTAGATGCGCTTGGCCTCCTCGGCGAAGAGCTCCACGAAGCCGGCACCGTAGCGGATCTCGCCCTTGGCCTCGGCGAGCGGCTTGCCTTGCTCCGTGGTCAACAACAGCGCCAGCTCGTCGGCATGCTCGACGATCAGATCGTACCAGCGGCGCAAAATTTGCGAGCGCTCCTTGGCGAGCCGCTGCGACCATGGCTTGAAGGCGCGATGCGCCGCCTCGACGGCGGCCTTGGTCTCGGCGGCCCCCAACGCGGGAACGCGCGCAATCTCCTCGCCCGTCGCCTTGTCCGTGACCGGCATCGTCGGCGCACCCACCCAGGCTCCGTCGATGTAGGCCTGCGTCTTGAGGAGCGTGATGACTTTCTTGTCCATGTTTCACGATGGTCCGCGACGATCCACGACAACCGCGGCAAAATGCTGCGCGTCTTCGCATAGTGCATAAGGTGCGGGGCTTACGGTTTCAAGCGGCATCCCCGCGCAAGATGACACCGGAGCCGCCAGCCGCTAGCGTGCGCCCCGTTCTACAGCCTGAAGATCCCCATGCGCGACCTGACACTCGTTTTCGACCTCGACGGCACGCTCGTCGACACGGCCCCCGACCTCGTCGCGGCCGCCAATCACGTTCTGAGTCACGTCGGACTACCTCCAGTCGACGCGCAGAGCCTGCGCCCCTACATCGGCCACGGCGCGCGCTACATGATCGACAGGGCGACTGCCGACGCCAACCTGAGCGAGGCCGAGCACGAAGAGCTGCTTGCACGCTTCATGGACTACTACGGCGCCCACATTGCCGTCGGCAGCCGCCCGTTCGAAGGCGCCGTCGACGCGCTTGAGCGATTCCAGGCAGCCGGCGCCAAGCTCGCCGTGTGCACCAACAAGCGAGAGGGCATGTCGCGGCAGCTGCTCGATACCCTCGACTTGAGCCGCTACTTTGCGGCGATCGCCGGGCGCGACACGCTTCCCACCAGCAAGCCGCACCCCGGCCACCTGCTCGGTACGATTGGCTTGGCCGGAGGCGAAGCGGCGCGCGCGGTCATGATCGGCGACAGCAAGGTCGACATCGCGACGGCCAAGGCCGCTGGCGTGCCCGTCATCGCCGTGAGCTTCGGCTACACGGACACGCCCATCCGCGACTTCGACCCCGACGCCGTCATCGACCACTACCGGGAGCTGGCGCCGGCGATCGCTGCGCTCAAGCGCTGACGCTCGGCGTTTCCGTCTCTTCTTCTTGCGCCCGTTTTTTCGGCCACAGCTTCCGCCCCACCATGATCGTCGCCGGCAGGAACACGAGATCGGCGACGAGCGAGGCGAGCAGCGTGAAGCCGCAGATCAATCCGAAGGTTCTGAGCGAGGGCAGGTCGGAGAAGACCGTGACGCCGAGTCCGAAGGCGAGCACGATCGTCGTCAGGATGATTGCCGGGCCGACGAGCACGCGCGCGCGTCTTATGGCGCGCTCTGGCGCATCGCCAGCCTGTTCCTCCAGCTGTAACCGGTTGAGGAAGTGTATGAGCGCGTCAATGCCGAGCCCGAACACGACGAGCAGCGCCACCACGGACGCGAACTCGAGCCCCGCACCCTGCCACCACAACAGCGTCGCCGAAGCGACCACCGGAAAGAGCCCCGGCATCAAGCTGATGAGGGCGACGAAGGGCGAGCGGAAGGCCATGCCGAGCAGGACGCCAGCGAACGCCACGCAGATGGGAATGCTCACCTTAAGCTGATCGATCATGCGCTTTGAGTTGCGCGCCGCAATCGCCGGCAAGCCGGTGACCGATATGCGGAAAGCCGGATACTCCTTGCGGATGGGATCGAGCGAGCGGTCGATCTTCTCGACGACGGGCAGGATCTTGCTCGAATCGACGTCCGGCAGCCGCCCCGTCACTAGCACCGCGTTCTGCTCTTTGGCGACGAAGCGGCGCACCAGGTGCTCGGGCAGGATGTCGACGTACTTCTTCACCGTCTCTATGTTGTCGTCACCCGCCGCGCGCAGCCAGCGGCGCAGGCTCTCCACTGACCAGACGTTGCCGAGGCCGGCCTTCTCCTCAACAGCCTCGTGGACCTTCCTGATGACCTCCAAGGGGACCGGCGAAAAGAGCGGGGTGCCGTCGCTCCATTCGATCATCACGTGCACGGGATTGGCGCCGGTCAGCTTCTTGTCGATGCGGCTCGTGGCATCGAGCGCCTGCTCGCGGTCGGGCACCTGGTCCGCGAGCCGGTAGCGCGTCGGCAGATCGATGAACGCCGCCAGGAAACAGGCAAACAGCGTGACGCCGATCACGGAATAGAAATAGGGCCGATAGACCACGCGGTCGACGACCCAGCCGACGATGGTGCCGAGCCCGTCCATGAGCGCGTCCGCCGGCGTCCGGTCGCGCGCCAGCGCCGCCTCGTTGCGGATGAGCACGACGCCGAGGATCGGCAGCACGAGGATGACCGCGGTGAACGAGATGAGAGTGGCGATGGCGCCGGCGAGACCGAACGTGAAAATGAGGTCCGACTCCGAAAAGAGCAAGGCGCAGAAGGCCAGGAGCGCCGTGCCGTGGGCGAGTACGCAAGCCGGCCCCACGATGCGCACGGCGAAGCGCACCGCCTGGTGGCGATCGTCGCCTTCACGCAAGCGGATGCGGATCGCCGACACCATCTGCATGCTGTCGGCAAAGCCCATCACCATGATGAGCGGCGTCATGACATTGAGGAACAAGTTGAGCTTGAAGCCCATCCAGCCCAAGAGCCCCAGCGACCATGTCACCGCGAGCACGGGTGGCAATGTCGCGACCAGCATCAGGGAGAAGCGGCGGAAGAACACGGCAGCGATCAGCGCGCCGAACAGCAGCCCCAGGCCGTTGTAGACGATCTGGTCGCGCTCCACCGCGTTGCGGATCTCGAGCTGCATCACGGGCGCACCGGTGAGCTTCGCCGTGAGCCCGCTCCCGGCGAGCAGTTCGTGCACGGTGTCGTTGATCTCTCCGATCACCGCGCGCGCGGTGCGCTGGTGCACGACCTCGCGGTCGAGGGCGATGATGATGAGCGCCAGCTTGCCATCATCGGAGAGAAACTTGCCTTTGACGATGTCGTTGGCCCGCAGCGTCTTGATGATGTCGTCGTAAGCGGCGCCTTCCGGCAGATCGTCCGGCACGATAGGAGCGGCGTAGCCTGAGGCATCGGGCGGCCCGCGCGCCGACAACATCGACACCAGACCCGAGACGCCGTCGATAAGTTGCAGCTCCGTCGTCA
>Ga0307442_1001034_pt1 | contig 13646 bp, 8 predicted proteins | sample SalMarWE160430MG_FD_202143 | JGI IMG/M metagenome (GOLD analysis project Ga0307442, IMG submission 202143) | Salt marsh sediment microbial communities from the Plum Island Ecosystem LTER, Massachusetts, United States - WE1604-30 | ecosystem: Environmental > Aquatic > Marine > Intertidal zone >... | reverse complement strand
TCAACCATATCGATTCCCGGAGTCGAACTATTCATCCAACCGGTAAAGGATTACCGGGCCGTTGTTGTGTTCAGGGGCGATGGTTTGAGCGACCATGTGGAAGATACCGACCCTCAGGCTACGGGAGTCAAACCCTATGATCCCAAAGCCACCTCACCCAAGGGAGAAAAAACCGCCCATATCGCCGGGCAGTTCATCGGTCAGGCCCTCGAGCTTCTCGAGGACCGTCCGCCTACAAATGCCGTCTTGATGCGAGGATTCGCCGTGCTGCCTCATATCCCCTCGATGCGGGAGCGTTTCGGTCTGGATCCCGTGGCTCTGGCTGTGTACCCCGACTACAAGGGGGTGAGCCGGCTGGTCGGGATGGACGTGGTAGAGGACCTCCAGGATCTAGATGCCCAGGCTGCCGCCCTGCGGGAAAACTGGGATCACTACACCTACTTCTTCGTGCACCACAAGTACACCGACTCCAAGGGAGAGGACGGCGATTTCGAAGCCAAGGTCGCCGAGATCGAGAAGGTCGATCGCTTCGTTCCCGAGATCCTGAAGCTGAAACCGGATGTGCTCCTGATAACCGGAGACCATTCAACCCCCGCGGTGATGCGCGCCCATTCGGCCCACCCGGTGCCCTTTCTCCTTCATGCGGAAAATCTGCGCCCCGACGTCACACCTGAGTTCGGCGAACGCGCTTGCTCCCGGGGAGTTTGGGGAGTGATTCCGGGGGCTATGCTGATGCGTTTGGCGATGGCCGAGGCGGAGAAACTCGCTAAATTCGGAGCCTGATCACGACACCGGGTTCGGCTACCGTAAACGAAGATTTGTTGGATCGCTACCTCGCCGATCCCCATCCTCTCTATCGGATCTACGAACCGGAACGAATCTGCATCGTTATGGGAGCGGGAGGCAAAGCGGAGACCGATGTAATCGCCGAACAGGCCGAAATCGATCAGGTCCCCGTACTGCGTCGTAGAGGGGGCGGGGGGACCGTTGTTCTCTCCCCCGGACAGGTGGTGCTGGCCCTGGTAACCGAGGTCTCCTCCCCGTTCCAAAACCTCAACTATTTCCGCGCCATCAACCACTGGTTTCGTATTGCCCTGCAGGCCTTGGGAGTCTCGGGTGTCGAGGATCGGGGTATTTCGGATCTGACGATCGGGGACAGGAAAATCCTGGGCACCTCCCTATACCGGCGGCGTAAGATCCTCTTCTACCAGGCCAGCCTGCTGGTGGACAATGATCTGTCTCTGTTCGACCGCTATCTGCTCTTCCCTCTGAGGGTGCCGGAGTACCGCGAGGGGCGGGGCCATCTGGAGTTCTGCACCAATCTGCGCCTGGAAGGGTACGAACTTTCGGTTCGGGAGGTGACGGAGACTCTGGAGGGGGTGGTGAGGCAACGGCTGTTTCAGATGGATTGAGGGCTGTTTAACCTGCTGCCGCTCAACCGGCCACCCCGGATTTGCGGAGGGGAATCTCCTCCAGCTTCTCCCAAAACAGGGATTTCCACCACAGCCGGCCGGGTGTGGGGGATGGGCCAAGCTCCGCTGCGGGGGACTCCGTCCCGGGCTCCACTTCCAGGGAATGAAAGCGCAGCAGAAACGCCGCCTTGGCCGGAAAGCGAAGGGGCTCGGAAAGCGTGAAGGAAGGTATCCTTTCTCGGGAGCGCCCTTGCAGCGAGCAAAGAAAAAAACCTCGGGCTACGGGAAATAGATCCGGCTGCCGAGGCCCCTGCTGATCGGCTTGCCGCCCATCTTCCGGAGCGAACACCTTTTCACAGCTTCGCCGCAGGCGTTGCAGTTCCCGCCGGGGGGCGAGATCCCAGAACAGAAAACCACCACTGTCTGCCACCGATCCACTGTTCAGGTAGGGGGCCTCTTTGCCTGCAGCGCGGCGAAGGCTACCCCTCAGTTCCGACCGCTTTGCCGGCAAAGCGCCGGGTTCCACGAAGCACAGGGGAATCATTACCGGTAGGGCCAGGGCGGAGACCAGGCCGCCTTGCCGATAGAGGGAGCTTTGCAGCTCCCGGACCTTCTTCTCGATGTTCGACGGTCCTTTCAGAGCCAGCAGAGCGTACTCCACAATCTTATCTACCCACCCGGTTGAGCAGGACCCGAAAGGTACTGCCCTCACCCTCCCGGCTCTGCACCTCGATGCTTCCGCCGTGCTGCTCCACCGTGGATTTCACGATTGCGAGCCCCAGTCCGGTTCCGATCTCGCTCATTTTTTTGGCGTTCTCCGCTCTGAAAAATTCGTTGAACAGCCGGCGCTGCTCGCTTTCAGGGATGCCGATACCGCTGTCGCTGACCTCGAAGACCACCTTGTCCTCCTCCGGGCTCAGCTTCATGCGGACCGCTCCCCCATTCGGGGTGTATTTGACGGCGTTTGACAGCAGGTTGGATACGATCGACTGCAGTCCCTCCCGGCGTCCGTAGACAACTGCGGCGTTGAGGTTGGCGGGACACTCCACCTGCAGGGAGATTTCCTTCTCCGAGGCCATGTTTTGATAGAACTCGACGTTTTCCCCGAGGAGGGTGCAGAAGTTGATCTTCTCCAGCTCGGAGGTGGACAGCTCCGCTCTTCCCTTGGCCAATACCAGGAGGTCGCTCACGCTGTTGGACAGAGCCTGGGCCCTGAGCTCGACTCGCTCAAGCATCTCCTTCTGCTCTTCTTGCAGCTCTCCGAGAAATCCCTGGGTTATGGTACGGATGATGGAGAGGATGGAGCTCAGCGGAGAGCGCAGCTCGTGGGAGGCTTTCAGCAGGAACCAGGTCTTGGCCTCATCCACCCGTTTGAGATTTTCATACACAGAGGCATTTGTGATGGACAGGCTGATCAGATCGCCGAGGGTGGAAAACAGGGAGATCTGCTCGTGACTGAGGCTTGCGCCCCGCTCACCGTAGACGCACAGGGCGCCGAGAACCTGCTTCTCCCGGCGCAGGGGAACGCAGATCAGGCTCTCGGTTTCATCGTCGACCTCGGGAAAATCCTCCTCCAGGGCGTCCTCCACCAGGACGGCGTTGCCCTCCATCAGGCTTCTATGGTAGAGATTCTCCGCCACGTCGATGGCCAGGTCCGCCGCCTCCCGGGCTATCCCGGCCATGGAGCGTACCCGCATGGTACCGCTGTCCGTGTCCCAGAGCTTGATCGAGCAGCCCCGCACGCCCGTGACCTGGACCGTGATCCCGGTAACCGCATCCAGGATCTCCTGCAGATCCAGTGAAGCGCCGGCCTTGTGAATGACTTCGTAGATTGCCTCCAGCGCCCGCGCCCGGCGGCCGATCCGCTTGACCCGGGGCAGATCGAAGGCGATCAACAGGCCCTGTACCACGCTGATTCCTCCGAAACAGACAGCCGCCCCCAGGCTCAAGACGAGGGAGACAGAGCCGTGCCGGAGGACGATCACCAGGAACACGAGGGCAGACACCCAGATCGGGATGAGGGGTATCCAGAGTTTCTCGATCCGCAATGTTTTTTTCTTCATCCTTGCTGTCGTCCGACCCGCTGCTTTTCGAACCACAGTTTTCCAAGAAGCCCAAGAAGCCGGTGACTTCTACATTGGCACAAAAACCTTTGTCATTCAAACGGTTTGTGCTATGATGGCAGCGTGCAACGAAAAGTCGGGCGCGTCAGCCAACAGCTGAATCAGATCATCTCCGCCTGGTCCGGTATCGAAGCCATCGTGTTGGGAGAAGCGGCCGAAGCCGGGATCCTCGATCCCTACTTCACCATCACTCTGGATGTGTACCACGACTCGGGAGTGCCGCCGTCGGCGGAACGAAAAGGATTGTTCGGCGATCCGACCGCCTTCGATACGGTTCCCGGCTTCACCGAGGATCGCTTTTTTCTGGACGAGCTGCCGGTGAAGATCCGCTATCAGTCGACCGAACGGGTCGATTTCATGCTCAAGAGAATCGCTGACAAGGAGTGGATCTTTCACGACGCTTCGACCTATTTGTTCTACCGGCTGCTGCACGGCCAGGTGCTCCATCAGAGGTCGGAGTGGCTCGATCAGACCCGGGACAAGCTGTCCAACGTGGTGGATCACTTCTGGCATATGGTCAAAAACGGCGCCCGGATCTCCGCCGCTTACTATCTGAACGATCTGCGGGCTGCTGTGTATCGGGGTGACCGGCTGTTCTATGCCTTCTCCCTGAGCCATTTTCTGCGCAGCCTTTGCAGCTTTCTCTTTGCCTTGAATCGTACCTTTGAGCCTTCCGACCGCCTGGTCGCCGAGCGGGTTCAGGAACTTCCCAACCTGCCCGACGGTTTCGGCGGTCGTTTCGAGAGCATGCTCCGGGACAATCCCGAGCTGTCCCCCGAGAGAAAACTCGAGGTTGCCGAGCTCCTGGTCAAGAGCATCCTGCCGATGGAATGAAGCTCCCCGTTCTTCTTCTCCTCATAGTCTTGAGCCTGTGCGGGTGCAATACCAGGCAGTCTCTCCCTCTATTTACAGTTAACGCAGACCGAGACAAAACCCTTGCGCTGCGGACGGATGCGGATGAACCGGGACGTTACCTGCTCGAAGATCAGGTTGTGATAACCCGAGCCAATCGGGCTTTCTTCCTGCGTTACCGGGGTGGAGGGTCAGATGCCACTGTCCGGATCCTGGGCAGGGATGATCGGGAGATCGCCGCCAAAACTCTTACCGGCCTTCCCGGCGCAGAGGAAGCGGCTGTGTACCTGCCGCTGCAACGCGGCCAGATCGTTTGGGGGTTTTGGATCGAGACGGTGGGTGCCCCTACTGCCGCACGACTCGAGCTCTTGGAAGCAGGGATCACCGATGCGGTCAGTGGACTAAAAAACTCGGGCCAGCTTCTGACCGTTGGTACCACGGTTCAACTCCTGCACCGTGAGGGCCGCACCATCCGGCTGGCTATCGGTGCATCGGATGGTTGGCCCCTGCGGCGACCGGACGGCAGCAGTGTGCAGGCTGTAACCCAGCACTCCGGAGTGGTGGGTGCGAGGGTACAGGCCGACACGCCCCCCAGCGGACCGCAAACGCCGGCCTGGCAGATCACCGTCGTGCTGCAAACCGCGCCTCCCCCCGACTATGCGGATTTTCGCTTCCGCGAGTCCCTGGCTGCCCTGGAGGGTGGATCGGATCTGATCGAACCGACGGCCGAACCCGCAACCGGGTGTGCGTCCATACTGCTCCGTCTGCAGTCCGGCGACAGGTCTGTGGCTTTTCGACACTCAGCCCTGCCCGGAGGGCACACACTGTTCCTGTATCACGGATTGGTTCCCTTCATTCCGCAATCGCTGAGCATCGAGCCCATGGGTGGTGCCGCGGTCTGGCTGGAGAGCTTCCAGATCGTCCGGCTCTCCGCAGCTGCAGCCGGGGGTCCTGGTGCCGGCGGCGGGACCGGAGCCTCGAATTCCGCCGCCCTGGATCCCCTGCCGGCGGATCCCGGGGCGCTGCTGCTGTACAATCCGGCCTCCTGGCGCCAGCCCGAGTACGAGCTGTTTGCCTGGAGCCGGTTTCCCCATATCCTGATCATGGATACCGCTTCGTACCCGGTGCAGTCCCGTTTCTTCAAGCGCCTGGCCTTCTTCGTGGAAAAACGGGGCTACCGGGGACGGCTGGTCAGCAACGAGGAGTTTGCCGGCCTGCACGGATTCAACGCCCATGACTATCGGGCGGAAGACCTGGCCGGCTTCTACCAAGAAGCCAGGAAACAGCTGTTCGCCCTCAATCCGGAGGAGGAACTGCTCAAACAGATCCTCCTGGCCAACGGGGTCATTCGGGATGACGGGGTTTTTTGCCCGGGGAAGGGGGGAATCCTCTCGATCTCCCGCAGCTCCTATCCGGTTCTGCGGCGCCATCTTTTGACCCACGAATGCGCCCACGGATTGTTCTTCAGCTTTCCGGAGTTCAGAGAGGCAAGCTTCGAAGCCTGGGATCGCCTCTCCGAGCAGGAGCAGGATTTCTGGAAGCTCTTCTTTCGCTGGGTGGGCTACGACACCGAAGACCCCTATCTGACAGTCAACGAGTATCAGGCCTACCTGTTTCAGCAACCCCGATCGGGTGTGCGCTACTACTTCGCCGTGCTTACAGCCTCCCGGCTGATCTCCAGCTACCCAGATCAGGCCTCCTGGGTGCAGGAGCTGATCCGCAGCGACCCGGAGAGGTTCACCCGGGCGTTCGACCAACTGGAGACCTTATTGAAGAGGATCGCCGGGTTGGAAGGAGGCAGGGTGATCGAGCTGGAATCCATAGAATCGAAATAATTCGCCCCTTTCTGTCCATTTTCTATTGAACATGGGAACGAAGCTGTATTACCTTTTTAGATACTCGACACGCCTGTGACACGGTAGTCGCCGCTCCGCAACAACCTTTTCTGCCCTTGAAGGAGCTTTTTCAGGTTCGCCCGTCGAGTCATTGGGGAGGGGAAAAGTGAAGATCGACCGCCGATTTACTCGCGCGGGCGCAAGTCCGTATCAGGGAATCACCTTCGAGAAACGTCTGTCGGAGATCCGTAATCCCAACGGTAAAGTTATCTTCCGTGAGGAGGATGTGCAGGTGCCCTCGTTCTGGTCTCAGATCGCAACCGACATCCTGGCCCAGAAGTACTTTCGCAAGACCGGGGTCCCCCGCAAAATCGACAAGAGCGGCGGGGAGACCGATGCCCGCCAGGTGTTCCACCGCCTGGCCTTTACCTGGACCGACTGGGGCAAACGCTACGGGTACTTCGACTCAGAGGATGACGCCCAGAGCTTCTACGATGAGCTGCGCTACATGCTGGCCGGGCAGATGGCCGCCCCCAACTCACCCCAGTGGTTCAACACCGGGCTGTTCGCCGTGTACGGGATCAAAGGGCCGGCTCAGGGCCATCACTACGTGGACCCGGACAGCGGGGAGCTGAAAAACGCGGAGAGCGCCTATGAACGTCCCCAACCCCATGCTTGCCAGCCGTACGACGCGCCAGTGTCCACACCGAACGGACCCGTGCCTATCGGCCAGATTGTGGAGATGGGACTCACCGGTATTGAGGTCTACGACGGGACTAAAAACGGACGTGGAATGACCAGAATCATAGCCGTGGCTGAGAACGGGGTGAAACCGGTCTTCAGGGTAGTGCTCAAGAACGGTTCGACTCTGGAAGCCACAGGAGACCATCTTGTGTTTGCCGCCGCTGAACGACGAACCCAGGGAAATTGGCTGCGGATAGATGAACTCGAACCAGGTATGCGTTTGCGTCTTTCCACAGTTACCGAAACACTGGATGCCGAGTCACTGGAACCGCGAATGGTTGACGAAGCAGCATTAGTCGGGTGGCTCCACGGCGATGGTTTTGTTGGTGAGTACCCCACCGGCAGCAATCGCAGCCTTACCGTGGAGTTTATAACTGTTAACGAGCAGGAGCACCAGTATGTTTTGGAGCGAATCAAACGAGTATTCCCTGGTGTGCACTATCATATTCGAGATGTGAAGGTAGAGAATAATGAGCTCGATGTAAAGAGGATCAGACTATACGGCAAGATCCTTCGTGATTTCGTGAATAGATATGCTTTGCTTGACGGAAATGATGAACGGACCGTGCCTGAGGCAATCCTCGAGGGTGGGAGAACTGTCCAGACGGTGTATTTGCGTTCGCTGTTCCAAGCGGACGGGACTGTCAGACTCCGCTGTAGAGAAACCCTCACTTCTGATGTGGTTTTAACCAATACCTCACCTGGACTAATCCGGGACGTGCTATCTCTTCTTCTGATCCTTGGCATCTACGCTCGCGTGCAAACCGGCCGAGAGAGACGAATAAATAGAAGAAATCCTTATCAATTGTCAATTGGTTATGCACAAGCCCGTAGTGCATATCGCGAGCTGATCGGGTTCATCTCCGACGACAAGCAAGAGAAGCTGGAAACGGTTTGTTCAAGCGATTTTCCGGGGAAAAATATTCCATCTCTCCGGGAAGAACCGGTACAGCGAATCGAGTTTCTGGGGCTGATGAAGGTCTATGACATTCAAACCGAAAGCGGGCAGTACCTGTCCAATAACATCCTGGTCCACAACTGCTTCATCATCTCGGTGAAGGACGATCTGGTGAATCCGGGGGGCATCATGGACCTGGTCACCAGCGAAGCCCGCCTGTTCAAGTATGGATCCGGAACCGGGACCAACTACTCCCGGTTGAGAGCCAAGCAGGAACCTCTCAGCGGCGGGGGTGTATCATCGGGACTGCTGTCATTCCTCAGGATAGGCGATCGTTCCGCCTCGGCCATCAAGAGCGGGGGGACGACCCGCAGGGCGGCCCGGATGGTGACCCTGGATGCGGATCATCCCGATATCCAGGAGTACATCAATTGGAAGGTGGCCGAAGAGCAGAAGGTCGTATCCATGGTGATCGGCAGCAAGGTGCTGAAGAAGCACACCCGGCTGATCGAACAGGCGATAAGCGCGGCCCAGGCTGTTGGCAAGGAAAAAGAGGCCGAGCAGGAACTCGACAGGCAGACCTTTGATCCGGAAAAAAATCCCCGCCTGCAGGAGGCGATCCGCAGCGCCCTGGTCGAAGAAGTCCCCCCCGGCTATATCTACAGGATTCTCCAGCTCCTGGCCCAGGGGGTCCGCGGCCTGGACATAGAAGAATACACCACGGAGTGGGACGAGGAGGCCTATAACACAGTCAGCGGTCAATCCTCCAACAACTCGGTTCGCCTGACCTCGGAGTTTATGAAAGCGGTGACCGAAGATGGACCCTGGATCCTGACCGGACGGGTGAATCCTTCCCTTAAGATCGAGACCGAAGCCTGCAAGATCTGGGACCAGATCGCCTATGCGGCCTGGAACTGCGCCGACCCGGGGATCCAGTTCCACTCGACCATAAACGAGTGGCACACCTGCCCGGCCGACGGGGAGATACGGGCCTCCAATCCCTGCTCGGAGTACATGTTTCTGGACGACACGGCCTGCAACCTGGCTTCCCTCAACTTGATGAGATTCTACGATGCGCACACGGGCCGCTTCGATGTGGAAGCTCTGCTGCATGCGATCCACATCTGGACGATCGTGCTGGAGATCAGCGTACTCATGGCTCAGTTTCCAACCCCGGAGATTGCCAGAAGGAGCTATCTGTTCCGCACCCTGGGTCTGGGCTACGCCAACCTGGGCAGCCTGCTCATGGTGATGGGCATCCCCTACGACAGTGAGGAGGGGCGGGGCCTGGCCGCCTGCCTGACCGCCCTGCTGAGCGGGCAGGCCTACCTGACCTCCGCCCAGCTGGCCGAACAGCTCGGGCCCTTTCCCCGCTTCCAGGCGAACCGGGAGCAGATGTTGCGGGTGATCCGCAATCATCGCCGGGCCATCAACGGTTCTTCCGAGCAGGAATACGAGGGGCTGACCGTGTTCCCAAAAACACTGGATCCGCAGTACTGTCCCACTGAGTTGCTGGAAACCGCCCGCCGTGTCTGGGACCAGGCGCTGGAGTTGGGCGAGCAACACGGCTATCGCAACGCCCAGGTCACCGCGATTGCTCCGACCGGCACCATCGGTCTGGTCATGGACTGCGACACCACGGGAGTGGAGCCGGATTTCGCTCTGGTGAAGTTCAAGAAGCTCGCCGGAGGCGGCTACTTCAAGATCATCAACACCTCGATCCCTCCGGCTCTGAAGCAGTTGGGGTATGAGAACGAGCAGATCCATGAGATCACCGACTACTGCGTAGGCCGGGGAACGCTAAAAGATGCTCCTGGGATTTCATGGAAAGAGCTGAAAGCCAAGGGATTTACGGATGCGACGCTGAAACGGATCGACAAATCTCTGGCCAGCGCTTTCTCCATCCAATCGGCCTTTATGCCCGCCGTCGTGGGCGAGGAGCTGCTGGAGAAAAAGCTCGGATTGGATCCCGCAAACTACAACAAGCCCGGCTTCCAGTTGTTGCGGTACCTGGGATTCACCCAGGAACAGATCGAACAGGCCGACCGCTACGCCTGCGGTACCATGACCGTGGAGGGCGCTCCGCACCTCAAGGGCGAGCACTACGCCGTGTTCGATACGGCCAGCAAGGTGGGCCGCATCGGAACCCGTTTTATCCCCTGGCAGGCCCATATCGAGATGATGGCGGCGGTTCAGCCCTTCGTCTCCGGCGCGATCTCCAAGACGGTGAACATGCCCAACACGGTGAGCGTGGAGGATGTCAAGGGAGCCTACTTCCTGTCCTGGCAGCGGATGCTCAAAGCCATCGCCATCTACCGGGACGGGTCGAAGCTCAGCCAGCCGCTGTCCTCTTTGAGCTCAGCCGGAGAGCGTTTGGCTGAACAGATCTTGGCCCTGCAGCGCCGGAGCGCCGAAGCGTCGGACCGATTGAGCACCGATCAGTTGAACCCCGATCAACAACCCGCCGAACAGCCGGGCGAGCAGGAAGCCGCATCCCGGCCTGAGCCAGAAACCGAGGGCAATCGCGCTCCGTCTGCGGTGTCCTCCCCGCGGCACAACCGTCGGCCCCTGCCCAGCCGCCGCGCCGGCTACACCCAGAAGGCCAAAATCGGTGGGCACAGTCTGTTCCTGCGTACCGGCGAGTATCCGGACGGGAGCCTGGGGGAGATCTTCCTGGATATGCACCGGGAGGGAGCGGCCTTCCGCAGCCTGCTCAACAGCTTTGCCATCGCCGTATCCCTGGGCCTGCAGTACGGGGTGCCATTGGAAGAGTACGTGGATGCCTTCGTGTTCACCCGTTTCGAGCCCAACGGCATCGTTCAGGGACACGACAACATCAAGATCACCACCTCGGTGCTCGATTTTATCTTCCGCGATTTGGCCCTGGCCTATCTCAGGCGAACCGACCTGGTGCAGGTCAAACCGGATGATCTGATCGCCACCACCACCAACGGCATCAGAGAGATCGATGAGCTCGATGAGGCCGGCGAAAACGGCAGCGAAGATTCGGAGGTGCGGCACACCGAGACGCAGTATGTGCAAGAGCAGCAGGGCGAGTCTGCCGACCAGTCGTCCTCCGGCGGCAATGGTAGCTCCGCGGGATCCAAGCCGGGAAGCGTTCCTGCAGCCGCCGGTTCGCGAAAGCGAGATCCTCGTTCATCCGCCGCTTCGGAAACCGCGGAAACTGCGAAAGCAGCCGAAACTGCCGCACAGGACAGTGCTGCCCGGGCATGGGAGACGGCCCGCCTGCAGGGCTACGAGGGCGACCCCTGCCCGGTCTGCGGCCATCTGACCCTGGTACGAAACGGCACCTGTCTGAAGTGCCTGACCTGCGGTTCCACAACCGGCTGCTCCTGATCCCGTTGTTCCGGTTCATCCAATCTTTACCGGATCCAAGGACACCCCGATGAAAGAACCGTTAGTCATGGCCTGGAGCAGCGGCAAGGACAGCGCCCTGGCTCTTCAGAAATTCCTCGAAACCGACAACTACCAAATTACCCTGCTCACCACCGTCACCGAGGGCTATGAGAGGGTCAGCATGCACGGTGTCCGGGAGCAGCTGCTGCTCATCCAGGCCGAGAGCCTGGGTCTGCCGATTGATATCGTGACTATACCTCAAGCGTGCAGTGATGAGCAGTATCGCCGGCGTATGGAAAGCGCGATGCTCAGGCACCATGCCCGAGGAGCCCGCTGCGTTGTATTCGGAGACATCTTTCTGGAAGGTATTCGGGAGTACCGGGAGGAAAACCTGGCCAGGCTCGGGATGAAGCCGGTTTTTCCACTCTGGCAGGTGGATTCTCGCCAGCTGAGCCGAACTTTCATCGAGACGGGATTCCAGGCGGTCATCACCTGCGTCGATACCCGGGCTCTGCCCGCCTCCTTCACGGGCAGATTATACGATCGATCTTTCGTTGAAGATCTGCCCTCGGATGCGGACCTCTGCGGCGAAAAAGGGGAGTTTCACAGCTTCGTGTTCGACGGCCCGATTTTTTCAAAACCCGTGCAGTTCCGGCGGGGAGAGGTAGTGCTGCGGGAGGAACGCTTCAGCTTCTGCGATCTGCTTCCGCTGGACAGCGATTCGATAGCGTCAGCGCAATAGAGCTCGAGCCTGCGCTTTAGGCCCCGAATGCCTCCACGTCGGCCATGGAGTGGAAGGGGGAAAGATCCCGCAGGTGATCCACGATTCCCGGAAGAACCTCCAGTACGTAATCCACATCCTCTTCGGTGCTGTAGGTGCTCAGGGAGAAGCGTACCGAGCCGTGGATGCTGGTAAAGGGCACGCCCATGGCCCGCAGCACGTGGGAGGGCTGCAGACTTCCCGAGGCGCAGGCCGATCCGGTGGAAGCGCAGATCCCATGCTTGTCCATGGCCAGCAGCAGGGCTTCCCCCTCGATGAAGTGGATTCCGATATTGGTCGTGTTGGGAACCCGGTTGTCCGGATCTCCGTTAACCTCGGTATCTGAGATTTTAGTCAGGACACCGCTCTCCAGCTTGTCCCTCAAGCTGCGCACGCGGGTGTCCTCATCTTCAAGCTTGCCGCCCACCAGTTCGGCCGCCCTGCCCATGCCCACGATCAGGGGCATGCTCTCGGTACCCCCCCGGCGGCTGCGTTCTTGATGACCCCCGATGATGAAGGGGCGGATCTTCAACCCCCGGCGGATGAACAGGCCTCCGATCCCCTTGGGAGCGTGGAACTTGTGCCCGGAGAAGGACAGCAGGTCCACGGGAAGCTTCGCCATGTCCAGGGGAACCTTGCCCATTCCTTGGACCGCATCCGTGTGAACGAATACGCCCCGTTCTTTGGCGATCCGGCAGATCTGCGGAAGGGGTGACATCACCCCCGTTTCATTGTTGGCGAAGATCACCGAGATCAACAGGGTGTCGTTGGTGATTGCATCGCGCAGCTCCTCCAGATCGAGATTGCCCTTGCCGTCGACGGCCAGCTCAGTCACCTGCAGGCCTCTTCGCCTCAGGTAGGGAACCTGGTTCTTGACCGCTGGGTGCTCGACCTTGGTGGTGATGATGTGGCCCTTTTCCGGATAGGCGTCCACCAGGCCGCGAATCGCGTGGTTGTCGCTCTCCGATCCGCAGGATGTAAACACCACTTCCGTGGGATGGCAGTTCAGCAGAGCGGCCATCCGCTCCCGGGCTTGATCCAGATCCCTGTGCACATTCCCTCCGAATGCGTACATGCTGGAAGGATTGCCGTAGCGTTCCTTTAAGAAGGGAAGCATCTCCTCCAGGACTTCCGGGGCGACCCGGGTGGTCGCGTTGTTGTCCAGGTAGACTCTAGGCGCTTTCATTTTCCACGACCTCCAGGGTGGGATCTATCAGCTCGCGGAGCTTGTCCTGAACCAGCCCCTTGAGGGTCAGGTCCGAGGCAAGGCAGCCGTGACACATGCCCATCAGCCGCACCACCACCCGGTTGTCCGCCAGGTCCACCAGTTCCACATCCCCGCCGTCCCGCCTGAGAATCGGACGGACCTCTTCTTTCAAGACCTCTTCGATCTTCTTTATCTTCTGCACCGTGGTCAGGCGTATTCCGGCTGTATGCTTCTCCGTCTGTCCACGCCAAACCTCCTCCAGGAGGTCTTCGATACGGGGAATGCAGGCTCCGCAGCCGCCTCCGGCCTTGGTGTAGTTGGTCACATCTTCAACTGTGTGGAGGTTGTTGGCCAGGGCTACCCGCTTGATCTTGGTGTCGGTGACGCCGAAACACTTGCAGACTACCTCGCCCTCGTCCTCCTCATGGGCTTCCAGCTTGATGCCCTTGAAATCGGCG
>Ga0307442_1001033_pt1 | contig 13649 bp, 11 predicted proteins | sample SalMarWE160430MG_FD_202143 | JGI IMG/M metagenome (GOLD analysis project Ga0307442, IMG submission 202143) | Salt marsh sediment microbial communities from the Plum Island Ecosystem LTER, Massachusetts, United States - WE1604-30 | ecosystem: Environmental > Aquatic > Marine > Intertidal zone >... | reverse complement strand
TGCAGCTCTTTGTAGAGATACCCGTGTGGCCTCATTCCGGCGCGTGCGCTCGCCAACCCAGCTCAAACGAAAAAGGACGCTGATCAGAGGCAGCGATCAGCGTCCCAACCTGCCGCTAGGCCAGACAACGGCGATCTCCCACGAGCGACAGAAGCTCACCGAGAGCCATATAAGCAGCGAGCCGACCCTGGAAATTGACGAGCGTCAAGCCTGCTGGTTTGGGGCAACGAAGCTATTCGATTGCGTGGCCGTCGATCGCGTTCAGCGCCAATACTTTTAACCGCGATTGATCTCGCTCGCCGTCCTTTACCGCGACCATGATGCGCAGAACCATGGCCGTATGAACGGCCTCTGGATTTCTCTCATGCGCAAGGTCGCCGCTGCCCTCGAACTCGTGCCACGCCTCCTCAATCGCACGAGTCATGAGCTCGACCGTTTCCTGGTCGAAGTGACCATGTTGAAATGCCAAAAAAATATCCCCGTCTATCTCGCAAGCTGGCAAGGGCGGTGAATGCTTACGTCGTCCCCCGCGCTGAAGAAACCCAATATAGTCAGACTACGTTGGAATAGATCGAATGTCGACAAGGTCCGCACCCGCATGGAGCAGAGCCGTGACGCGAAAGGTCCTTTTCCACAACTTCAGCGTTTGCGATGCGGACAACGCAACGGCCGGCAATCGCTGGGGATTGCCGGCCATCGCCGCGGGGAGCGCTTTCGCGCACGCGCCGACGTCGTTAGATGTGCGGGCTCACGAGCGTGCGGGCGCAGATCTGGCGCCAGCGCACGCGGCTGATGTGGGTGTCCTTATCCCAAGCTGCCATGCAGGTCGGCATCGTATGTCCTTCCGCACCCACGCGTGACTTGCCGCCCCGCGTCGCCGTCTCGACCTGCTGACCCGTGGTGCTGTCAGGGAGCGCCCCGCTTGTATCGGGGTTCTCTGGCAACAACCCGCCCCCGCCTAGGGGCTGCGAGCCAGCAGTCTGCGTCTGTATGGGGCTACCACTCGAGGTCGTCGGATTGCTAGAGGAGCTGCGCACAGCCGTGCTTGGCCGACCGCCGGAACGCGCGGTCGTTGTCGACGGACTCTGCGTACTCGGCGACGTGGAAGGCGTGCCGGTGGATGCCGTAGGCGTGGAGCCTGACGGTGTTGTCCCCGTCCCTCCAGAGCTGGCCGATGAGGGCGTGCCGGTGCCGGAGCCAGGCGTTGTTGGGTGCCCTGTAATTCCTGCACTGCCTCCATACCCATGCGGCGAATGTGATCCGCCAACACGCGATCCGCCCACGACGCCGTGGGAGCCGTTGCTTCGATAGGACCGATAGGACGGCGTGTGCGATCGAGACCCGTAACCGCCGCTGCGATGTCCCCATGACCCCGTCGATCTGCTGGAGTACCCCATTCCGTGCGATTGCACCGAGGCAGGCGTCACGGCGATTATCAAGGCGGCAGCCGCCGTGGACACAATAAGCTGTTTGCGCATTTTACTACTCCTCCATACCAATACCTCCCTTCCTGCACCAACTCTTCGGCCATAGCGTGGCTCGTGCGCAAAGCCGCATGTCGATATTTTTTCTTGCAGCGTGTCATGATGCGTGTCGCGCTGGCGCTGACGCTGGCGTCCCGGCGCACGCCTGCTCTTATGCTTGCAACGGCACCAAGCCCGTCGTGCATCTCCATAAAATGCAGAAGCTCTAAGAGGATAGGCCCCTGTTCCAGGGGGAACAGCGCGCTGGCGCTGCGCCGCGCATGATCAGCTCAGAATTCTCAAACCGAGCCACAAAGATCAGTCGACGGAGCGCCACAATGACACGGACATTTCTCGCCATCGCCGCCGCGCTGCTTGCCGCGACGACGTTCTTCACTTCGGCTGCCAAGGCTTGCATCTCATGCGAGTACACACCGCCGGTCGTCAACACGCCGGTCTATTCGCACAGCTACGGCGCGACGCACCACACGAGGAGGCGCGTCTACAGGGCCGTCAGGCGCCATATCCCCCGGGTCAGGGAGATTGTCGAGAGCGAGCCCGAGCCCAAGAAGGTCGAGGCCGCCAAGACAGCCCCGGTCAAGAAGGACGTAGAGAGTGAGAATTCGACCATCTCGACGGCGTCTGCCGAAAAGGGCGAGACCATCGAGGCCAAGGCCACGCAGAGCGATGAGCCCGAGGTCAGCAAGGCCGTCGGCTGCAAGAAGTTCTTCGCCTCCGTCGGCATGACCCTGACGGTGCCCTGCGAATAAGCCGCCGCGCACCCAGAAAGCATCCGGGCCGCCATGCTTCCGCATGTGCGGCCCGAAGCTTGCCTAGCCGAAGGCGCCCCAATGGTGGGTGATGCCGGTGCCGATCTCGCGCACGGTCTCGTAAGCCTCTTCCATCGGCTCCAAGATCTCCGTCTCGAGGCGCCCGTAGTCGTCGATCGAGTGCGGCCGGTAGCTTGCCTCCTCCTGGAAGGCTGCGGCATCCTCGGAGGCCCTGGCCTGGTGCGGGAACGCTTGGCGCATGAACCCGACCACCTCGGGGATCTCGAGCGCCAGCGCCTGGCGGAAGATCTGCGCGTAGGAGACGTCGTTCACCGTCGTGAAGCGCGGCAGCTGGGCTGCCAGAATGAAGATGCGCATGATGAGCGTGAGGCGGATCGCCTGCAACAGATCGAGCTCGAGCCGGTGGTCGTCGGGGATCTTGCCGCCTTCGAGCCCGATGTCCTCCAAGATCGAATGCAGCTCGATGGCGTCGAGCCGCAGATGGTGCACCAGCCCGTTGATGGCGTCGGTTCTGGTGTCCCCCAACAGGTGTGCGGCGAGCGTCTTGAAGGCCGCCTCGTGCTGCGGCTCGCGCCCCCACGCCGCCCGCAAGGTCCAGAACCCTGCGTCGAAGGGCAGGGCGTTGGCGCCGACGGCGTTGAGGCTGGAGAGCTGCTTGGCCCGCGCGATCATCTCGATCAGTCGTTTCAGCCGCGGCGAGCGCTTGGCGAGTTCGACGAAACGGTCGCGCTCGGAGCCCACCGCTGCGCCCAGACCGGCCACCACGTTGGCGGTGTAGCCGAACTGCTGCAAGAGCGCATTGTTGGGGATGGCGCGCATGCGCGCTGGGTCGCCGCGCTCGCTTGAGTGCTCGCCCTGCCGCTTCACCGGGCGCGAGCCGACCTTGAACAAGAGGTTGGTGCCGAAGGCGCCGAGTAGCGCCCGGTAGCCAGGGTGCGCGAACAGGTGCTGCTGGTAATCGCGCAGCCGCAACTGGAAATCGAGCGCGAGATTGACGTCGGTGTAGAACGGGTCCTCGCCCTCACCCGGATCCTTGCCGCTGATGATCGTGGTGGCGAGCACGCGCGTGGCGAACTCCCTGTTGGCGAAGAAGAGATAGCCGTCGCCGCCCTGGTAGCTCGTCTCGTGCTTGACGGGCAGGCCGTGGCGGAAGAAGCGCCAGCGGGCCTCGCCGGAGAACACGTAGCGCAGGCGCCGGCGCATGGGACCCGGATAGGCACCGCGCCCCATGCTCTCGCCGTGGGTGGAGAAAATCAGCGTCTCGATGCCGGGGAGATTGGCTCTGTTGACCACCTCGGCGAGGCCGAAATGCAGGCGCTCGTGCGCGAGGCCGGCGGCGATCTGGCCGATGAAACGGCCGGCGTCGGAATAGCCCGTCTGCACGCATGTGCGGCCGCGGCCGCGCACATACTCGCGGTAGGCCTCCTCTGCCAGCAGGCGCTCGATGAGCCGCGGCCCCGTCTCGAGCGCGGCGGGCGTCTCGAACAGAGGCGAGATGTCGACGATGTCGGCAATGCCGAAGAGCTTGGCAAAGAACACCGCGATCAGGATGGTGGCCGGGCTCTCGCACTCGGCGATGAGGTAGCGGATCGGGGTGTCGCGGTCGACGTGCTTGGCGATCTGGGCGGCGAGCGCGAACTGGCGGATGGCGGTCGCCGTCTCCAGATCGAGCGTCTCGAAGTTGACGGTCTCCGGCTTGGTGGTGCGGATCATCTCCACGATGCGGGCCAAGGCCTGACGCTCGCTCAAGTCGCGCGTCCACGGCTCGTGCACGAAGGCGCGGAACGCGTTGTTGATCTGCACCGCGTTGACGCGGAGATGGATGTGCGAGGTGCCAAGCCCGGTGGCCTGCAAGAGACCCGAAAGCGCGGCAACGGCGCACTTGGCGTCGGCACTTGGTGCCGCCTCGATCAAGGCGTCGAACAGCGTCGTCAGCGGCTCGACCGAGACGATGTTGTAGCCTTCGGGCTTGGTGATGAGGTTGGCGGCTTCGGCAAGCGTGAAGCCGTCGCGCCCGACCTGGTCGATCGCGGTGATCTGCTCGTCGACGTCGGCGATCGCGAGGTCGAGCTTTCCGGTGATCTGCCGCGACAGGCGTTGCACCTCCGCGCTATTTCCGAGCTTATCCTTCAATGCCAGGAAGCGGTCGCGGATGTCGTTGAGCGCGGCCTGCTTCTCCTTGATGCGCACCAGGAACGAGAAGGTCCAACGGATGTCGTTGCGCCCGTCGATGTCGTAGCCGACCCACGAGGCGACGGTGGCAAGGTGCGGGCGAAGCTTCAGCGCCTTGTCGCCGAAGGCAGAAGTCGCGACGCGGAAGAACCGATCGAGGAGGTCGACGTAGGCGTCGCGCAGGTTTCCGATCGCCGCTTGTGCACGGCCATGCTCGTACTCGAGCGTAATGGGGCTGTCGGGCCGATGCGGCGTGTCGATCAGCTGGCTCTCAGGTCCGCCGGCCAAGGCAATGTCGGCCATTTTCTTGGTGAGCGCCTCGGACAGCCCGAAGGTGGGGTGGGCCGTCAGCACGATGCCGGTGCGGGGCCGCGTCCATCGCGCGTCAAAGGTGGCGAAGTCGCTGCCTTTCGCGGTCTTCTCGACGTAGTCGCAGAACTCCTTGTAGGTGACGTCGGTATCGATGAAGCGGACGTGCTCGCGCAGCTCGTGCGCGCGGTGCACGCAGGCCCGGTCCATCAGCCGCACGGCAAGCGCGCGCACGTCGCTAAAGTCGATGTCGCCCGATTCCAGCCGGCGCGACAGCTCGAACGCCAGGCTGACGATCGGGTTGAGCGCGGGCGTGTCGGGGATCTTGGTGCGCAGCTCGCGCAGCTGGTCGCGCAAGCGGAACCCGTCAAGCTTGCCGCGCGCGGTCTGGGTCGGAGCTTCGGGCATACGTCACAATCTCCACGCACCGATCGGGGCCCTAGACCCGACGCACCGCGACGCCGGGCCGATGCGCAAATGGTCGGTTCGCGCGGAGCTCGAAGTGCCAAGCCAAAGATGGGAGCCCGCCCTCAGCTGAGAGAGCGGGCCCGGGCACTCAGGCGCCGCTCACGCGACCTTCTTCATCGAGGACAAGACCTTGGCGACGGTCGAGCCCATCTCGGACGGCGTCGGTGCAATAGTGACGCCGCAACCCTTAAGGATCTCCACTTTCTCCGGCGCGGACTCGCCGAAAGCGGAGATGATGGCGCCGGCATGGCCCATGCGCCGGCCCTTGGGGGCCGAGAGGCCGGCGATGTAGGCGATCACCGGCTTCTTCATGTGATCGCGCACGTATTGGCCGCCCTCGGCCTCCTGCGGACCGCCGATCTCGCCGATCATCAGCACGGCGTCGGTCTCCGGGTCGTTCTCGAAATACTCGAGAATGTCGCGGAACGAGGAGCCGTTGATCGGGTCGCCGCCGATGCCGACGGAGGTCGAGACGCCGATGTCGAGCGCTTTCAGCTGCGAGGCGGCCTCGTAGCCGAGCGTGCCGGAGCGGCCGATGATGCCGACGCGGCCGGGGATATAGATGTGCCCCGGCATGATGCCGAGCATGGCCTTGCCTGGGCTGATGGTGCCGGCGCAGTTGGGCCCCGTCAGCACCATGCGGTTCTCTTTCTTGTAGCGGCGCATATAGCGCTTCACGCGGATCATGTCCTGGGCGGGAATGCCGTCCGTGATGCACACGCAGTACTTGATGCCGCCGTCGGCCGCTTCCATGATCGCGTCGGCCGCAAACGGCGGCGGCACGAACACGATCGACGCCTCGGCGCCCGTCTCCTGCACGGCGCCCTTGACGGTGTTGAACACCGGGCGTCCGAGGTGGGTCGTCCCGCCCTTGCCGGGGGTGACGCCGCCGACGACGTTGGAGCCGTAGTCGATCATCTCCTGGGCGTGGAAGGTGCCGATGCGGCCGGTGAAGCCCTGGATGAGGATGGGGGTGTTCTCGTTGATGAAGATGGCCATTGAAGCGTTCTCCCTAATCAAGCGGCGCTTTTTGTAGCGGCGACGGCTTTCTCGGCCGCTTCCGCCAGCGTTTCCGCGGTTATGACAGTGAGCCCGCTCTCGTTGAGGATGCGACGGCCCTCCTCCACGTTGGTGCCGGCAAGCCGCACCACCACGGGAAGCTTGATGTTGAGCTCGGTGACGGCATCGACCACGCCCTTGGCGACCCAGTCGCAGCGGTTGATGCCGGCGAACACGTTGAGCAGCAGCGCCTTGACCTTCTTGTCCTTCAACACCGCCTTGAACGACTTGGCGACCCGCTCAGGGCTGGCGCCGCCCCCGATGTCGAGGAAGTTCGCAGGCTCACCGCCGGCGAGCTTGATCATGTCGAGCGTCGCCATGGCGAGGCCGGCGCCGTTGACGACGCAGCCGATGTCGCCGTCGAGGCCGACGTAGGCCAGCCCGCGGTCGGAGGCGTAGGTCTCGCGCGGGTCCTCCTGGCTCTTGTCGCGCAATTCCGCAATGTGTGGGCGGCGGAAGAGCGCGTTGTCGTCGAACGACATCTTGGCGTCGAGCGCGACCAGGTTCTTGTCCTTGGTGATCACCAGCGGGTTGATCTCGACCATGGTGGCGTCGAGATCGCGGAAGGCGCGATAGCAGCCCATGATGGTGCGGACCAGCTTGTTGATGATCTCCGGGTCGACGCCGAGGCCGTAGGCCACCTCGCGCGCCTGGAACGCCTGCATGCCGACGGCAGGGTCGACGACCACGCGGATGATGGTGTCGGGCTGGCTAGCGGAGATCTCCTCGATCTCCATGCCGCCGGCAGCAGAGGCGACGACCATGATGCGCTCCAAGGCACGGTCCATGACCAGCGCCAGGTAGATCTCCTTGGCGATGTCGGTGCCTTCCTCGACGTAGAGGCGCGAGACCAGCTTGCCGGAGGGGCCGGTCTGGTGGGTCACCAGCTTCTTGCCGAGAAGGTCCTCGGCTGCGCGCTCCAGCTCGGTATCGGTGGTGCACAGCTTGATGCCGCCGGCCTTGCCGCGGGCACCCGAATGGATCTGCGCCTTGACCACCCACTTGTGGCCGCCGATCTCGGTGGCGCGATAGGTCGTCTGCTCGGGGCTGTAGGCGAGGCCGCCGCGCGGGATCGGCACTCCGAATTTGGAGAGCAGCTCCTTGGCTTGGTATTCGTGAATGTCCATTTCTTTTGGCTCCCTAGACTGAGTCTTGTGGGCTCAAGCGGCCTGACGCGCGGCTTCCGAAGCTTTGATGGCGGCGGCGGTGGCAAGGAGGTTCCTGGCCATCTTCTCAGACGCCGCGTCGATCATCTTGCCGTCGAGCGAGGCAGCGCCTTTGCCCTGGGCCTCGGCCTCCTTGAGCGCTGCAAGGATGCGCTCGGCGCGCTCCACCTCTTTCGGCGTCGGCGAGAACACCGCGTTGGCGAGCTCGATCTGCGAAGGATGGATCGCCCACTTGCCCTCGATGCCGAGTGCGGCCGCGCGCTTGGCGCCCGCGGTGTAGCCGTCGGGATCGGAGAAGTCGCCGAACGGACCGTCGATGGGGCGCAGGCCGTAGGCGCGGCAGGCAACCGTCATGCGCGACAGCGCGAAGTGCCACTGGTCGCCGGGATAGTCCGGGTTCAAGCCGCCGATGACGACGGTGCGCGCCCGGTTGAAGGCGGCGTAGTCGGCGACGCCGAAGTGCATGGCTTCGAGCCGGCTCGGTGCCGAGGCGATCGCCTCGACGTTGGCCATGCCGAGCGGCGTCTCGATCAGGGCCTCGGTGGTGACTTTGTTGGTGAGGCCCTTGGCCTCCTCGATCTGGCTGACGATGCACTCGACGACGTAGATGTCATTGGGAACGCCGACCTTGGGGATCAGGATGGTGTCGAGCTTGGAGCCGGCCTGCTCCATGATGTCGACGACGTCGCGGTACATGTAGTGGGTGTCGAGGCCGTTGATGCGCACCGAGATCGTCTTGCCCTTGCCGCGCCAGTCGATGTCGTTGAGCGCTTGGATGATGTTCTTGCGCGCCTGCTCCTTGTCGGGCGGAGCGACCGCATCCTCGCAGTCGAGGAAGATGTAGTCGGCTGCGCTGGCGGCCGCCTTCTCGATCATCGTGGGGTTGGACCCCGGCACGGCGAGCTCTGAGCGCTGCAGGCGGGCTTTGCGGAGGGGATAGAGTGTGTAGCTCATCGAAGGCGTTCCTCTGGTCGTCTCTTGTTTCAACCGCAGCGGGCCTTGCGCCTTGGCTTTTGGCGCGGACCCGCCAGTTTCTCGTATCGTGAAGACGGCGCCGAACGGCGCCGCCTTCCATTCACGTCAGCTTACGAGCTTGAGTGCCGCCTCGGGCCGGCTGGTGGCCGACGCCTTTGTGGTGGCGCGGAAGTGCTCGGCCGCGGCGCCGCTGCCGGAGCCCGGCGCCACGTCGATGCCGCAGTCGCGCATGGCCATCTCGCAGCCGAACAGCGCCCCGCCGATCATGATATCGTCGATCGCGCCCAAATGGCCGATGCGGAACACCTTGCCCGCGACCTTGTTGAGGCCGACGCCGAGCGACAGGTTGTAGCGATAGAAGGCGGTCTTCACGACTTGCGTGCTGTCGATGCCCTCGGGCACGCGCACCGCGCTCACCGTATTGGAGTACCACTTGGGATCGGCCGCACACAGGCCGAGGCCCCAGGCTGCGACCGCCTTGCGCACGCCGTCGGCCAGTCGCTGATGGCGGGCGAACACGTTGTCGAGCCCCTCGCCGAGCAACAGATCGAGGGAGGCGCGCAAGCCGCGCAAAAGCTGCGTCGCCGGCGTGTAGGGGAAATAGCCGTTGTCGTTGTTCTTGATCATGTCCTCGAAGGAAAAGAAGCAGCGCTGCATCTTGGAGGACTTGGCTGCTTCCAGCGCCTTGTTGCTGACGGCGAGGATGCCGAGACCGGCCGGGAGCATGAAGCCTTTCTGCGAGCCCGAGACGCAAGCGTCGACGCCCCACTCGTCCATGCGGAAATCGATGGAGCCCACCGAGCTCACGCCGTCGACGAACAAGAGCGCGGGGTGGTTGGCGTCGTCGAGGGCCTTGCGCACGGCGCCGATGTCGCTTGCGACACCGGTCGCCGTCTCGTTGTGCGTGGCAAAGACGGCCTTGATCTCGTGGTTCTTGTCGGCGGCGAGCACTTCGGCGTACCTCGCGACGGGAATGCCTTTGCCCCACTCCTCGTCGATGACCTCGACGTTGAGGGCGAGCCGCTTCGCCATCTCGACCCAGAGCAGAGAGAACTGGCCAAAGCGGCTCATCAAAACCTTGTCGCCGGGGCTGAGCGTGTTGGTGATGGCGGCTTCCCAGGCGCCGGTGCCGGAGGAGGGATAGACGAACACGCGGCCTTGCGTGAGCTTGAATGCCTTCTTCAGGTCCTCGAGCAGCGGCAGCGTGAACTTGGGAAACTCAGGCGAGCGCATGTCCTCCATGCGCAAGTCCATGGCCTGGCGGACGGCCTCGGGAATGTTCGTGGGGCCGGGAATAAAGAGGTGCGTCGTAACGAGCATTGTTAAGCGTTTCCTCCGAGCACTTTTCTTAATCTTGTAGTTGTTTTGCTCCGCACGCCAAGTGCTGATTGACCGCTCTGCGTCGATCCCGCTCTTGGGGAACGCCGATCAGGTTAACCGCAGTGGGGCGCGTTCCCGGCGGGGAACATCCATTTCTGATGAGGCGCGCGCAACACCCCAATGGGCAGGCTCACGACGCTGTTGGGTAGCGGCAGACCTACCCGCGCGCGCTCGCCGCGCCAATGCTGCACAGCAGCAATTCTCGCCGCTGAAATGCGGCGTCAGCGGGCATCCATGGTGGTCGACATATAGAGCGCCACCGCCATCGCCCGGTTGGAGACGCCGAGCTTATCGTAGAGATTCTTGAGGTGATATTTGACGGTATTGCGCGAGATGCCGATGCGCGAGGCGATCTGCAAATTGGTCCAGCCGTTGGCGAGCGCCACGAGCAGCTCGCGCTCCCGCGCCGTCAGCTCGCCCAGGGGATCTCGCGTCAACGTCTGCAGGTCGACATAGGGCAGAGACATTCGCCCACGCGCGACGGCGGCGACAGCGTCCAACAGCACCTCCGGCTCGTCGCTCTTGGAGATGAAGCCCCATGCGCCGAGGCGCACCGCCTGGCGCAGGACGTCCTTTCCCGGCTCGCCCGTGTAGACGATGGTGCGCGTTGCCGCATGGCGCCGCTTCAAAGCGGTGAGCAGCTCGGCTCCGGTCATGTCGGGAAGGGACCAGCCGATGATGGCGATGTCGGCGGGATGCTCCTCCATGAAGGTGAGGAACGCACCGCCCGTGGGCAGTGTGCCGACGACCTCGAAGCGACCGTCGCGCCCGATGAAGTCCTGCAGCCCCGCGCGCACCACGGGGTTCTTGTCCGCGATCACCACCTTGGGACGCGGTTCGCTGGCCGGGGACTGAGCGGTGGGCTGTGCCATCGGGGGTATTGGTAGCAGCTTTGGCTGAACAATCGGTCATGGCTTGCCCTTGGGCTTGCCCCGCCGGACGTGGGGGCAGAGGAGCGGCCCGCGGGGCTATGCCTTGCCCGACGCCTCAGCAGGGGCCGCGGCATCGGCGCAGGCGCGATGCTCGATCTCCACGGTAGCGTGCACGATGCCGAAGCTCTGCTTGAGGCGGGCTTTGATGGCAGCTGCAACTTGCTCGGGTGGGGCGGATTGCGAGACGCGCGCGTGCAGTGTCATCAGCCGCCGGTCCTCGGTCAAAGACCAGGCGTGAACGTGATGAACGGATTCGACCTCCGGAACGGAGGCTTCGATATCTTTTTGAACCTCGCGGACGTCGAGCCCGCTGGGTGCCGCCTCCAGCAGTATATGTCCGGCGTCCTTGGTGATCAGCCAGGCTGAGCGCAGGATGATGAGGGTGATGAACATCGACAAGAGAGGATCGATCGGCGTCCATCCCGTCCAAAGGATCACCACAGCCGCCACGATCGCGGCCACCGAGCCGAGCAGGTCGCTCAGCACGTGCAAGAGCGCAGCGCGGACGTTGACGTTGCCGCGCCCGCCCTGGCGCAGGATCAGCATCGTGGCGATGTTGACGACAAGTCCCGCCGTGGCGACGATGAGCATGGTGCCGCCCATCACCGGGATCGGCTCATAAAGCCGCGTCACCGCCTCATAGCAGATCGCGATCGCAATGAAGAACAGGGCGATCCCGTTGGTGAAAGCTGCCAGCACCTCGAAGCGGTCGAAGCCATAGGTGCGTTTCCAGTCGGCAGGACGCATCGCCACGCGCACGGCGAGCCAGGCCAGCGCCAAGGCCGCGGTGTCGGTCAGCATGTGACCGGCATCGGCGAGCAGCGCCAGCGAGCCCGACAGAATGCCGCCGCCCGCCTCCGCGAGCATGGTTACAGCCGTCAGCAGACCGGCCCAAAACAAGCGGCGCTCGTTAAGGTTGGCAATCCCGTGATCGTGCTCTTGTCCCATGGGGGCTCCGCGGCTGCTATCCTCGCATTCTGTCAGATCGGCGGTTGCTGTACACCTAAGGAAAGATCAAGACCTGGATGCGTCTGCCATCCATTCCAAGCGAGGATTTGCGCGCCCTCGCCACCGCCTTGAAGGCGAGCGGCGACCCGGGCCGGCGCAACCATCCCGTCGCCGGGCTGGTGCTCGTCACCGTATCGATGATGCTGCTCGTCGGCATCGCCACCGTGGGACGCAGTGCGGCGCTGTCAGGCGTCGATCCGCTGCAGGTTCTGTTCTTCCGCAACTTCTTCTGCGTCGTGTGGATGCTGCCGCTCTTTGCCAAGCGCGGCCTGTCTCTGGCGCGCACGGGGCAGATTCGCCTCTACGGCTTGCGCATCGGCTTGAGCTTCATCTCGATGATGGCGTTCTTCCAGGCGCTTGCTCTGCTCCCCATCGGGGAGGTGACGGCGATCCGCTTCCTGTCGCCGCTGTTCGGCACACTGTTCGCGATTGTACTCTTGGGCGAGCACGTCGGCAGCCGCCGCTGGACCGCGCTCGCCGTCGGCTTCATCGGCGCGATGATCATTCTGCGCCCGACCGGATCTGCGTTCGGCTTCGGCCAGATCGCCGCGCTCGTGTCCGCCATGGCGATCGGAGTCATAGGACCGCTGGTCAAGCAGCTGACGATAGCCGACGACGCCAATCGCATCGTGTTCATCACCAACCTCATCATGACGCCGTTGTCGCTCGTCCCTGCGCTTTTCGTGTGGACCTGGCCCGCGCCCGATCTGTGGCCCGAGCTGGTGCTGATGGGGCTGTTCGCCGTTCTGGGGCACATGACGTTGGTGCGCGGCTATGCCGTCACCGACGTCTCGCTGGCCATGATCTTCAAGTTCGGCCGTCTGCCGTTCTCGGTGCTGGTCGGCTATCTGGCCTTCGGCGAGCTGATCGACGGCTGGACTTGGATCGGCGCCATCATCATTTTCGCCGCCGCCGCGGTCGTGACGCGCCGCGAGGCGCAGCTCGCGCGTCGCCGCGGTGGCCCCTCGCTCGCTGAGACCGCCGAGCCTGAGACCATGACGCCGCTGCCCCCCAAGGACTGAGCCCCTGGGGACACCACGATGTTGCCCTGCAGCATGAGGGCCGCATCAGCCCGATTGCGCCCGCGCTTTGCCGCGCTCCCGCCCGCTGTCGGCTCCGCCGGTTGCTTTGGCGGTTGCCCTCCCCTAAATGGGGCGCAAGCCGAGCCCTGCACGTCTTGAGCGTTGACACCGCCCCTCTCGGTCCACCGGTCAAACCCGTCGCGTGGGACGGTCGAGAGCATGATGGCAGATGTAAGCCACTTTGGCTTTCACGAGATTGCCGACTATCTCGGTCTCGGCAGCTACGGACTCTCCGTTCTCAAGGTCATCGGCGTCGACATCGTGCTCGCGGGCGACAACGCCGTCGTCATCGCCCTTGCCTGCCGCACGCTTCCCCCGCGCCAACGCAGCATTGGCATCCTGCTCGGCACAGCCGCCGCGGTGGTGATGCGCATCGCCTTCACGCTGGCGGTCGGCTCGCTCTTGGGCGTTCCCCTGTTGGCCTTGGTGGGCGGGCTGATCCTGTTCTGGATTGCGGTCAAGCTTCTCGTCGCCGAGGAAACGGGCGAGGAGAGCGTGCGCTCAGGCGAGACCCTGTGGGACGCGGTGAAGACCGTCGCCATCGCCGATGCGGTCATGAGCCTCGACAATGTGCTCGCCATCGCCGGCGCGGCGCGCGGGGACTGGACTTTGATCGTGGTCGGGCTCCTGATCAGCATTCCGCTCGTCGTGGCGGGCTCGACCCTCATCATGGCGATGTTGGGCAGGTTCCCCATTCTGGTCTGGGCCGGCGGCGCCCTGCTCGGCTGGATCGCCGCCCAGCTGATCATCGGGGAGCGGTTGCTTCGGCCGCTGGTCACAGAGACGGTGATGCAGCTCGGTATCGGATTTCACGCCTTCGAGTACCTCGCCGGCACCTTGGGCG